>JFJP01039423.1_pt1 | contig 13534 bp, 5 predicted proteins | sample 431651 | NCBI WGS metagenome assembly JFJP01 (sample SAMN02602958, study PRJNA72255) | Microbial mat metagenome, whole genome shotgun sequencing project. | biome: fresh water; feature: sink hole; material: water; isolation source: purple microbial (photo- and chemosynthetic) mats found in...
CCACTCAGCAGGATTCACGGTGCCCAGGTAGTCAGCAGCAGCCAGTTGGAACGAGAAGAAAGGATCCGGCGTTCCCAGGGGGCCTTCCACTGGACGGATGCCCAGGTCACCCGCAGGCGTAGACCAGTGGGGGGCCTGGGGGTCGATGATGGTGAGCGGGATAACTTGGGCGCCCTGGACCGCACCAGAGGCCTTGGAGTCCAAGACCCGGAACGTGTAGCTCTGATTGGTGGCGACCATAGGCGTGCCGTGAAGCTCGCCCGTGTCCGGGTCCAGTTCCAGGCCTGTGGGGAGCGCGGGCGTGACGGACCAGTCATGGTAGGGGGGCACGCCACCGGATGCGGTTAGGTAGGTACCCGTGGGGGCTAGGGCATTGGTGACGAAGGCAAAGGAGGCCCGCTGGGGATTCGACTGAACCGTCGTGCCTACACCGCCTACAAGTGCGTTGCTGAAGAGCACGCCCATGAGGCCAGTCTCCGCCTGCTCACCGCCGACGGTGACCACCGTGCCGTCTGCCGTGCAGTGCATCGTGGTGCTCCATCGCACCTGCAGCCGGGGGTTGTTCCCGCCATCCGCAGGAGGCAGCGTGACGAAGGGGACCCACACGCCGGGACCTTGGGTGTCGGGGCGGTAGACCTGCAAGCAGTTGGCGGCGGACAGGGGCACACCATTGACTTCGTTCGCAGGATCCGAAGCGCCGGGGCTGGCGGCGGGGGCGCCCACAAGCACCTTCCCGTCAGGCAGCACAGCGGCGGCAACCGAGAACACCTGAATGGGCATGGGAGTGTCGAAGGCCCATTGGTCAGTCTGGGGGTCATAGATCAGGCACAGGTTGGACCCGTGACTGGAGGCAGAGGGAGTCCACGCAGGGGACGCGGCCTGAAGGTCGTTGAGGCCGCCCAGCACCAGCACACGACCATCCTTCAGGGCGATGGCCTTGTGGAATACGAGCGCCACAGGCATATCCGTGAGGCGAGTCCAGGTCAGGTTGGTGGGGATCCCGTTGACCCGGGTCCAGGAGAGCTTGTAGGCAGCCTGGGAGTCCACGGACGTGTCACGCACCCCAGCAGCCGTGCGGGCGATGCCACCACAGATCATCACGGAGTTCGCGCCCAGGGCGCAGGCCGCGTGACCGAACCGCTTGGTGATCAACGGATCCAGCGGGACCGGTAGGGTTGCCGACACGATCGTGCCGCCCTGACCGTCTGAGTAGGAGTACCGGGAGGCGTCGGGGACGGGGACACCTGCCAGGGCGGTAAACGCCTGAAGGCTGGCTTGGTTCAGCGCGGCACCCAAATCCACCCCGGCGGAGTCGTTTCCGGCCCCACCGCAGAGGAAGATTTCCGTGTCGGAGATCTTGGCACTGGCAGCCATCATGTGGTTGGTGAGACCCACGTTGAGGGTGCCACCCATGGCGCCCCAGCTCCCGAAGATCTCGTTGTTCACCTCGGTGGCCGGGTTGAAGTAGAGGGGGGCCGTCGAAACGGCGGGCCGAGAAGCGAGTTCGTAGGTGGCCGAGTAAGCGCGGCGGAATCCGCCCAGGGCGATGACGTAGGAGATCCCGTCCAGGACCAGGGACTCTGCCGCATGCCACGCAAGCCCGGGGCTGGCCAGGGCCATGGCGATCATGGTGCCGGAACGCATGCCGGAGGACACGGTGTCCCCGTAGAGCTGGTTGATTCGCCCCGACGGCAGCGGGAAGGGCACGGGGGTGATGACCGGCGTGCCTGCGGCTGCGATGACCAAGGGGATGCCCTCAGCCAGCGTGGTGGAGGCAGGCGTGCTCTGGGAGTCCGTGACTGTGGGGACGATAGGCCCGTTGAACGTGGTGGAGGGGACACCGGACAGCGTCCCGCCCTCGGTGAAAGACAGCCCACCGGGAGTGGAGGGAGACAGGGACCAGTGATATGGGGGCACACCACCCGTCGCCGTGAGGGTGACAGAGTAGTTCCCGCCTACGGAGCCGATGGGAATCGCGTGGGTCTGAATGACCAGCGCATCCGGCTCAGCCGTGATGACCTGGATGGCCCGGGTGTCCCGCTGCCCGTAGGTGTCCTGGACCTCGAACACCACTTGTTGGTTGCTTCCAGCGAAGTTGGTGGTACCACTGATCACACCCGTGGTGGGATTCAGGGCGAGGCCTGCGGGAAGCTGGGGGCTGTCGGCAGCGATGGACCAGACGTAGGGGGCCTTGCCTCCGTGCGCCTGCAGCGTGGTGGAGTAGATGACGCCAGAGGCGATCTGGGGGATGTGGTCCGTGTCCAGCGTGAGGTAGCGGAGGTAGTTGGAGACGATGCGGCCCCGGAAGATGCCCCGGCGATTGACGTCGTTCTGGTCCGTGAAGCGCAGGACGAAGTCGAAAATGCCGGTCTCGCGAGATGCTCCGGTGAGGGTGATGGTGGGGGGAGTGCTGGCGTTCCCGATGGTCTTACCGAACACGATGCCAGCGGGTAGGCGCCCGTAGAGGAACTCCACGTCACCGATCTGGTAAGCCGCGGTACCCAGGACACTGAGTGCAGCGGAGTAGGGCTGACCCACCTCAACGTCGGGCATGGCATCCCCACCGCCCCCAGGAACCACGGGAACGGCCACGAGGGTGGACTGAGTGATAACCCAGGCAACCGTGAGGACGCCCCGGAGGGTTCCCTCGGTGGAGAAGTAGACCAGACTGCTGGAGCTGTTCCCCGCCTCCAGGGCCTTGCCGTAGAGCATTCCCGTCGCAGCATCGAGCGACACACCACGGGGCAGGGTCGAACCCTGACTGAGGGCGACGTGGTCAAACGTGGCGATGGAAGGGGCAGGCGCGTTTCGGGTTGAGACCTGGGGATCGAAGGCGAACGTGTCGCCTACGGCCAGGGGTAGCGGACGCACGGTCATCATCTGAGCCCCGTCCTGCAGGACGTATGAGCCCACGGAGTAGAGGCGAGACACCGTGGCGGTGTCCTCCCCATTCTCTTGGATCACGGCCTTGGCCGAGATCTCCTGGTTCCCACCACCTCCAGCAGCCGCCTGGAGTGTCATCGTGGTCCCTGCCAGGGTAGCTGTGGCGGCGGTAAGGGCCGGAGTGACGCTGAGCTGGACGGTGACCCCAGGAGCCGGGGGGCCCTGAATGTCGGAGAGCGTGACCGCCGTGGGTGGGCCCGCAGGTCCGACCTTGGCCGCGAAACCATTATCCCGCCAGCTAAGCACGGGGATGGCAGGCTTGGTCTCGAACGTGAACACGTTGCTGGACGTGACTCCCAGGCTGTCGCGCACGATGACGGCGACCGTGACGCTGGCGGAGGGCACGGAGAAGGCCGGGTCCACCTCGAGCTGCACCACGCCGTTCACCAGAAGCGCACCCGGGAGCAGGAATCCTGCGTAGGGCGCCTGGGCTGCAGCCGACACCAGCGTGTAGGGGCCGACACCGCCCATGATCGGGATGCGGATTCGGGTCTCGGCGCCCACGATGACTGCGGTGTGGTCCGGGACCGCCGCGAGCTGCAGGGGCATGGCAGTAAGGGTCATGGGGAACGCACGAGCAGCCTTGGCGCCCACCGCATCCGTGACCTCAAAGGTAGGCGTGAACGCCCCAGCGGCGAACTCCGACGAAGAGTCGTAGGTGCAGGCCGTGCCGGTGATCGCACCCGTCATGGTGTTGAGGGTGAGGCCGGGAGGCAGACTGCCTGCCAGAACCGTCCAGGTGTAGGGAGTGGCGCCGTGGTCTGCCACAAGGGACGCGGTGTAGACTTCCCCCACGACCGCAGCCGGGAGCTGCGCAATGGGCTGGCCCTGTCCATTCAGGGCGCCCACGATCGTCACGTTGGACTTGCTTACCAGCATGGGCAGCATGACCTCGGCGATGTGGGAGGGAGTCTGCGCGTCAACCACGGAGATGGCTACGTTGAACGTGCCTTCATCCATGGGCGCCCCAGACACCACACCATCACGCGTCATGGTCAGGCCCGAGGGCAGCCCATGCGCGAACCACCGGTAGGGAGCGAGACCACCTACGGCCTGCATCTGGTAGGGGGCCACGGCATCACCCGTGACGCCGTCTTCGAGTGCGTTGGTGACGATTCGCAGGGCAGCGGTAGCAGGGGCAGCCTGGGCCGCGAGGGCAGCTTCCACGGACACAAGGTCCAGGGTGTGGGGGCGACCCGGGAGGGGAAACGCGTCAGCCACCATGGTGCCGAGCTGGCTGCTGGCATTGTCGTTGCGGGCGGTGGCCACCACCAGCATGAGTTCGTTGGTGGCTTCGTCACGGGCGATGGAGGACACCACGGCCATGTAGGGCTCGGGAGCAACCGTCTCCCCGTCCGATCCACTGACGTGGAACTCGGGGGGCGGTACCTGGGCCAGGGGGTTGGCATGGTAGGGGTTGTTGGTCACCACCAGCGCGGCGGGGATCGCGTAGCTGCGCACCAGGGTCACGCGGGCGCCGTGGATCGTGTAGTCCTCGGCCACGTAGACCTTGATCTGCTTGGCCCCAGCGGTGGTGTAGGCCTTGGCAATGGCGGTGATGCCGGTGGGCATGTCATTGGAGCGCGTGCCGTCACCGAACTCGACGTACCAGCGAGAGCCGTCCGGGCCGGTGGTGTTGTCGAACACGTCTGCCAGCTCAATGGCAACGGGCTCACCAAGGTCGACCTGCACCTTGCTCAGGGAGGCCGTGCGCTGTGCAGGGAACTCCTGGAGGGCGGGCCATTCGAGGGAGGCCTTGCTCTCGTCGGGGCTGAACCCCTGCATCTTGATGGCGCAGTATCCGCCTGCGTTGCTGAAGTCGTAGACAAAGGTGGAGGTCTGGCCCAGGGGGGCCGACGCGGGGATCTGCCCGCCCACGGGATAGGGGACGGAGGCAACCGCGTCTTTGGCGGTCACGGTCCAGTAGCCGAACTCCACATCATTCAGCGCAGGAGGAATCCACTGCAGGGTGAGGTGGCCCAGGTTATCCAGGGTCGCGACGACGGGCACTGTGGGAAGGTCCACCACAGCCTCGGCCTGCAGCGTCACGAGCCGAGGCTCAGTGTAGGCCGTGTCGATGGTGTTGGAGACGATCACCAAGAACACTTGGGTCGACGGGAGGGGGACCGTGAGGGGCGAGAGGGGGACGCCGGACTCAGGAGTCCACGTGCCGACCACTTCAGGGAGCGAGCCCTGGGTGGACCCGTGGACCTGAACCGACGTGGGGTCGCCCGTGATGGACCACGTCAGGGTGGCCTCCTTGGTGGGAGACACCGTGGAAGAAACCCAGGCGGTGCTCACCGACGGGTCGTTGCCCGTGCAGGAGGCCTGGATGGTGGCGGAAGTTCCCGTACGGAACCCGGCCTTGCGGGACAGGAGATGGAAGGAGGTGTCCCCCGCGATGTTGATGCTCCCGGACACCACGTCGCCCGTGCAGCCCAGGCCGGTAGGGGCGGTGCGCAAGGACAACGTGCTTCCCGTGATCGGGGTGAGAGTGGAGTTGGTGGCGTTGGGAGTGGAGGACAGGAACGAGGCCATGTCAGCAGGAGCGAGGGCCGCAACCTGTGTCACAGTGAGGGCCTGTTGAACCCAGGAGAACACGGACACACCCACGGGCGTGACGGGAACCCCTGCCAGCGCGGCGAGGGTGAGGCGATCAGGGGCGACCACCAGAAGGGGATCGCCGCTGCACACCACGAGCACCTGCGCGTGACCTTGACGTGCCGGGGTTTCTGCCGAAGAGGTGCGGGCGGCGATTCGATAAACCCACATGTCCCCCATGACGCTGGTGGCGGGGACAGGCACCTTGAAGATGGCGAAGTTCTGAGTGGATCCAGGAGCGATGCTCACCGTGTAGGTCGGGTCTAGGGCGGGATTGTGGCCGATGCCTGGGCGAGCCGGGGATACGGTCAGGGTCACCACCGCGCCTTCGGTGGGCTGCACGTCAGGGAGAACGGCCTTGAGGAAGACGAACTTGCCCTTGTCCTGCTCGATCCGACGGCCCTGGGGGACGTCCACCTGAAGGGACGTAGAACCCACCCAGGAATCCGCCCCAGACATCTCCAGGGGCACCGAGGTGAGCGTGAGGTTGCCGACGTTGTCCGTGATGGCGGCGGTGAAGGTCACTACCTGAGAAGCATCCCCATCGGGTTGCCACAGGACGGAGGTCGCGTTCTCAGCGGGGGCACCGCCGACCCACTGGCCGTTGGCTCCTGCAGACACGGACCACACCACGGTGTAGGGCCGTGCTTGGCCATCCAGGTAGAACACATCCAGGTCCAGGTACGCCGTGCCGGTGGCGGGGTCGAACGAGGCACCAAGGCCTGCGAGCAACCGGGCCTCGGGAGTCTGGGTCAGAGCGTAGACGACGTCGACCTGCAACGCGTTGTCCACGCTGTCGTAGAGGGTGCCGGGGTGGTAGACCTGGAACGAGATGGTCCGGGTCTGGGGGGTCATCTGAACCCCGCTGACGGGCTGCTCCAGCGAGGGCTGGGCCACCGAAAGGCGGGCCGTGGCCTTGGAAGTCACGTCGAAGGACAAACCTGTGGGCATGCTCGAGGGATCGGGTGCGATGAAGTGCGCGTCCGGGAGGGGCTGACCCCCACCGAGCGCGGTGAACTCCAGGGAGGGAACCGTGGGGTCGTAGGTGCGACCCAGAACCCGCAGGGGCGACACGAGGATGGCAGGGTCCGAGGTACCCTGGGCGACTGCCAGTCCAGGACGGACCACCAGGGCCAGGGGAACCTGCTGCTGGGTGACCCCGTCCGTCACCGTGACACAGAGCAGGTAAGGAGCGTCGCGGCGGGGGGTGTTGGAGAATACGAGGTTGGCCTCGGTGTTGTCGTAGACGTTGGGAACCAGGGTGATGCCACTGTCGGCGGCTGCGCCGGACAGGGCCCACCGAAGGGACGACGGGGTCGCTCCCGGGGAAAGCTCCGTCACCGAGAACGTCCCCACGATGCCCGAGGACTGAGCGGCGACGCGGCACACTCCCGGCGTGGGCTGCAGAACAAGGTTCGGCTGAAGGTTGGCCGCAAATGACAGTTCAAGCATGTCTCGCCTCTTACATAAGGGCTAGGGATTCAGCGGGGAGCGGTTCCCTGGGATCAGGGTAGGAGGCCAACCTGCGTGGACGTTGCGTCGAGGATGGGAGTGCGGAACTGGGTGCCACCCGTGCGCTGGAGCTGCAAAGTGGACTGCGCGTTGAGCACAGCGGTACCTTGCGTGGCAAAGGTGGGGGTGGCAATCAGCGTGGAACTCATGTCGGCCCGCCCCACAACCGGAGCGTCACCCAGGCCAGGGAGGGGGAATGCCACTTCTTGGTCCGGGGTGTTCCGGTAGTCGTGGTTCTGGAGCACCACGGTGCTGGAGTGGTTGCCGTGGAAGAAGATGGGCATGGTGCTGCCGGGGGCCAGGGCCTCAACCTGCATCAGGGGGCTGTCAACCGTAAGGCTGGACTCGGAGACCAGAATGCCCTTTTCCAGGGGCCCCAGGAGGACGCTGCCGCCGGTCCAGGTGATGCGGGAACCTTGGGCACCCGTCACCCCGAGGAAGGGACGGATCAACGCGCAGTCCACGAGGTCCACGTCGGCGTTGTCCACGCGCACCGCGCCGAGGTGGACGCCCGTGCTGAAGTGGAACGAGGTGAAAGCGAACCGGCGGAATGCCACGCGACCCGAGGAGATGAGGAACGCCACGGGTGCGGCCCCACCGATCAGGGCGGTGTTGAACAGCGAACCATCCACGACCACCCGAGGAGCACCCTCGCGCATGTCCTGAGGGCCAAAGAGCACACCACCGTCGTCCTGCATGGTGAACGCCAGGGAGGCCATACAGTAGATTCCGCCATCAACCGCCGAACGCATGAAGTCCTCGAGGACCATGTCCGCCAGAGCATAGGGGCGGGTGGGGTTGGCTTTCAGGAGGACGCTCACGGGGTGACGGAGGATCGGAGGCAGGGACTTGAGGGCGCGGGCCACGGTGCGGAACGAGGTTTCGGCGGTGAGACCGTCCGCATCGTTGTCGCCGTGGACGTTGTCCACGTAGAGGGTAATCGGGCGCTCCGTGGCGTAGGTCAGGCCCAACTCGTTCTTGGATTCGGGAGGCGTCAGAGCAAACCCCAGGTGGGGGCTGACCTTCCCAAAGCCTCGCACGTGCGGCTGACTGAACCGGAGCTTCCGTCGCAGAGAGCCCTGGAGTGGGGGCACGAAATCGTTGGTGCGCAGCGAGGCGGGGTAGACGACCTCGACGTTGTCCCGGCGCTTAGAGGTGTAGTTGGACTCGTCCGCGCCGCGCATGGCGTCGTTGACCAAGGTGGCGTCGTTCCAGGTATCCAAGGAGGGGAGCGCGGTCGCCACGGGGAACTGCCGATCGTAAGGGAATACGTCGACAACGCCGGGGACCGGGGCGGAGCCCGTGCCATTGGTGGTGACCAGTGCCTCGTCCCCGGCCAGAACCACGGTGTAGTCCCGTCCTTCCAGGGCCTCGCCCTGGTATGGAACATGGGTCAGGGACAAGATAGCGGAGGCTGAGGGCTCAAGGCCCGGAAGGAAGCTAGCCACGGCGAACCAGGGGGATCCGTTGCGCAGATTCGCATCGGGCACCGTAAGGGTGAACGACGAAGCGGACACGGTGAGGTGGCAGGGTGTGGCCACGAACCGGTTGCTGGTCCCCTGCATCTGCCACACCACGCCCTGCATGTCCCCTGAGTCATCTCCCGAGATTCCCCGCAGCACGCCACCGCGCACGAGGCCGGTGAACTGAGTGCCGCCACCGGGCAATTCGGTGGGGGCCGCCAGGAGCACCCGGGCGTCCATGGCGCCCGAAAGATCAGTGGTGGTGGCATCAACGGACAGGGATCCGCTCCCAAACAGAATGGTCTCTTCGATCGCCACGGCCCCCATGACGGCGGGGTTGATCGAGGCCTGGGCCGTGCGATGGCACAGGATGACGAGGGTCGTGAAGTCCTGATCCTCCAGGGGGCCCTGCACGGTGGCGGCAACGTGGTCACCGACCAACTCCCGGGACAAGATTCGCAGGGGCTCCCCGTTGGGGGCCAGGGCCTGGGTGACGTAGAGGCCGGTGAAGCGGCCATCAAGCGACGTCCGGGGGACCGAGAACACTCTGGAATCCGTGGGGATTCCTGGGGTGCTGGTGGAGTTGAGGACCCGAGCGTGGACACGGACACCAAAGGTGCTGGAGGAGTATCCCGGTGCAAAGGCCACGATCTTGGCCGCAGTGCCAGACATTGGGCGGAGCTGGGCCTGGGTGTCGTAGTCAGAGACACCGAAGAGGGGAACGATTGCCCCGGCCACACCCGCCTGTGGGTCCTGAAGTTGACCATAGACCACCCCCACCGGGACCTTCTCGAGGTGAGTGCCCGTGGCGGCGGGGTACGTGACCCCTACGGTGACGGCGAGCGGGTTGGTTCCGGGGTTTGCACTGGGGGACTGAGTGAGATCGTTGGCAAGGATGACCCGAACAGCCTGGGTGCCGAGACCCAAGACGTTGATCTGGGACCCCCGCAGCGAGACGGGAGCGTGGCCCACAGCGGTCAGGGACTGCACGAACACGCTCGAGATGACGCCGGGGCAGTCCACAGGGAGCACCACGGCCACTTCATCGCCCTGGGCCCAAGGAGACTGGGCAACCCCGCTAGAGTCGGGGTGGGGGACGAACATCTTAGAGGTGAAATAGGTGCGCTCGTCCGTGCTGATACCGTTCCGGTAGCCGTCGAAGGCTCCGACGCCCTTGATGTTTCGCCACGTGGCGCGGGTAGCCGTGGGCGCCATGCCGACTTGATGCGTGACCAGGGACCCGAGGCCCTTGGCGGGGAAGGTTCCCCGTCCGATCTTGGCGCGAAGCTGACCCGTCATCAGGTCTGTCAGGCCCTGACTGAGCAGCAGGTCAGCGTCGTATCCGGTCAAGGACGTGGTCGTCCGGGCGTCCACTACGTCCGCCTCTGCAATCACGTCAGCAAACTGGGCGTCGAACCGTCCCGACACACCATCCAGCATCAAGCCGCCGCCGGAGGCCGAGGCACTACCGAAGGGGGCCGTGTCCGGGTGGAACATGCCGAGCGTGCGCTGGAACACCACGGCCACGGGCATGGCGTAGACGTAGCCATCCAAGGACTGCACGGAGTTGAGGGGGTCGCCCCCCGCTCGCCAGAGAGCCGCTTCTCCCGTCTCGGGCGCCAGTGGCGCATAGACCTGAGAGGTAAGCTGGGCATTGCCTCCCTGCCCGAACACCTTGCCCGCATCCCGGGGGCTCACCAGCGGATCAGGGTCAAGGCCGAACCGGTGGGCCCGGAAGTCGTAATCCGAGGAAACCTCCTGAACCTGGAGCCGCCACTGGAGCTGCACGCGCTCGGTGGTCTCTCGCCCAAACCCGGGGTCCACAACGTCGTCGGGGAACAGGGTCAGACGTGAGGGGTCAGGAGCCACACAGCCGCCGGGGTAGAAGTAGCGGTGGGTGGAATCGGGAGCGTGGTAGCCCTTACCAGAACTGGTGTCCAGGGCGGCGTGCCACATCTCGAGGAACACGACGAAGATGCGTCCGGGGGCGAGACCGTAGCTGGGGGCTGGGAGCACCACGGTGTTCATCCCCGCCTCGGCAGACAGGTGTCCTTCGACACGCAGCGTGTCCCCCCGGAAGAGCACATCGAACGCTGGGATCGAGAATCGGTTCATCGCGGCGGACGAAAATTGGAATGGAGAACGCGTAAGGCAGCCGCTGGGGGCGGTCTTGGCGAGGAGCTGCTGCCGCTTCCAGTCCTGAAGGTCCTGGATGAGATTGACGTCGGCGTCGGAGAGGGGGTTGTTGTGAATCCCTACAACCGTGAGCAGGCTCCGATCCTCGGGGCTCAGGGTTCGAGAGACGCTCGGGGGGTAGCTTCGCATTGGCGCACCTTAGAATCGATCCATTGAAAGGTACGAGAAGCCCCCTCATGGTGGCCCATCGGTACAGGGAAAGGGGGCGACTGCCAGATCGCCCCCCTCATTACCCGCGCTACTTGGAGCCCCGCAAGGCCTCAATGCAATTCCTAGATTAAAGACGCGCAACCGTGTGTCAAGGCAGAACTTTCGTGAAGTCAAACCACGCGCCGTGGACGGCTCCGGCACGGCAGGCGATGGTGCCTCGTCGAGACAAGGTGTCCCACAGGTAATCGGCTCGACCCAAGCGGGCGCGGGCAATGGCGTAGTGAAGGAGCGGGGCCACCAAGGGATCCCCGGAGTCCAACGCAGCCTGCCATGCCCTCGCGGTGGTGGCCTTCCCCGTGGACGCGGCGAGGGCAATCGCCTCTACGGCAAGGGCGGCCTGGGATGCAGACGCCAGCGCCTTGGGCTGGCGGGTTCCGTCCTTCATCTTCTTGGACAATCCGCCCTGCTGGACGTGAAGGTCGAAGAAGAACGCCGCGATGCGCAGGTTAGAGGCAGCGTCGGGGATCCAGGGCAGGAACTTGGCCGCTTCTGCCAGGGCCCGGTCTAGGATCTCCTGAGCCAGGGTGTTCTGGGCAGCAATGCACTGGGGCGTGCCGAGCAAGGCACCCCAGAGAGCGCGGGCTTCCTTGGTCACATCCCCCCGGGTTGAGGTGGGGTCACCCCATTGCTGAACCGCATAGGCCACAGCCTGGGCAGGCTTCATGTCCTTCAGGGCAAAGATGGGTGCGAAGTGGTCATCCGCGACCGGATAGCCCCCGAGGGTTCGCTTCAAGAGGTTCTGGAGGGAGCCCTGTCCGGCGCACCACTGCAGCGCCCCGCAGCTAATCCCCTGCTTGTCGTGGTTTCCGCTCACAAGGGTGTAGCGAGGACCGTCGTGGCCCCCCTCAAACTGGCCGGAAATTCCCAGGCAGACTTCAATGACGCTGGTCATACGTCCTCCTCACCTGGGGGAGAACAGTCAGCTCACTCGGGTTGAGCGGGACGCTCTTCCGCCGGGGGCTCCATTGGAGGGGCCGTGGGCTCAGGCAGGGGGTGCTTGATCTGGGACCACGTCATGCCCGCCACGGACAGTTCGTCGGGGGCAATCAGACCATTCTGGGTCGCCCGGACGAACAGGTCGTAGAGAAACCCATGGCATTGGGGATTCGTCAGGATGATGAGGCGGGGGATAGGGGATGTCATGGGACTCCTGGACTAAGCCTTGAGGGCGAGGAACTTCGCCACGGTGAGGACCTTGCCAAGAAGGAATCCCCCAATCGTCGTGGGATCCTGCTGGGCAATCAGCGGTTGCTGCCACACCTTCTGGGCAATGATATCCATCTCCGCCGGGGTGATGGGCGCGACCGAACCGGAGGAATACATCAGCGTGGGGGACGTGGACTGGTAGACCACGCCCATGACGAACTCCGACGGCTTCAGGGGGTGCATGCTGAGGCCCTGGGCATCGGCTGCCACGAGGTTCCCCCCAGAGACGGAGCACGCCACTGTAGAGGGCCCAGGTCGCCCTTGGAACTCCAGCAGCGCATTCTGGAGGGTGGCGGTGATTCCCACGTAGCCGGATCCTAGATTGTCCTTGCCTGCGGCACGAATGAGGGTGGGATATGCGAGGTTGACCTGCTCGGACTCGATAGCCCTCAGGGTATCCACAAGGTCCTGAATCGTGATCTCCGTGGAGGGTGCACCTACGGTCACGATGCGAGGTGACGCATCGAAGTTCACCGTGATGTCCCCGCGAACCGCCACGCCTACTCCCGATTCCTGAACGTGTTGGGATTGGCTCGCATGTCCGCCACAATCTCAGTGGGACGCCGGAGGTCTGCCTCAAGTACCGCAATGACCTCCTGGGTGTGAACCACCATGGCGGCTTCCTTCTCGATGCTCTGTTTGAACGTCGCGATATTGGCCGTGTGGCGTTCGATGTTCGCCTGCATGGACAAGGCCTCGTATCGGGGCTTGAGTCCCTTGATGACGCGTTCCTGGTCCTCAATCATGGCCAGACGGAGGCTCATCATGGATCGTTCTTCGTCCAGAATCGCCCGCTCGTACTCCAGGGACGCCTGCTGGCACCGCTGGATGCGGGCGTAGAGGAGGGGGATGTCCCGCTGGATCTCGGATTCGTTCTGCACCATAGCTCCATGATAGCCGTGCCCTACGAGAAAACGGCCCCCGAAGGGGCCGTCTCCCCTTGTGACTACGAGGCTATGGGGTCAGCCGACCGGATGGTGGAGATGTTTAGGCCGGTAGCCCCGATCACGCTGGCCTGCTCGAAGGGGAGCAGGATCTTATACTGCCGCACCCGCACCAGCACCGAAATGTCCGTGCTGTAGATCAGTGTGTTGATCAGGGAGGACCCCGACGCCTGGGCGTCGATGATGGGGACGTAGAGCTTATCCGTCCCCGACGCGTAGGAGGTGACCAGCTTGTTGAATACGATGACGTTGCCCGTCCCGCTCCACGCGGTGGCGTTGCCGGAGTTCGTTCGCACCCGGATGTGGGTGGGGTCGATGATGGCGGAGATAGTCCCGTAGTCCACGGGCGTGGTCGGGCTACCCGTAGCCGCGACGTAGGTCATGTCACCCACGAATACCTGCACAGGATTGATGGCAGTCCCCAGGGTGACCGTGACCGTGCGATCAGCGCCTTGCACC
>JFJP01000333.1_pt1 | contig 13530 bp, 13 predicted proteins | sample 431651 | NCBI WGS metagenome assembly JFJP01 (sample SAMN02602958, study PRJNA72255) | Microbial mat metagenome, whole genome shotgun sequencing project. | biome: fresh water; feature: sink hole; material: water; isolation source: purple microbial (photo- and chemosynthetic) mats found in...
GGATGGCCGCGCCACCCAGGATGCCGTCCGTCATGTCCTGGATCGGCTCCAGGGATACCGGGATCTCCTGGAAAGGGATCGAGGGGAACTGCTGACGCAGGTCCTGAGCGGCCGTCCAGAGTTCAGTGGAAAGACCGGAGCCTTGCCATTGCGGGAAGAAACTGAACAGATCGTGTCCCACCTTGTCGCGCGCCTCGCAAGCATTCAAGAGGGTCCGACGGCGATACCCGCCAGGCCCCCTGCAGTATATCTTTCACCCCGGATGCTCACTAGCGGAAGGCGTCTTGGAATAAACAGGCAAAGTCATGAAATTGCTTGACCTGGAATCGTTGTATGAGAGAAAGTACATCGATCGATGAATAGTAATTTCCGTTGGGAATCCCTTCTCTTCCTCAAGGAAACGACGATGAATGTTGAGGTTTCTGCTTCTCCAGACGCCATGTTCCAGGATCGCCGGATGGGCTCTGCTCAGTGGATCTTCCTGGCTTCCATGGTGGCCCTGGATTTTGCCTTCGGGATGGTGGCCAAGCCTTTGATGCAGGCCACGGGGATCGGTGCCTACGTCAAGGTCGAGATGATGGTTCCCGCCATGCTGTGGGCCCTCACCCGGCTCACCTTGGACCGCTTCGGCATCAGCACGGCCTACCAGCTGACCTGGGGCGGGATTGCTCTGGTGCTCATGCCCATGGCAGTGCTACCGGGTCCTCTCAAGCTTATTCCCATAGCCATCCAGGGGCTCTTCGTGGATGCGGTCTATAGCGGAGGCCGCAGGTTCGGTTCGGTGCGCGTCTATGTGGCCGCCGCAGGTTCGGGGGTTATCGGAAGTGCCTGCATTGCCCTGATGCGGGTCTACATGGGGCTGCCCTGGGCCAGGGCCACGCAGATCGTGTTCGGTTTCCAGACCCTCACCATGATGGCTGTTCACCTGGCGGGCGCTGCGCTGGCCCTGGTGGTGTGGCGCCGGGTGCAGGGCCTCCAGGGGCTCCGCCTCATCCGGGTAGGCGCACAACTCTAGAAGGGGATAGCGATGCATGTCTCGAACATGTGCTTTGACGAGTGTCTGCAGGAGGCCGAAGCCTTTCATGGCCATCTCTGTGGGGGCATCGTGCTCGGAGTCCGGATGGCTCTGCGCGGCCTGAAGGAGATCGGCATCCGGGACCCCAAGGGGGAGGATCGGAAAAGGCTCTTGGTCTTCGTGGAGATCGACCGCTGCGCTACCGATGCCATCACCTCGGTCACGGGCTGCCGGCCGGGCAAGCGGAGCATGAAACTCAAGGACTTCGGGAAGATGGCGGCGACCTTCGTGCATCTGGAGACCGGCGCTGCCGTGCGGATCGCGGCCATCGCGAGGAAGGATGCCGGGACGCAGGTGGACAACCCGGAGGAGGCGGCGCGGCGTCTCCAGCATCTTCCGGACGAGGAGCTTTTCTGCATCCGGCGCGGGCGCGTGCCGCTCGGGGCAGGAGATCTGCCCGGCTTCCCTGTCCGCAGCGTCCTCTGCGCCCGTTGCGGAGAAAACGTCCTGGATATGCGGGAGGTCTGCCTGGATGGGGAGATCCTTTGCCAGCCCTGTGCCGAAGGTCGGGGCTACTTCCTTCCAGACACGATGGCGGTGCGGCCATGACCGGGTGCCCCGTCGTGGAACCACAAGAACGTTCCCTGGACTGGAACGAGCTGTGGCGGCAGGCCGTTACGCGGAAATGGCCGGATCTCGAGAATCGTGCCCGGTACTGGAATCGGCGCGCTGCCTCGTTCTCCAGGAAGAGCCCGGACAGTCTTTATACCCGGGCATTCCTGGACCTCCTGGCACCCGAGCCCCACTGGTCGATCCTGGACGTCGGCTGCGGTACGGGCACCCTCGCGATCCCCCTGGCTGGGCTGGTCCAGCAGGTGACAGCCATGGACTTCTCGGAAGCCATGATCGAGCACCTCGTCCGGGATTGCACCGAGCAGGGTATCCAGAACATCCGTGCCCTTCAGGTTGGATGGGAGGATGACTGGGAGAGGGCAGGGATTGGCCTCCACGATGTGGCCATCGCGTCCCGCTCCCTGGTGGTGGAGAACCTGGAGGAGGCCATCCGGAAGCTGGACCAATCCGCCCGGCACCGGGTCTACATCTCGTGTCCGGTGGGTGACGGCCCCATGGACCGGAGGACCCTGGAGGCCTTGGGGCGAACGTTCCAGAAGGGGCCCGACTACATCTACGTCTACAACCTCCTGCATCAGATCGGCATCTACGCCCATATCCGGATCCTCAGGACGGAGGAGGAGCGGACCTTCGGTTCTCCGGGGGAGGTCCTGGATTTCTATCGCGGGATCATCGAGCACTTGCAGCCTGGAGAGGACGAACGGCTCTGCGCGTATGTGTCTGAAAACCTGGTGCCGAGGAAGGGCGGTTGGGCTCTGAGAAACCAGCAGGCGCTCAGCTGGGCACTGATCTGGTGGGAAAAGGACGCAGCATGTGCCCGCTCCTAGAAGGTCGCTGCCCTCAGGGAACCCGAGAGGTGCGCCGTTGATCGAGGCGAAGGCGTTGAGCCATACCGCGTCGGACTCCCGGCTCCGGCTGCTGAGGGATGTGGATCTCTCTGTCCGTCGCGGGGAGCGGATCGGGATCATCGGGCCTTCCGGCTCCGGCAAGACCACCCTGGGGTACCATCTCGGAGGTCTTCACACCCTGGCTCTCGAAGGACGCTCCTCAGGCAGCCTGAGGCTGGGGGGTCTCGAGTGCATCGGGAAGGGCCGCAAGGGCTTCGCGGGTTTCGTGCTCCAGAATCCCGAAAACCAGATCTTCTGCGATCGCGTGGCAGATGAAGTGGCCTTCGGGCTTTCGCCATCCCGGAGGGTCGAGGACTTGCTCGAGAGAACCGGCCTGGCGGCCTTCAGGGACCGGGATCCCGCCACCCTCTCCCTGGGCTGGAAGCAGCGGCTCTCCATCGCGGGCATGCTGGCCATCGCTCCCGAGGTGCTGCTGCTGGACGAACCCATGAACTACCTCGATGCCCAAGGAGCGGACGAACTGTTCGGGTTCCTGGAGGAGACCGGGGACCGGGAAGGCATCACCACCCTCATCATCGATCACGACGAAACGCGGCTCCGATCCTGGGCCACGCGGCTGATCCGCATCGGGGAGGGGGCCGTCACTGGGGACGGCTCGCCGGCAGAGGTGCCCCTTCGGGAGCCTCTGCCGACCTTCGAACCCCTGCCTGCACCGGGCGGGACCCTGCTTTCCATGTGTGCCCTGAACTTCGCCTATGCGAGTGGCCATCCCCTCTTCCAGGGGTTCGACCTGGAACTGAGGGAGGGCGAGATCGTCGCCCTGCTGGGGCCCAACGGCTCCGGAAAGTCCACGCTCCTGCGCCTGGCGAAGGGCCTGCTCCAACCTTCCCGAGGAAGCGTCTCGACCACCTCGGGGCGTCCCCTCATGGAGGAGGTCGGCCTGGTCTTCCAGAATCCGGATGAGCAACTGTTCGCCCTTACGGCCGAAGAGGAATGCGCCTTCCTGCCCCGGAACCAGGGCATCACCCATTCCCAGGCCATAGCGATGGCCCGTTCCACCCTGAGTGATCTCGGGATGGGACACTTGAGGGAACGCTTGCCCTTTTCGCTGAGCTACGGCGAAAAACGCCGATTGACGCTTGCCTCGGTGCTGGTGGGCCGCTCCCGCATCCTCTGCCTGGACGAGCCGACGGCGGCTCTGGACCAGGGAAATCTTGCGATCCTGGCAGGGATCCTGCGAACCTACGCAGCCTCGGGGGGAACGATCCTCTTCGCCACCCACGATCTGGCTTTCGCCCAGGCCGTGGCGAGCCGATCCGTGCAACTCGCAGGTGCTGCATGAGGAACCGGGCCATTCTTCCGCTCGTGCGTTTGGGGCTTCTCCTGGTGGTCAGCGTAGTCCTGACCCTCGCGCAATCCTGGATGATCCTGGCCGTGGTCGCTTGCCTTCTGACGGCCATCATGGGCTTCGTAGGCCTTCCGAAAGGGCTAGGTAAAGTCGCCGTCGCCGCGGCCCTGTTCGGTCTCCCCTGGTTGTTCCTCATGTTCTTCCTCGCGGGCCGGGAGGCCACAGGCTCCTGGGGGGCCGCCTTCCCCTGGGGGCTTGAGCGCCTGATCCCCTACGCCTTGCGGATCGGGGACCTCGTGCTCGCGAATATCCTCTTCATCCGCACTACCTCCCTGGCAGCGATCGTCGAGGCCTTGAAGGCACTGCATCTGCCCGAGACGGCCGTGCTCTATCTCAGCAGCATCCTCCGCTTCCTGCCACAGATCCTCCAGGAAGCCAGGCGCGTGGTCGAGGCGCAGCGCTGCCGGGGATTGGCCAAGCGGCGGTTGCTCACACCTTCCGGCCTCCTGGCGGTGTTCATTCCGCTCTTCCTCAACCAGATCCAGCGCTCCAGGGACCTTGCCATCTCCCTGGAGATCCGGAGTTCAGCAATCTCCTCCGGGAGGATGGATCCGACGATTCTTCATGGTGAAAGCGAGCGCTGAGCAGTCCTCTAGCGCGCATTCAATGCTTGAAATGTGAACTTTTCCCCTCCGACTCAACGGGGGGGCCTATCGGAGGTTTGCCCATGTCCAGGACACGATGGACCTGTTCCCCCCTCGCCTTGCTCCTGATCGCCGCCCCGGTGATGCTGGCCGAGGAGTCTGCTCCGGCACCGAAAAAGGCCAACGAAAAGACGTTCAGACTGGGGGAAGTGACCGTGGTGGTCACGGCCACGCAGGAACCCATCGAGACGGTCAACACGAAGGTGGGAGCGGATCAGATCCAGGCATTCAATCGTGATACGGTGGGCTCCGCCCTGGACCTCCTGCCGGGCATCTCCGTCAGCACGATGGGGGCACGCAACGAGCAGACCATCTACGTTCGCGGCAACGATTCGCGTCAGGTACCCGTTTTCGTGGATGGGATCCCGGCCTATGTGCCCTACGACGGACTCATGGACTACGCGCGATTCACGACCTTCGATCTCTCGGCAATCCAGGTTGCCAAGGGCTTCAGTTCAGTCACGTACGGGGCCAATACCCTGGGGGGTGCCATCAATCTGGTGACGCGGCGGCCCAGCGAGCGCCTGGAGGGGGATGTCCGGGTCGGTGTTTTCGATGGCAATGGCCGGAAGGCGGCCTTGAACGTGGGAACCAATCAGGGCTTGTGGTATCTCCAGGCGGGGGGAAGCTATGCCACCGCCGACAACTGGAGGCTGTCCTCGAACTTTGTGCCGAACGTGAGGGAGGACGGTGGGCGACGAGAAAACTCGGACTATAAGGACAAAAAGATGTCCATGAAGGTGGGGTTCACTCCCAACGATCAGGACGAGTACGCCGTGGGGTTCATGAGCCAGAGGGGAGACAAGGGAAACCCCATCAGCACGGATTTGTCAAACCCGAAGGTCCGGTACTGGCGCTGGCCATATTGGGACAAGGATAGCGTCTTCCTTACGACCACCACGGCCATGGGTGAACAGAGTGAAATCAAATTCCGCGCCTACCACGACTCGTACCGAAACAGCATTTTCGATTACACCGATGGCACCAACACGGTGATCAACACGACCGGAAGCCTGAAACCCACGGGGAAATCCCGCTACGACGACTTCACCCACGGGATGATGGTGGAGGTGGGGACGAGGCTGCTGGCCAACCACAGCTTGAAGGGTGTGATCCAGACGAAAACGGATGTCCACCGCGAAGACAACTACACGCTGTCCGACACGGCCGCATGGCAGCATTACGAAGACCGCTACCTATCCGTGGGTGTCGAAGACAGCATCACCCTCTCACCCGCCTTTGATCTATCTCTGGGCCTGGGCTGGGACAGGCTGAAGCCCGTGGACTCCGGTTGGACCTTTGCTTTGCCTGAACCCAAGAGCCACTTCCATGGGCAGGCGGGGCTCTTCTGGAAGGTATCCCCCAAGGTGCAGATCTACGGTACGATTGCCCAGAAAGACCACTTTCCGACCCTCAAGGATCGCTACTCCCAGCGGATGGCGACCTATATCGAGAACCCGAACCTGCAACCTGAACTCTCCACGAACTACGAGATCGGCACCAAGGCGCATCCGACGGATTGGCTGCACGTCGAGGCAGCGTTCTTCCTGAGCGACATCAAGGATCTCATCCAGGAAGTGAAGAATGTGCAAGGCACGAAGTCCCAGATGCAGAACATCGGCGAGGTCCGGAGTTCGGGCGTGGAAGTCTCGCTGGGCGTCAAGCCGAATCGCTATTTCCAGGCTGGCCTTGGCTATACCTATCTGGATCGTTCCAATCACAGCAACGCCACCAAGCTCACAGGCACGCCGAAAAACCGTGTCACCGGCTATGTCCGGGTGGACCCCACCACGACCTTCTACGTCCTGGCGAGCCTTCAATCCCAGGATGCTATCTGGGATAGCGATACGGCTCATCTAGGGGGCTATACCACGGCCGACCTCACCCTCGGTTGGCAGGTCCTGCCCAAGCTGCTACTCGACGGTGGTTTCACCAATCTGCTGGACCGCAACTATCAGCTCAGCTCGGGGTATCCCCTGCCGGGCCGGACCTGGTTCGCCAATGCCCGCTACCGCTTCTAAGGGCTGAAGGGAGCAAAGGCGATGCGCTGCAATTATTGTGAATGGCGTTGTGAGCTGAACGGCAGCCAGTTCGGGGTGTGCCGGGCCTACCGGGAAGCCAACGGAACCATCGTGGAAAGGTTTCCCTATGCGTGGAGCAGCTGCGGAACCTCGCGGATCGAATCCGTTCCCCTGTACCATGTCTACCCTGGGAGCAGGAGCCTCGTCATCGGCACCGCAGGCTGCAACTTCGACTGCAATTACTGCTCGAATGCCTTTATCGCCAAGGAGGACCCCCTTTGCGTGCGGCCAACCATGATGGACTTCAATCCTCGCCAATTGGTCGAGATGGCAGGAAAGTTCAAGTGCCAGAACATTGTCTTCAACGTAAATGAACCGACCATGTCGATTCCCACCCTCCTGGAGGTGGCTGGAGAGGCTCGGCGTGCAGGGCTTCCCATGGGCTGTTTGACCAATGCCTACACCACAGAGGAATCCACCGAAATCCTTGCCACCCTTTTTTCGTTTTTCAATATCGGGCTCAAGGGGCTTTCCGACGACTTCAACAAGGAATACATCGGCATTCCTTCGGTTGCACCGATTCTTCGGAACATCAAGAGACTGGCGGAGACGAGCCATGTTGAGCTTGTGACCCCGGTCATCCAGTCCGTCAACGATGGGGAACTGAACGAGATGGCCGACTTTATCGCCGATGTCGACGCAGAGATCCCTTGGCATGTGTTTCGCCTCCTTCCAGAGCACCAGATGAAGGATGCGCGCTACCCGAACATCGAAGCGATCGATCAGGCCCTGGTCTCGGCCCGGAGACGCCTGCCCTACCTCTATTTCCATAACTTCGTCGGTTCCGATTGGGTGGACACTTTCTGCCCCAAGTGCGGAACCTTGGTCCTCGAGCGGTTCAGCCTAGGGTGCGGGGGCGATCTGCTGCGGCGGTCTCTCTGTGAAGACGGGCACTGCCCCGAGTGTCGGCATGCCATCAGGCTCCTGACGGCACAGGCACCCAAGGTGCTGGCATGAGCCTGGCGATCATCGATGCGAGAGAATGGCAAAGAATGTTCGACTTGCGGACGAGTGAAAGGGTGGAGCAGGATGGCCCGATCATTCGCATGGCGAAGCGTGTCCTGCAACGGCACCCCTTCCCTGGGGACCTGGGGGCGCAAAGCAATCAATGGGTAACGGATGTGGCCCTCGATTGCATCCGAGAATACGACCCCCGCTTTGTCTACCTTACCTACGCTCAACAATACTACCAAGGCCGCTACAGGGTGATGACCCCCCTGGAACGGGCGGACATGCTCGCTGTTGCCGTTGCGGAGGTGGACCGCTTTCTCGAGTCTTCCGGATTCACGGCGGTGTTGGTGGGGACTGGAGACATGATCGATCTCAGGGGCTTCATTGATGTCACGAAGTTGGACGGTTTGGCCTTCACCTCGAACTGGTCGGCCCGCTACGCTGGACTGCATGCACCCAGCACCCGTGATCTCCAGGGTCTGAAAAGGGAGCCGAACATCGAACGCATCGTGCCGCGAGAGCAACTGATTGCTCTCTTCAAGGGGACCGAGGCACAGGCGCGGAGAGTCCCCGAATACTTGCTGGTCGCCAAGGAGGGCTTCACCTTCAAGACGGCGAGCCAGATCCACCGGAACGTGGTCAAAATCCCGGCTGCTTCCGCCAGAAGCATCCCTGTCTCCTCGAACCTGGGCATGGCCAAGGACATTACGGATATTCGTGGCCTCGTCGATGCCAGCCTCAAGGAACGGAAAACGGCCCTGATCCTGGTGGAAGGCATGGGGCTTTCCGAGTTTCCGTGGCCGCACGCTGCCGTCGCAAACGGCCGCCAGTGGTATTTCCATGAGCCGGGTGATGGTCAATACCTGACCATCACTTCAGGAGAACACCGGGTCTTCGACTATCCGACGGGCTGCAACAATTATGACGAGATGGAAAACCAGGATTACGCCTTGTCCGGGTATTTCACCTCCTTGCCGGAGAAGACCATCGGTCGTGATTTTCCGGGCAGGAGCCTCGCCGTGGGCAACCGGAGCATGTTCACGCACATGGTGCCCGGTGCCGACATTTCCATGGAGGGCTTCGCCCGAAACCTCTACAACCAAGGCACCATGGCGGTCATCCACCGGCAGGATAAATGAGGATTCCAGGAGAAGCGAGGCGTGGCCCTGGAAATGATTGCAGTGGGAGCAGGCGTGATCACATTGGTGACAGGTCCCGTCAACAGCGGAAAAACAGCCAGTCTGCTGAATCGATTCAAGCAATCGGGCTCGGGGGATGGTTTCGTTTCAATCAAGTATTATGAAAAAGGCAGCTTGTGTGGCTATCGCTTGACACGCCTGTCCACAGGGGAATCCGTTCCGTTTGTCTTCCTTGCAGGTTCTCAAGCATCGGGAGCCGTCACAGGCGACACCATTGGCAATTATGTCGTTTTGGGAAGTGCGATCCGTCATGCGGAACAGGAGATGGCGCGATTGATCAATCAGGGTGTTCAACCTCTTTACCTTGATGAAGTCGGTCGATTGGAGCTGCGAGGGCAAGGTTTCGATGCCATCCTTCGCCAGATCGTTGGAAGCAGCCTCGACGCGGTGCTGGGCGTTCGGGAACGCAGTGTCCCCGGTATCGTAGAACGCTATCTGACGCATCCGGCCAAGGCGTTTTGTATCGATCGGTTGAATGCCCCTGCAGCCAATGGTGGAAAGAAGCAGTGAAAAATCATCTGTGGAGAGGTGAGCAGCCTCAAGGAGGAAGGGCATGATGTTGACCATGCAGCACCGTTTACTGGATCACCTGAGGCCCCAGGCTGGGGGCAACAGGGTGGCCGATGTGCGCATCGGACTGGGCTATACCGCCGTGCGGCTGGAGAGCGGCCATGCCGGGGTGGCCTGGACACCCAAATTGGACGCCCCCTCCTGTACCCATTTCCAGGGCGCGGGGACCCTCACCGGACGACCGGCGGAGGCGCTGCTGGCAGATCTGGTCGACGAGAAGTCGCCTCTGGCTCGGGCTCTGGGCTTGGCCACGGCCAATGCGCTGCTCTCGGCACTCCCTCCTCCTTCCACCTCGAGGGAGGAAGTCATATCCACACTGAACATCACTCCCGAGGACAAGGTGGCGATGGTCGGCTATTTCGGGCCTGTTGTTGCCGAGTTGCGGAAGATCGGCTGCCGGCTGGATATCATCGAATTGAACTCGCGTCACGGGGTGACCCTCACTCCGGAGCAGGGACAGGAGGCGCTGGCCGGTTGCAGCGTTGCCGTCCTCACCGGGACTTCCCTGATCAACGGAACGTGTGATGAGCTTCTCTCCAGCCTGGGGCGGCCACGCGCCGCAGTGCTTCTCGGGCCTTCTTCGCCCCTCTGTCCCGCCATCTTCGAGGGCACCGGGATCACCCATATCGCTGGTTCCAGGGTTCGGGAAGCGGAGCCCCTGCTCCGCGTCATCTCGGAAGGAGGGGGCACCATGCTCATGAAGGCGTATCTGGATTTTGAGACAGTGCGCGTCAACCACGCGGGGTGAGCAATCCGGCGCCAGTTGCTGTTTCCTCAGATCGAGCCGCCCCGCTTCAGAGCCAGGTAGCGATTCACCAGGGTCACGGACAGTTGCTCGGGGAGCACATCCAGGCTGAGCACGCCCTGGGCGTGGATGCGTTCGAAACTGTGGCGGCGCTGGTCCAGGTATTCGTGGATGGCGCCCTGGAGCAGGGCGCTGTCGAAGTCCACCACGGGATCTTCCAGGGCCTGCTCCAGGGATCGTTCGCGGAGATTGGCCAGCAGCACGAGGTGGCGCGCCCGCAGGAGCTTCAGCGCCGGGAGCAGCGTATCGTCCTCTTCGTCCCGCAGGTTCGTCACGAGGATGACCAGGGAACGCTTCCGGACGCGGGCCAGGAAGACCTGGGCGGCGGCCAGGTAGTCTGTGGCCACGGGAGTTGGCTGGAGGTCGTAGAGGGCCTTCAGCATCTCGTCCAGGGCCGCTCCGCTCTTCCGGGGCGGCAGCCAGCGTTCTGCGCCTGCGAAGGTCAGCAGGCCGGTGGCATCGCCTTCCCGCAGAGCCACATAGGCGGTCAGCAGCACGGCGGTGAGGGTGTGGTCGAAGTGCGAAAGCTCCCCGTCCCGGGTTCGCATGCGGCGGCCGCAGTCCAGGAGGAAGACGATCTGCTGGTCCCGCTCGTCCTGGTAGTCGCGGCTGATGAGCTTTCGCATCCGGGAGGTGGCCTTCCAGTCGATCTGCCGGAGGCTGTCCCCCTCGCGGTATTCGCGGAGCTGGTGGAACTCCATGCCCTCGCCGCGCCGGCGCTTGCGGTGGATGCCCAGCTGGGCGAGGTGGTGGCTGGTGGCCAGTTGCGCGTACTTGCGCACGGCGGCGAAATTGGGAAAAACGCGGACCAGGGTCTCCGGGCCACCGCGGAGGTCCCTGCGCCAGAAATTCAGGGGAGAGGTGAGGCGCAGGTGACAGGGTTCGAAGGGGTGGGCTCCCCGTTCCTTCGGTTTGATCTGGTAGCGCAGATCTCCTGCCATGCCGGGTTCCAGCCTGATCCGCCGGGGCATGCCCTGGGCGTCCAGGGCCTGAGGGATGCCGTCGAAGAGTTCCAGCTTCAGCGGCCAGGTGCTGCCGTTGGCGACCCGGAGCTGCACCTCGCACCAGACGCCCAGGGGCAGGGTGCCGGGGATCCGCCGCACTACCTCCAGCACAGGCGCTCGCAGGACCAGGATGGCGTCCATCCCCAGGACAAAGAGCAGGAGCCAGCCCGCCGCCTGCCAGTGCGCTGCGAGCGTCTCCGGCCACACCGAGGCCAGGATGGCGAACACCAGCCAGCCCGTCAGCAGGAGGACGCAGGCGCGGGTAGGACTCATGGGGTCACGACATCACCAGGAAAGCTGGGCCATGGAGAGCGCAGGGGAGCGCTGCTGGAGGCAATGGCAATAAGAAAACCAAAAGAATCAACAGGGATAGAGGGGATGAAGGGGATAAAGGCCAAAGTAGGCGTTCACGCTCCCCCGGCCCTCTGCCTGCTGGCTGCTGTAGGCGCAAGAAGAGGGGAAACTGTAGCCACAAAGACACACGAAGACACACGCAGAAAAGCGCTGTTTCGTCTACCTTGCGGGGGCGGCGTTCTGGCCTTGGTTCAGGGAGGGGCAGAGCCGGAGAGCACGCTCGTGTGCCTTCCGGCTCTGCCCCTTCCTGAACGCGCGCGGCTTCGCCGTGCGCCTCGCGAAGCGAGCAAGGCCAGGACGCCTTGAACGCATCCCCGCTCATCCCCGTGCATCCCCGGCCAAATGGCCTTTTCACCGCTTCATCCTGTGCATCCTGTTCCTCTATGGTGTGAATGTTCTTTCCGCAAGTCGATGCATATGGGCAATGACGTTTGGCTTTCATCCCCTGCATCCCCTTCATCCCTGTTTCATTGCTTATTTTTGCTTGTGTGAATCCTCGAATCCCTGCCACTGCACACAGGATCAAGCCGCCAAATCTTCGCTGACACCCAGGACCACTGCGTGACTTTTGCATAGAGGAAACTCTGGTTCATACCCTCGGAGCCTCCACGCGCTCCAGCAGGGAGGCCAGGAGGTCATCGCAGGTGTGTCCCTCGATCTCGCTCTCGGGGGAGGGGGCGATGCGGTGCCGGAGCGCCGGGAGGGCCAGGGTCTTCACATCGTCTGGGGTGGCATAGTCGCGCCCGTTCAGGATGGCCTGGGCCCGGGCGGCGCGGACCAGGGCGATGGCCCCCCGCGGACCCGCGCCGAGGGTGATGCCCATCCAGCCCCGGGTCATGCGGACGATGCGGACGGCATAGTGGAGTACCTGCTCGTCCACCCGCACGCAGGCCGCGATGCGCTGCAGTTCCAGGATCTCCTCGGGGGTGGCCACGGGAAGGATGGCTTCCACGTTGAGCCCCTCTCCCACCTGTCCCTCGGTCACCAGCTCCACCATGTGCTGTTCTTCGGCTTCGGTGGGGTAGGTCATGGTCACCTTGAGGAGGAACCGGTCCAGCTGGGCTTCGGGCAGAGGATAGGTGCCCTCCTGCTCGATGGGGTTCTGGGTGGCCAGGACCATGAAGGGGCGGGGCACCTTGAAGGGCTTGCCTTCGATGGTCACCTGCTGCTCCTGCATGACCTCCAGCAGGGCGGATTGGGTCTTGGCGGGAGCCCGGTTGATCTCATCGGCCAGCAGCAGGTGGGTGAAGACCGGCCCCTGGCGGATGCGGAAACTTTCGGTCTTGGGGTCGTAGATGGCATGGCCCGAGACATCCGATGGCATCAGGTCGGGCGTGAATTGGATGCGGGCGTTGGTGCCCTGGAAGGCCTTGGCCAAAGCGCGCACCAGCAGGGTCTTGCCGAGTCCCGGGACCCCCTCCAGCAGGACGTGCCCGCCCGCGAAGAGGCAGGCCAGAACCTGGTCCACGACGGCCTCCTGGCCCACCAGGGCCTTGCGGATTTCCAGCCGGAGGCGCCCCGTGAGTTCCGAGGCCCAGGCCAGTCGCTCGGGTTCAAGAAGGTGAGGGGAGGTGAGTGCAAGGGTCATAGTCGCTTCCTGATGAGATCGAGGGTCTGGATGGCTTCCGTGAATTCGCGTGGATCGGTGATGCGTTCCTGGTGAAGCGCCCGGGCGATGCGTTCCTCCTTCAGGCCTGAGAACTGGGCCAGGCGGGAGCGAAGTTCCCCGGGAGCCAGATCGCCCCAGCCGGGGTGGGCTCGGTGCATTTTGGCCAGAGTGGCTTCCCGGGCGGCCTGGAGCAGGGAGATGCCCTTTCGCTGGGCCCACTGGAAACGCCCGCAGGCGACCAGATGCTCCAGGAGGCTGCGGCGGCCTTCGGGGGGATCGGGGATGAGAGGGCCGAAGCGCGAGGCGGCGGCCCAGAGGCTGGCCCCCACCAGGAACGCCAGAGCGGTGAGCACCCGCCAGGCGTTCTCGCCGAGCCAGTTCCAGAGGGAGGGCGGCTCTTCGCGGGTGA
>JFJP01042711.1_pt1 | contig 13530 bp, 12 predicted proteins | sample 431651 | NCBI WGS metagenome assembly JFJP01 (sample SAMN02602958, study PRJNA72255) | Microbial mat metagenome, whole genome shotgun sequencing project. | biome: fresh water; feature: sink hole; material: water; isolation source: purple microbial (photo- and chemosynthetic) mats found in...
CTCCTCCTCTTGTATTGTGGGCAGATTCCTTTAAGGTTGTTGATGGTCAGTATAACGTTGTTGCCTATATTGAAAATAGAAATAAAGATATAGGAAGTAAATCAATACCGTATATAATTAAACTTTTTGATGGATCAGATTTGATTACTGAAATAGAAGGTGAAACAATGCTTCCTCCTGATGGAGTGTATCCTATTTTTGAGGATCATGTTATGACGGGGAATCGTATTCCAACGAGAACGACTTTTGAATTTGTTGATAGTGATAAAACTATTTGGCAAAAAGCAGAAGAAGGGCGTAAGCAATTTAGTTTAGAGAGAAGAGATTTGATTGATTCTGATAATCATCCAAAATTGACTGCAGAACTTCGCAATGATTCATTGTCTGAGGCACTTGATGTAGAGATTGTTGCGACGATATTTGATACTTCAGGTAAACCGTTGACTGCATCGAGGACGACGATTCCTGTGTTTAAGGAAAGGAGTACAGAAAGTGTTGTATTTACATGGCCAGAGCCAATAGCAACGACTTTAAAAAGTTGTGAGATACCTACTGATGTAGTGCTCGGAATTGATCTTTCTGGAAGTATGAATAATGATAAGGATACTCCTCCTGAGCCAATCACTTCAGTATTAAAAGCTGCACGTTCGTTTGTGTCTCGTATAAATACACAAGATCAAGTGGGTGTGGTAACGTATGCAACAAATGCCATCGTTTCTGAGCAACTCACATCAGAGAATACTCGTGTTGCAGAGAGTATTACAAAACTTTCGATTGATCCAAAAGAAGAAACGGGAAGTACAAACACAGGAGATGCACTTAAAAAAATGAGTGAAGAACTGAGCTCAGAGCGTCACAATCAAAATGCAAGAAAAGTTGCGATACTTCTCACTGACGGTCTCGCAACTGCACCAGATGAAGATCCTGAAATATATGCTGAAACTCAAGCAAATATATTGAAGTCGCAGGGAATTATTCTGTATACGATTGGTTTAGGAACACAAGTAAATGAGATTGAATTGAAGAAGTTAGCTTCAGGAAGTAAACAGTATTTTAAAGCCCCTTCTATAAATGACTTACATGCTATTTATTCAAAAATTACTGCATCCATTTGTGAGGAAGGTGTAGCATTCATTGAGGTTATACCGAAAGCTAAATCAAGTTTTCCTACATTGGAATAGCACGCACACTCTTTGGACAAGGCCATTTTTATCCCTCATAATGGTAGTAATGAGATCGTTTCGAGCTTTGTTTCTGAGTCTTGATTGGTGGCTTATCGTCTCTGTGATTTTTCTGACTCTGCTTGGACTCGTGACTATGTATACGTTTGATGGAGATAATTCGTATTTTGAAAAACAAATAGCATGGATTGGAATTGCACTTTTTGGACTTGTGCTACCCATGTTTCCTGACTATCGATTCTTACGTATAGGGAATACCACCTTCTTTATCTATCTCTGTACCCTCCTCTTGCTCGTTCTCGTTCTTTTTTTTGGAGAGACGGTAAAAGGAGCGCAGAGTCGTTTTGACCTTTTTTTCTTTTCGCTACAACCTTCAGATCCTGCAAAGCTTGTACTCATTGCTATACTTGCAAAATATTTTTCGAAACGCCATGAACTGATTAATGATTTTCGACATATTTTTGTTTCAGGGATTTATGCTTTTTTGATTTTTGGTCTTGTATTTATTCAGCCAGATTTTGGATCTGCTATCATTCTTTTTTCAATTTGGTTTGGGATGGTACTTGTTGCAGGAATTTCATTTAAACACCTTGCGGTTGTGGGGATGGTAGGACTTGTTGCATTCCTTGGTCTTTGGAATTTTGGTTTTCAACAATATCAAAAGGATCGTATTTTAACTTTTCTTCACCCGCTCGCTGATATACGTGGTACTGGATATAATGCATATCAATCAACAATCGCTGTGGGGTCTGGTCAGATTTTTGGAAAAGGTGTGGGATATGGTACGCAATCTAAACTTCAATTTTTACCTGAATATGAGACTGATTTCATATTTGCAGCTTTTGCAGAAGAGTGGGGTCTTGTTGGGGTATTTCTCCTTTTTTCTTTGTTTGGCATAGTGATATGGCGACTTCTGTACCATGCAATACAAGGTGCAACGAATTTTGAACGACTGTTTGCTGTTGGTGTTGCAATACTATTTACAAGTCATTTTTTCGTGCATATAGGTATGAATATTGGACTTTTGCCGGTGACAGGGACGACTGTACCATTTTTGAGCTATGGTGGATCGCATCTTCTCACTGAATTTATTGGAGTGGGAGTGGTAATTGGTATGTCGCGATACACAAGACAACAGTACGTCGCTAAGCCATTTTTGGAATAGTTATAGTGTTTCGTGCACTATGATGTATAAATTGTAAATGTTTTTTCAAGCATAGTGTCGAGCGCATATACATTGTGTATTTTTTCTACGAGTGCCGCCCCTGTAGTTTTTTGTTTTGTAGGATTCTCTGTATAAAAACGCAGTGCGGATACAATAGTTTCCGGTTTATGTGAATCGATCAGGATACCGTGGACTTCATGAGTAATAACTTCAGGTATCCCACCGACACGACTTGCTATAACTGGCATTTTAGCTGAGCCAGCTTCGAGAAGTGCATATGGAGTACCTTCTTTGTGTGAGGGAAGTAGGAAAATATCAAAAGCTTTTAAATATATTTTTGCTTCAGGTATATATCCTGCAAGAAATACTTCATGTACGAGATTGTGTGATACACAATATGCACTGAGCGTTTGCATGTGTTCACCATCACCAAGAACTGTATAAAAAATTTTTTGTGATGGATTATTTTTGTTGTATGTAGATACTGCTTGTATCGCAGTGAGAATGTTTTTATTCTGTGTTAATTCTGCAGTGGTGACGACCCATGTATCATGTGCATGCATTGCTTGAATATCTTTTGAATATAATGTAGATCGAGCGTTTTCCCGAGAACGAAAATCGATAGGAGAAAGCGCAGGGTAAATGCGTGTAATTTTATTTTTTATACACGGCATCCATGAATGTGTTTTGTCGTATTCAGAAACAAGAATAGTTGTATGTGCAAGCAATACGGTAATCCATGAAAAGAACCATATGGCAATTCTCCAAAAGATACTTCGTTTTTCATGAAATGGCCATCCGTGCGCAGTAAAAATGATGCGGGGTACTCGAGAAAGTCGTGCAATAAGTGCGCCACTACCACCCGCCTTCGAGCTGTTGAGATGTACAATATTTGGTCGAATGGTGTGCATGAGTGTCCATAATTCGAAAAGAGATTTATATTCCTTGAATATATTGATATCTCGCTCAAAACTTTTGATTGAATATGTTTTAATTCCATGCGCTTCAAGTTTTTCTTTTAAAAGCCCACTTCCACCAAAAGCCACAGTGACATCAAAAGAATCCTTGGGGAGATTTGTCGCTATATCAAAGACATATCGCTGAGCGCCTCCAAAATTTGATTTTGTAATTATAAATAGTATTTTCTTTTTTGGTACTTCTTTCATATGGAATTGTATATAAGATAACTACGAAAATATCTGAATTGATACAAAATGTATCTTGCAGAATTGTAGTGTTGACGTATTATACCTGCTATGGATCTCTTTGTCCGGCGAAGCACAATACTTCTACTCCTTGGTGATTTTGTTGTGTTTTCAAGTTCGCTTGTACTAACGCTTTTTGTGCGCTATCAAAAAATACCTTCAGAAGAAGTAGTTCGTGAGCACCTTCAGCCATTTTTCTTTCTCTTTTGTATATGGATTTTGGTGTTTCTGATTACCGGTCTCTACGATCGACATATTTCTCTCGTGCGCAAGAGTATCCCCGTTCTCGTACTCAAGGTACAATTTTTCAATACGCTACTTGCCGCACTCTTTTTTTTCATGCTTCCGTTTGGTATTGAGCCAAAGACTAATCTTGCGATTTATTTAGTACTATCGACACTCTTTATCACACTCTGGCGACTCTATGTCTACCCGCAGATTACAGCAGGTAAGCCGATGCGTGCTCTCGTTATTGGTGAAAGTGAGGAAGCACTTGCGGTGGCTCGTGTATTTTCTCAGAATCCATTTTTTAAAAATATAAAACCGTTTGTACTCAGTCAAAAGGATATTCCTGATTTTGAAGAATTTCGTGCATCGCTTCATCGCTTTATAGAGAAACAGTCTCCAGACATGGTAATTGCTGACATGCGTGATGATTTTGCGTCACGTCTCGTGAGTGATTTTTACTCACTTGCATTTGTTGATACAAATATTCGTTTTTTTAATTTGCCAACATTTTATGAACAGCTTCATCATCGGGTGCCACCGTCTCTTATTGGCGAAAGTTGGCTTCTTGAAAATATTACTACTGGCTCGCCACACTATGCGCATGATGCACTGAAACGTTTTGTTGATATCACTGGCTCATTGGTATTGCTTCTTCCTGCGTTTTTGTTATTTCCATGTATAGCATTAGCTATTCGTCTCGATGATGGAGGAACTCTTTGGTATAAAGCTGAGCGAGTAGGGCAGTATAATAAAATTATTCATATACTCAAGTTTCGGACTATGTCGGGAAGAGACAATCCAAAGGATGCACTTAAAAGTACATTACATATAACAAGAGTTGGTTCATTCCTGCGAAAGACACGTCTTGATGAATTGCCACAATTGCTCAATATTCTAAACGGAGATCTTTCTTTCATTGGTCCTCGACCGGAGATTCCAACACTTGTGGATGTCTACGCAACACAGATCCCATACTACAATATGCGTCATCTCACCAAACCAGGACTTTCCGGATGGGCACAGATCAATAATTTTGATGTCCCTCGCGGTGGAGTCGATGTCCCTCGGACGATTGATAAACTTTCATTTGATTTGTATTACTTAAAGCATCGTTCGCTCCTTCTCGATATGGAAATTGCATTAAAGACGATTAATACATTACTCATGCGTACAGGAACATAATACGTACTGTATTAGAAAAGCAGATGCGCGAGCATCTGCTTACTAGTTTAACCACATTATTATGGACTGTATAGTATTGCAGATTCTCGTAGATTTCATGTGCAGGAAACTTAGAGACAACAGATTTTGTTACAAACGAAGAATATGAAAAACATTTTTATAACAGGGGGTGCTGGATTTATAGGTTCGCATACCATAGATCATGCTATATCACTTGGATATACGGTGACCATTTATGACAAAAAGTCATTGGATGAGGCTGTGAATATTCATCATCATAAAAATGACATTCGATATATTCACGGAAATATTCTTGATTTTGAGCTTCTTAAAAAAAGCATGATTGGGCATACACATGTCTTACATCTTGCAGCGGTTGTTTCTGTGCAAGAAACTATCCAAGATCCCGTGTCTTCGCATGAGGTGAATGTGACAGGAACACTCAATGTATTTCAATGTGCCCGAGAGCTTGGTGTCGAGCGTGTAGTGTATGCGTCGTCTGCAGCGGTGTATGGAATGCAAGAACAAGTACCTATTTCTGAAAATGTACTATGTACACCACAATCACCTTATGGTCTGCATAAATTAATAAATGATGAGTATGCTCATTTGTACATAGATCTATTCAAGCAATCAATTCTAGGTCTTCGATACTTTAACGTGTATGGGCTTCGTCAAGATCCACGTTCACCATATAGTGGAGTTATTTCTATTTTTACTGAACAAGCACGTAATAATCAAGGTATTACAATTTATGGAGACGGGAGTGTAACTCGCGATTTTGTATCTGTGTATGATATTGCTCGTGCAAATGTAGTTGCGCTTGAGTCTAGTTCTATTGATGTATGTAATATCGGTACTGGTATAGAAATGAGTCTCAATGAACTTGTCTTGACATATGAGCGAATACTTGGCAAAAAGATTAATTGTACATATGTAGAAAAAAGAACTGGAGACATTTTACGTAGTTGTGCTAATGTTGAACACGCACATTCTGAAATGAATTATCGTGCTCAAGAAACAATTGAATCAGGACTTCGAAAAATAATAAATTTAGAAACATGAAAATTCTCGTCACTGGAGGAGCTGGGTTTATTGGAAGTGCACTTGTGGCACGATTGCTTCGTGATGGTCATGAAGTAGTGTTTCTTGATAATTATTCAGTAGTTAACCAAGGAAAACTGCAAAAAGCGCGAGTACAATTCCTATGTGAGGGTGCTACAGAATATGTTGTTGACATTAACGATAGAGAGGCTCTTACGAAAGTGTTTGCGCATGGACCATTTGATGCCTTATATCACCTTGCTGCAAAACCAGGTGTTCGTGAATCAATTACAAATCCGTTTATATACGCACAAACAAACTATTCAGGCGCTTTGAATATTTTTGAACTTGCACGACAGCACAATATTAATCATGTAATTTTTGCATCGTCTTCTTCTGTGTATGGTATACACAACACCGCACCCTTTCATGAAGAGGCAAACGTTGAGTATCCTATTTCTGTGTACGCCTCAACAAAACGAGCTAAGGAACTCTTGGCTCAGACATATGCGCATATGTACGGGATGAACATTACCGGACTCCGTTTTTTTACAGTGTATGGTCCGTATGGTCGACCAGATATGGCACCCTATATATTTACAGAAAAAATATTAAATGATGAGGTTATACAGATTTTTAATCACGGCAAACAACGAAGAGATTTTACGTATATTGATGATATTGTGGATGGATGTGTACGAACTCTTTCTCATCCGAATGGGTATCAGATCTTTAATCTTGGAAACGATAATCCTGTCGAATTGATGGATTTTGTAGAAACAATTGAGTGTCATACTGGGAAGGTCGCAACAAAAGAATTTGTCGATGCGCAAAAAGGAGATGTAACCGAGACACACGCTGATATTACAAAAGCAAAAAATATTCTTGGCTTTACGCCAAAGACCAACTTGAATGAAGGCTTGAAGACATTCGTTGATTGGTATAAACAGTTTTATCCTGGTACATTGTAGGATACATATGATTGTTGATGGTAAAAAAATTGCGGAAAATGTGTATGCAAAGACAAAAGAAAACGTCTTGCTTCTTGGACGTATTCCTGTGTTGGCTATTATTACTTGTAATCCTAACTTTGAGACAAAGAAGTATTTAGCTCTCAAAGAAAAGAAAGCTGATGCAGTAGGTATTGAGACAAAAATATTTGAACTTGATGATACCAATAACACAGAAGATTTTTTACAAGCGGTACATGAGGCTGTACAGATTGCTGATGGGATAATAGTACAACTACCACTTCCTGAACACATAGATACTGATGCTGTGCTTCAGAGTATTCCACAATCTCATGATGTCGACGCACTCAATCCTAAGACCCTGTCACCACTTTCTCCGGTGGTTGGTTCAATTAAAGAAATATTATGTACTCATGCGATTGAGACCCGTGATATACACGTCACAATTATTGGAAGCGGAAGACTTGTAGGAATCCCTTCGTTCCAGTGGTTTACTAAAGAAGGTGCGCATGTGAGTGTTGTTACAAAAGATACGAAGGATATTTCATACTATACAAAAAATGCAGACATCATTGTGTGTGGTGCGGGTGTTCCTGGGTTACTCACCTCTGAAATGGTACGAGAAGGAGTGATCATTCTTGATGCAGGTACATCGGAAGATGGGGGAGAATTAAAGGGTGATGCAGATCCTCTTTGTGAAGGTAAAGCACGGTTATTTACTCCGGTACCTGGAGGAATAGGCCCGATAACCATAGCCGTACTTCTATCAAATCTCGTAGTGCGTGCATTTGAAAATAAAAAGAAATAATATCGAGCGCATACAAAAAACCCTGAGACGTATCGTCTCAGGGTTTTTGATACATATCATCAAATATTATAGGAAGATGCTCGTAAGTGTAACTATAATGAGGAGCGTATACCAAAAAATATGACGATAGATCCATCGAGTAAGTTCAAGTGGATTACTCTCTTTCATCTCAGGAACTAAACAGGTAAGGAATAAACACATGAAATATGAGAAATACATGATATTTACTTGAATCATGAATTCTAACATTCCATACGAAGCTACACTCAAGCCGAGTATTATAAACATGCAGAGTACTATCAACCCGCTCCACCCTTGAAGTGGGCCTGGTCGTGCTATCTCTCTGCATCCATTATAATCAAATTCGACAATACTTTTTGCTGAGTACGCCAGCTTTTGTGATATGTTGATAAACATTTATTGATCCTCAATCAATGATCTATTAGAACAAACGAAACCGCTATTATTAAATAATATTATTAATACATTGTCAATGTTTTTGAATGGTAAATTGCCTACCGAAATGCAACAGCATGTTGTTTTGATAATCGAGGAACTTTTTTGATAATACCACGAGCAAGTGCTACCTCGTACGCTTCTTCAGGTACAGTCGCAAGATTAGTCCCTTTCTTAAGAAACCATCGTCTCACGAGCCCAATACTACTCTCCACATGTGGCTTCTGCCATGGACTCCCTGGTGTGCAGAAGAACGATGGAACACCAAACTGTTCGTGATATATGTTCTCAATGCCGTTATCGAGTGTCCATGTGGTTATGGGAAGCTTTGATTCAATGCGATGCATTGAATCAACCATAGTACGAGGAGACTTATTGGGAAGAAACTTTCCCATGAGCAAATGTACTTCAGGGATCACAACTAAATGTCCCACAACCTTTGAGTGAAGGTTGGTCGGAGACACAAAGAGATCACTCTCTGCATGAAGCTCAGTTTCTCCTTCTGGTCTTTGTCTGATTGATATTCTATTCGGTATGAGGTGTCTCTTTGATGACCTCGATTGTTTAATCTTGTGCGTCTTTTGGGTACAGAGGTACTGGCAGTATTTTGTGCCGTATGGGCTATAGAGCCATTTGTATATTGCATTGGTGCCCACGCGGGGCACCACACTATCTTTCTTCATTCTGCCTGCAATTTCGTCTGGTGCACGAAACTCTTTGAGGTCATGAATGATTCTTTTTTTCAGGACAGGATTCGCCTCAATCTTCATACCCACAACTTTGCTTCCTTTTCGTTTTTCTTTTGCAGTCTTGTGTGCTTTTGTTGCCTTGTATCTATGATGCTTGTTGGTGTATTTCTTAATCTCGCGTGAGATTGTACCTTTGTCTCTTCCAAGAATACGAGCAATATCAACGATACTCGTGAGGTGAAACTGCAGTTTTTCGATACGGTCGCGTTCGTATTGGCTTAAGTGTCTAAATGGTGTTCGCTTCAGTGTTTTCATAACTTCTATGTTACTAGAAGTTGCATTTCAAAGGATACTCTTGGTATCTTGTGCAAGAATTAATCGAGACTGTCCCCTTTTGCCACTGTAGCACTTCTACGCACACGGGTACTTACTACAAACTCAAAGCAAAAATAGATTATTGCGGGCATGAGGAAAATAAGGAGTACAGGAACAAGTTGTGCAATACCAAACGTGAAGAGTAAAATCAGACCTGCAATAATAATATTGTGCACATAATGAGCGACAATAGTAGTGAGAATGTTGTATCGCATAAAAAAATATGCGAAGAGTAGACCTCCCATAAACACTTCGGCACCACGGAACCATACAGGCAGTACAGACCCATCTGTATGTGCAAATGCCCAAATAACCGTTGCAACTAATACACCGATTGTTGTTGATTTAGTAAGAGAACTAATCCACAAAATACCAAACAATCGAAAAGTGACTTCTTCTGAAATAGCAGCCATAATCCCGAGAGACAACATGAGTGTAAATGCAGGAATAAAACTACCAAGGCCACTTATAATAGCTGACTCCCCATAGGGATACCACACTCCAAGATACGTATCACCAATCCAGTACAGAGCGAAGGTAAAACCCAAGAACAAGATTCCGAGGAGATACCCACGAATGAGAGCAAGCCGATACTTCGATTTTATATCTGGAGAATTGGGTAACGACATAAGTGGAGCAATCCGTTCACGATATTTTTCCGAGGCAAGTGTAACTCCAGCAACACTTGGCATAAAAAACATTAATGCAGTAATGAGTATCGCAAAAATTGAAAAAAGTGCGGCGAATATCCAGTACACGGTCATTGAATCAATAGTGTCATACCATGCGCGTGCTTCAGGATACAGATTGATAAAATCAATAATGGAAAGCACACTGAGTACAACAACTACTCCAAGTGATAGTTTCCAAACTGCCTTGTGTGCAGAAAAAGCTCGGATCATACTAACCAGCGATGCAATGATAACGAATATCCATGCAAGGAGAGAACCGAAACCAACCAGACTGCCTACATTGCCTGATTTTTCAAGTGCTCGTTCATATGGTTCAGGATACTCAAATGAAGGTGAAAAGCCGACCACTGATACTCCTCGAACAATTGTATTGAAAGTTACAAATCCCTTTCCATATTCAGAATCAACTTCACTTCCCTTCCATGCAAAGGTGATTAATCGCTCAATACCACCTGGATATTTATTTTCTTCTTTAGAATGAACGACAAGCGTGTCGGGAGTTACTTTAATTTTTCCAGCTATAAATTGACGAGCTGTCTCAATCGCATCAGACTCGGTTGTCTCTGCAATAACCGCTTCCTCTGGAAGGATTTGCGAAAAATTCACAATACTCCCTCGATAGGCATCAATAGTCACGTCATATTCTTCGATCTCTTCTGGTTTAAAAAAGCGGCCATAATACACTGTTGGAGCGTGTATAAATGTGTCTTTATATGCAGTGAGTTCTGCCTCTGATAAGTACGATTGTTGCAAAAATATGTATGGGCGTTCTTCGCTCATCAAAACTAATGCGCTCTCGTACGACGTAGGGTCAATGAAGAAGTGCTCTCTCATGAAAGTTTCAGCAATAGCATGTATCTCGTTTTCTTTGAGAACAGCGCGTTGCTCTGCTGGAGGTAGCAGATTCCAGTCGATACGTACCTGCCAGCCAATCGTTACAGCCCCTCCAATTGCTCCAATAACAAGAAACGCCCACATGACAACTTCATTGATATGAATATTTTTCATAGGAAAATAATACCACACCAAAGTTCCCAATTCCCGTTAGAGCGACATCGTAGAGTGAAGAATGGAATTGGGACCCGTTCTGCAAGAGGTTGTATGGTATTTTAAAAAAATACCATACAACCTGAACAGTCTCTGTATAGAGATGTTAGAACTGTGTTTGAGAGAATAAATGACACGACGATATACTTTCCAGAGTTTAAGGTGGAACTTGTATAAATTACACCACTCTGTTACTCACTATTATTTGTCTCTATTTTTCGATCTTTCTTCCTCATCTCTCTTCAAAAAATGAAGACATTTTAGGCTATGTACTTCTCGCGTAAAATCAACTGAAGGGATTGTGTCTTACCAGATCAATCAAAGCACGGGTCTATTTAAGATGATAGAAAATAAACTCAGATAGGATACTTATTGATAACGTCTAAGAATGCCGATTCGGTTTCTGGGGTGACTACATACAGGAGGTCAGATACACCATTATCAAGTCCTGCGTCTGTCACATAGTGTTCCCGGATGTAATCCAGGTGTCGTTTTTCAAACTTGTCACGAGCACCCATGCCAAAGTAATTTTTAAATTGAGCCATACGCTCAGCAATCTCCATTGGGTCACTTACGTATGTTGGTGCGATCCTTTCTAATCCATTTACTTTTCGTTGGTCATTTAAATCAGCAATGGCATCTCGATCAATGGTGTTCTGAATTTCTCTTCTATCAAAAGGAGATACGAAGTCTCTCAAACAATGTCCTTTTTCATGAGCTTCTATAATATTTTTTTGTCTACTTGTGAGTGGAGAACCCTTATGTTCTGCATCAGTAAAGACAGCACCGAAGCCTTCATTTCCCATATTCCCCAGATTAATACTTCGCTTACCAAAAAATTCCGATGGCCCGACTTCAGTCATAGAAAACACCCGTTCGATATTTGTATCATAAGCGTCAATTTCGGCTTGATAATGAGCCTTTGGCATTTCTCGTCTACCGACCTTACTCGGGTCGTCCTCCATATGTATCATTGCCTCAGTTCTTCTTGCAATAAATTTTTCTTTCGAAGCAGGATCCATAAGTCGTTTGTACAGAAGCCCAGTCCAGTCGCCGGGGTAATTAGCAGAGACAGCAATTTTCTCTTGTTGGAGTTCCACCAGCCCAGCTATAAGCGCATCAATTTCTGTTTCATCAAAATCATGATCTCCTTCGCCATTGTGTAGGCTATTTAGTTTGTTCTCTACATCGGACAGTCGCTTAGCCACTATCTCATTACTAGTTGTATACTCAATCATCGCTTCTTCTGACGTTTTCTCTTTTGCAGGCTCAATCTGCTCGGATTTATTTTCTATAACGGAAGCAATTTCTGATTTTGTTTCAGCAACAATCTGGTCTGCCTCATGTTGGACTTCTTGCAGTTTCGCATCTAAACCAAACTCTTGCTTCGTTTCGCTCAACATCTCTGGTGAGACGTTCATACCTTGAGCTGTTGCTTCTATTCTTTTTTCACCCTCAGGTATTATTTCAGTAGCTACTTTCTCAACCTGCATTTCAGAAGTATTTGCATACTCAGCCAAATGTTCATTCGTTATATCTGCAGTAACATCCTCAAAGGAAGAGACAGGGAGTTCTTCACCCCCTTCTTCTACTTTTACTGATGACTGTGGAATGTCTTCGTGTGATTTCATATTCGTTTCTGTATCAATGAATTTTTCAACTCAGCAAGTTTCTTTTCCTTTAATGCCTCATTGAACTCAGAGATTATTTTGTTCTGCTTTTGTTTCAGAACAGTCACTTGATCACCTTTTTTTGCAAGAATTTCATCAATCTCTTTTTTCTTTTGTGTATTATCGCTAGACATATATTACCGTAGCTCTATCAACTTATCTTGATAAACATATATTATCTCTGTGTCACCAAGCTTTGTTATCATTGTCTTCTCTGTCGGATACGTATGCCCATGCAAAAGGTACTTCGGTTTCTTTTCTTCAACATATGTTCGCAATGCTTTAAATCCTTGATGAGCGATTTCCTCAGGCTCATCATTCACACCAAAGGGTGGGCAATGTACAAGTAGCACATCAACATAAGAAAAGTCTCGAAGTAACTCGGTAGCTTCTTCTTGCGTGTACATTTTTGCATACGGGTCATTTTTATAGCGCACACACCCTTCAAAGCCACCAAAAGTTAAGCCGTTCAATTCAAAGGTTTTGAGATGCATATTGGTTATACCAAGTGGCTCAAAATACATTCCCGAATCGTGGTTTCCATATACACCCAACTTAGGGATGTTCGTGATATTTTCCAGACCATACAGTTCCGACTGCTGTAAATCACCGAGTGTACAAATGAGGTCTACGGGATTTTTTTCAAGAATTGCCTTAATTTTTTCTCGTGGTGGTCTATCAGAAATAGCAAGAATTTTCATTCTAAAAGTATATCAAATTCCCTAATTCTTGTTAAGGTAGCAAAAATGTCAGAACTGGAATCTTCAAGAATAGCAACGTAAATACGTACTATTTTCTCTAGGGTCCCTATCAGGAA
>JFJP01043503.1_pt1 | contig 13530 bp, 9 predicted proteins | sample 431651 | NCBI WGS metagenome assembly JFJP01 (sample SAMN02602958, study PRJNA72255) | Microbial mat metagenome, whole genome shotgun sequencing project. | biome: fresh water; feature: sink hole; material: water; isolation source: purple microbial (photo- and chemosynthetic) mats found in...
TCTACACGACAATCTTTATTTTTTACTCGGGTTTTGTTCCCCCCTTTATACCCTATAAATATACGTATTCTTTTTCGTCTTTTAAAGAAAAATTCCTAAAATAATTCTTATTAATTTGCTTTATATCTGTACGTTAAATTAAATCCTTAACTAAACGACATTGAGTTATGAATTGAGAATTAAGAATTGAGAATGGTGAGTTATGAATTGAGAATTAAGAATTAAGAATTGAGAATTGAGAATTGAGAATTGAGAATTGAGAATGGTGAGTTATGAATTGAGAATTAAGAATTAAGAATTAAGAATTGAGAATTGAGAATGGTGAGTTATGAATTGAGAATTAAGAATTAAGAATTAAGAATTGAGAATTAAGAATTAAGAATTAAGAATTAAGAATTAAGAATTGAGAATTGAGAATTGAGAATTGAGAATTGAGAATTAAGAATTAAGAATTGAGAATGGTGAGTTATGAGTAAAAACCTCTGCGAGACTCTGCGCTGCACTCTGCGAGACTCTGCGTGAAACCAAAAGATCCGTTTAGATCCGTCCAATCTGTGTTCCTATTCTTTTCCGAAATCCGAAATCTTGTAAGCCACGAATGCACGAATTTTCCTCGAAAACGTGAACAATATTTCACGCAGAGTTTCGCAGATTTAACCGCAGAGTTCCGCAGAGGAATCAAAAGGATCAGTATGGACTATTGAGCGGGTGACTTGAAGTCAACCACTCAATCACAAAAACTTATTCCCGCATCGCGAAATTCTCAATTCTCAATTCTCAATTCTCAATTCCCCTTTTTTTTCCTATTTTTACACCACAATAAACACATTGCACACAAAACATGATTACAGGAGAATTACGCTCGCAGGTAGACAAAATCTGGAATGCTTTCTGGACTGGCGGTATATCTAACCCCCTTACCGTGATTGAGCAGTTTACATACCTACTATTTATACGCAGGCTCGACGAAAAACAAACCCTCGAAGAGAAAAAAGCAAATATTGCCGGAATTCCCATCAAAAACCATATTTACGGCCCCAATGAGCAGCACCTCAGGTGGAGCCAGTTCCGCAATAGCGACCCCGAAACCATGTTTAAGCTTTTTACCGATGTAAAAACCTACGACCCTACGGTGTTCGACCACATGAAAAACCTCAACCAGAACGAGGGCATCTTCTCGCAAATGATGAAAGGCGCTACCTTCATGATACCTACGCCCCGACTGCTGGATCAGGTGGTGCAGATGGTAGACCAGATACAGATGGCCGACCAGGACACCAAAGGCGACCTATACGAATATCTCCTCTCCAAAATAGCCACCGCAGGCACCAACGGACAGTTCCGTACCCCGCGCCACATCATAAAAATGATGGTAGACATGGTGCAACTGCACAAAGAAGACACCGTATGCGACCCGGTTGCTTGAACCCGAATTCCGGAAACATTTTAGCAACCACATGTTCAACGGAGTAGAGTTTGACCCTACTATGCTGCGCATAGGGGCTATGAACCTGCAACTGCACGGCATAGAAAACCCCAACCTCATACCCAAAGACGCCCTCAGCGAGAGCAACTCCGACCTGCGCGAAGCCTACACCCTGGTGCTGGCCAATCCGCCTTTCAAGGGAAGCCTCGACTACGATGCTGTGGACGATGCCATACTGCAAACCGTGAAAACCAAAAAAACGGAGCTTCTGTTTCTGGGCCTCATACTGCGCCTGCTCAAAATAGGCGGACGTGCAGCCGTGATAGTGCCCGATGGTGTGCTGTTTGGTAGCTCCAATGCGCACAAGCAGCTACGCAAGCACCTCATAGAAGAGCACCGCTTGCAGGCAGTGGTGAGCATGCCCAGTGGCGTATTCAAGCCGTATGCAGGAGTAAGTACCGCTATACTTTTTTTCACGAAAACCGGAACAGGCGGCACCGACCACGTATGGTTTTACGATATGCAGGCCGATGGCTTCACCCTCGACGATAAACGCACTCCTACAATCACCTCCGACATTCCTGACATCATTAAGCGATTTCACAAACTACATCTCGAAACCGACAGATTACGCACCGATAAAAGTTTTTTTGTTCCGCTCAATGAGATTATAGAGAACAACTACGACCTAAGTATTAACAGATACAAAAATGTTACTTATGAGGAGGTTTTTTATAAAACACCTAAAAGTATTATTGAAGAATTAGAAGAAATTGATCAAGAGAGAAATATAATTTTAACCAAATTAAAACAACTCCTGTCATGAAGAAGGTTGCTTTAGGTGAAATTTGCATTCTCAAAACAGGAAAAACTCCGCCAACATCCGAAATAAAATATTTTAACGGAGACGTAAATTGGTATACTCCAGGTGATTTGAATGGAAGAAAGTTTCTGCAAAAATCTTCGCGAACGATAACAGAATTGGCATTTGAAGAAAAGCAAGCTTCACAGTTTCAAGAAAATGTTTTACTTCTTACTACAATAGGTGAAATAGGTAAAATTGGAATAACGACCTCGTTGTGTAGTTCTAATCAGCAAATAACAGCATTGATACCTACAAATGAAGTGAATGTAAATTTTCTATATTATGCCATAAAAACAATCATTCCTACCTTAAAAGAATATGCGAATAATGCAGTTGTCCCAATTTTAAACAATTCCATTCTTTCCAAAATCCAAATCCCCCTCCCTCCTCTTCATGTACAAAATAGAATTTCCGAAATTCTCGATCTTGCCGATTTGCACCGCCAAAAGACAAAGGAGCTGCTCCTCAAATACGACCTCCTCGCTCAGTCCCTTTTCATCGATATGTTTGGTGACCCTGTCGCTAATCCCAAAAATTGGGAGGTGAAAAAGTTAAAAGAATTGTCAACTCATATTTTAAGTGGAAATACTCCTTTAGGTGGTGAAGAAGTTTATATTAATGAGGGAATTACATTTTTTAGAAGTCAAAATGTTTGGAAAAATAGGTTAGTTTATGATGATGTTGCGTACATCGATAATGAAACCCATTCAAAAATGAAAAAAAGTAGTCTGAAACATAAAGATATTTTGATGACTAAAACTGGAAGAATCAATACAGAAAATAGTAGTTTGGGAAGAGCTGCGTTATTTTTAGGTGAAAATGATTCTGCAAACATAAACGGTCACGTATATTTAATTAGGCTACTGAAAAATGAATGCCATAATTTTATTTTGCACATACTCACAACAAATTCTTATAGGAATCATATAAGAAGTGTATGTGTTGGGGGTATTGATAAAAGACAGTTAAACAAAGAACATATAGAGGAATTTCCAATTATTTACCCCCCACTTTCACTCCAAAACCAATTTGCAGATCGCATGCAAGAAATTGAAAAGCAGAAAGAACTGGCCAGCCGGGCAGCCCAAAAGGCAGAAGAGCTATTTGGCAGCTTGCTGCAAAAGGCCTTCAGCGGTGAGCTGGTGCCTGAGTAGTATCTGGCAGGCTTGCCAATCGGTGTTTTTTTGCATGGGGCTGTCATTTATTCTTGGTTTTTCATACAAAATTTGATTATTTTTAGGCCGTGCACCAGCATAGCATCACTTTTCAGGTACTGTAGCATATGAGCAATTTCAAGTTTTTGTATCCGGCATGGCCGGGCATATACGCCAAACTCAAGAAAGCCGAAGAACGGGTATACTCCGAGCCGGTATCGTCGGCAGGTTATGGCCGCATGGTGCTGGAGGAGTGCATACACCTCATATACGAGTTCGAGAGTTTGGAAATGCCATTCAACAGCAGCCTTGTAGAACTCATAGGCAATGCCCAACTGCAAGCCATAGTGCCGCAGCAGTACATGAGCGGCCTGGCCATCATTCGCAAAACGGGCAACAGCGCCCTGCACTACGGCAACAAGGTGCAAGGCCACACAGTGCTGGTGAGCCTCATGTACATGTTCGATTTTGTGAAATGGTTTGCCCATACCTACACCACCACCTGTCCGCCCCTGCCCGAGAAATTTGACGAAAATTTTGTTCCCAAAGAAGCCCACACCGCCCGCAAGGCCAAAGAGCAGGAACTGGAAAACGAAGCAGAAACCAAAAAACTGGCCGAAGAGCTAGACAAACTGCGCAAGAAAAACGAGGAGCTGCTGGCCAAAGCCAAGGAATCGGAAATAAGCCTGAATGCCTACCGCGAAAAAATAAAGGCCGCACGCCAGAAAGCGGAAGAAAACCGCAAGAAGCGCGCCGCCCACATGGCCATGCAATTCAACGAAGCCCAAACCCGTACCCACCTCATAGATGCCGACCTGCACGAAGCCGGCTGGCATGAGCTGCGCAAGGGCTACGAGCTTGAGTTTCCGGTGAAAGGAATGCCACTGAGCAGCCAAAACCCGCATGGCAACGGCTACGCCGACTATGTGCTCTGGGCTGACAATGGCAAGCCGCTGGCCGTGATAGAAGCCAAGCGCACTTCTGCCCATGCCGAGAATGGCAAGTATCAGGCTTTTTTGTACGCCAATTGCCTGGAGCAGATGTACAAGCAACGCCCGGTGATTTTTTACACCAATGGGTTTGAGACATACATCTGGGACGATGTGTTTTATTCGGCTCCACGCCGTGTATATGGTTTTTACACCAAAACCGAGCTGGAGTGGCTCATACAGCAACGCAGCACCCGCACCGATGCACGCCTTACCAACATAAACCCCGATATAGTAGACCGCTCGTACCAGATAGAAGCCATACGCCGCATAGCCGAGGCATTTGTAGCGCCCGACTCGCAGCCGCTGAAAGGCGCACAGCGCAAAGCCCTGCTGGTAATGGCCACAGGTAGTGGCAAAACCCGTGTAGCTGCTGCCCTGGTAGATGTGCTTTACCGCAGCCGTTGGGTGAAAAGGGTGTTGTTTCTGGCCGACAGAATCACGCTCGTAAAGCAAGCCAAAACCAACTTCAATGAGTATTTGCCCGATTACACATCGGTAAATCTCACCGAAGAGGAAGAGCAAGGCTCTACCCGTTTGGTTTTCAGTACCTATCCCACCATCATGAACAAGATAGACCAGATGCGCTCCGACGATGGCCGTTACTACGGTGTAGGGCACTTCGACCTCATTATCCTCGACGAGGCGCACCGCTCGGTTTACAACAAATACCAAGCTATATTCGAGTACTTCGATGCGCTGGTGGTAGGCCTCACGGCCACCCCAAAAGAAAGCATAGACCACAATACCTACGAGCTGCTGGGGTGTAGTGCCGGCGACCCTACTTTTGAGTACAACCTGGCCGATGCTGTGCCCAAATTTCTGGCTCCCTTCCGCACCGTATATGTAGAAACGGGTTTCATGCGCGAGGGCATACAGTACAACCAACTCTCGGAAGAAGAACGCCAACAATATGAAGACACTTTTGCCAATCCCGCCGATGGCACTTACCCCGAAGAAATAGATGCCACGGCACTCAACAAATGGTTGTTCAACAAAGATACCGTTTTCAAAGTGCTGGATGTATTCATGTCGCAATGCCTCAAAATAGAAGGTGGCGACAAAATAGGCCGTACCATCATATTTGCGGTGAACCAAAAACACGCAGCTTTTATAGTGGAATGTTTTCTGGAACGCTACCCGCACTATCCGGCAGGCTACATAATGGCCATACACAATCAGGTATCGCACGCACAAACGCTCATAGAAGCTTTCCAGCAAAAATACGTTGAAAACATGCCCCAGATAGCCGTTTCGGTAGATATGCTCGATACGGGCGTAGATGCCCCACGGGTACTCAATCTGGTGTTTTTCAAAATAGTACGCTCGTATGCCAAATTCTGGCAGATGATAGGCCGTGGCACCCGCCTTTGCCCCGATATTTTTGGCCCAGAACAAGACAAAGAGTATTTCAAGATATTCGATGTGTGCGGCAATTTCCATTTTTTCAACCAAAATACACAAGAAGAGCCTAATCCGGGGCTAAAATCGCTTTCTCAACAGCTATTCGAAGCTCGCCTGCAAGTAAGCAATCTGCTTGCCATCACAGGCCTTCCTGAAAACGTAGAGTTGGCCAATCAGTTTCGGAATATGCTCCATGCCTCCATTCAGAGCCTCAACAAAGATCGTTTTGAGGTGAAAATGGTGAAGCAGCAAGTAGAAGATTTCAAGAAACGCGAACGCTGGGACAATCTAAGCGTGGCCGACATGCACACCATAGAAAACCAGCTAGCTCACCTGCCTGTAAACATGTACGAGCACGAGCGCATCAAGCGGTTCGACCTGCTCATGCTCAAGCTCATGCATGCACGCCTGCTCAAAGACGAGAAGGAAATAGGATATCGCGAAAAACTGGTGAACATCTCCTCGGAACTGAGCCACAAGTATACCATTCCGGAGGTGCTCAATGCCAAAGGTACCATAGAGCCCATGAAGGAAAGCCAATTTTACAAAGACCTTACACACAAGCGTCTGGAAGAAATCCGCCAAACCATCCGCAACTTGGTGAAATACCTTGATGCCAAGGAAGGCGAAGTGGTATATACCAATTTTGAGGATTCGGTAAGTATGGTAGAAGAAAACGGGGAAATGTATGGAAAGCCCGCTAGTTTCGCCTACAAAACCCGTGTGGAACGTTTCTTGCGCGAAAACAAAGACCACATCACCATCAGCAAACTGCGCAACAACCAGCCCATCACCTCCGATGAGCTTACGGTGCTCGAGAATATGCTCTTCGATGCCAAAGAACGCGGCACCCGTGCCGACTACGAAAAAGAATTTGGCAAGCAGCCCCTGGGTAAGTTTGTACGCAGTATTTTGGGATTGAAATCGGAAGCAGCCAATCAGGCTTTTTCAGGGTTTATACAAGCCGGAAATCTCAGCTCCGACCAAATGACCTTCATAAACACCATCATCGATTTTCTGACCAAAAATGGCACCATCGACAAGCAAATGCTCTTTGAGCAGCCGTTTACCAATGCCAACGACAACGGCCTGATAGGCATCTTCGACGATGTGAACGCCGGCCGCATCATCAGCATCATAGACAACATCAACTCCAATGCAAACGTAGGGTGAGAATTAATTGAAAATTGAGAATTGAGAACGAACAATTGAGAATTGAGAATTGAGAATTGAGAATTGAGAATTGAGAATTGAGAATTTCGCGATGCGGGAGTTAGTTTTTGTTATTGAGTGGTTGACTTCAAGTCACCCGCTCAATAGTCCATAATTCAAAACCTCTGCGAGACTCTGCGCTGACCTCTGCGAAACTCTGCGGTTAAATCAGCGAAACTCTGCGTGAAACCAAAGGATCAGTTTAGATCCGTCCAATCCGTCCAATCAGCGTTCCTATTCTTCTCCGAAATCCGAAATCGCATATCCGAAATAGAATAAGCCACGAATGCACGAATTTTATACGAATCACTCATAATTCATCCCTCACAATTATTCCAAAATTTTCGTATATTTACATCAGTTACACATTAAATACCATCATATGCAATTTGCAGAGATAAGCAAACAATTGCAAACACTTACAAAACAAACGAATATAGAACAGTCGCTTCAAATACTGTTGCCTGAATATTTGAAACTCAGAATATTTTTCCTAAAGAGCCAAATAGCTCAATATGAACTTAAATGGGGAATGAACTATGAGGAATTTGAAAAGGAATCGGTAAATATGCCCGATGGGTTTACAGAAGGCATTGAAAAGGAATATTATGAATGGGGCGAGAAAACAGCTCTTTTGCAATTGCTTCAGCAATATCTGAAAGAATGGAACTAGCGCAATTTGAATACGAGATTAGGGAATCACTAAGAAATATCCCATATGTAGATTCTATAGTTATTCAACCGCGTACAGAGATTTCGTTGCAAGGTACCGTTGGACTTAGAAAGGATTACAAGCTTACTGTTTTCTACAATCAGGCTTTTTTCGTAATGTCATTTAGTGTCATTTTCAAAGACCATAGAATTTGGGCAATTGACCGTGATAATAGAGTCGGCTGGCACGAACATCCTCTTGAAAATCCAGATTTACATAATCCTATTGCACCTCATACTATTGCAGAAATTATAAATCGTTTCGACCAAATTTGCTCTCAATACTTAGGGTTGAGGGATAATTAAAAAACTGAGCCAAACTTTGCGTGAAACAATACAATCAAAAAATGGGACGCAGATCTGACTGATTTTTACTGAGAAAAACCTCTGCGGGAATCAGCGGTTAAATCTGCGCAACTCTGCGTGAAACCAAAAGATCAGTTTAGATCCGTCCAATCCGTCCAATCTGCGTTCCATTCAAAACCTCTGCGAAACTCAGCGCTGACCTCTGCGAGACTCTGCGGTTAAATCTGCGCAACTCTGCGTGAAACCAAAAGATCAGTTTAGATCCGTCCAATCCGTCCAATCTGTGTTCCCATTCTTCTCCGAAATCCGAAATCGCATATCCGAAATAAATTGAGCCACGAATGCACGAATTTTTTACGAAAACTAATAATTCATCATTCACCACTCATAATTAAACCTGCGTTCCTTTCAAAACCTCTGCGCAACTCAGCGGTTAGATCTGCGCAACTCTGCGTGAAACCAAAAGATCAGTTTAGATCCGTCCAATCAGTCCAATCTGCGTTCCATTCCTTTCCGAAATCCGAAATCGTATATCCGAAATAAATTGAGCCACGAATGCACGAATTTTTTACGAAAAACTAATAATTCATCACTCACCACTCATAACTAAATCTGCGTTCCTATTTGAATTTTCCCGAAATCCGAAATCGCATATCCGAAATCTTGTAAGCCACGAATGCACGAATTTTTTTCGAATAACTCATAACTCATAACTCATAACTCATAACTCATAACTCATAATTAAACCTACGTTCCATTCTTGATTGACTGATGAGCGGGTGACTTGATGTCAACCACTCAATAGCAATACACACGCAATCAGCTATCTAATGGTTTTGAGTAGAGATAAACCGAATTGTTTCCTATTTCGAAAGGTTCATCAAATAGGATGTATTTGGTCCAAATTATTGAATGGGTGTCGAATGCAATATATGGCCTCGTTGTCGAATATGACAACAATTTTGCCATCGGTATATTCTGCCTTTTTTATTTTTGGGATGCGTTTGTGGGTTTTCATTTCCGGTTGGTGATTGAGGTACTACAAATTTACGATTTTATAGACACTCATATTGCGTTTTGCACTCTTTTATGAAATATATAAATTTTTGAATTGAGAATGAAGAATTGAGAATGAAGAATTGAGAATGATGAGTTGTGAGATATGAGTTGAAAACTCTGCGAGTATCTGCGCTAAAATCTGCGCAACTCTGCGTGAAACCAAAAGATCAGTTTAGATCCTTCCAATCAGTCCAATCAGGGTTCCATTCTTCTCCGAAATCCGAAATCGCACATCCGAAATAAAATAAGCCACGAATGCACGAATTTTTTACAAAAACTAATAATTCATCACTCACCACTCATAACTAAACCTGCGTTCCATTCAAAACCACTGCGAACTCTGCGGTAAAATCTGCGCAACTCTGCGTGAAACCAAAAGATCAGTTTAGATCCTTCCAATCAGTCCAATCAGCGTTCCATTCTTCTCCGAAATCCGAAATGCACGAATTTTTCCGAAATCACTCATAATTCATCACTCACCATTATTTTACGCTTCATGGGGCGATTCTTCCCATTTCCAAACGGTATGCTCTATTTGCTTAAATGCCTGGAAAAATTCTTGCTTATGGTTCTGAATAAACCTCAAAACTTCAATCCCTATGGTTTGGCCGTTTTCATCTATATCTACATTTATATCGTCAGACAAATTCTGGGTTTCGGACACTTTGTTGTGGGTAAGATAAATATATAGGGCGTCTGCTTCTGGATCGTATGTAAATTTCATAGCTGATTCGTTTTAGTCATTTTCTCATCAAAATGGGCTGTTACAACCAGTTTCTTTAACGGGTTTTATATCCTCAGGTATTATCCTTGTTCTACTAAAATTAAAGTGTACTGTGAAAACAAATATACAAAATTTGATTTTTATCTAATAATTGAGAATTGAAAAATGAGAATGCCCGGGGCGGATAATTGTTGCCACAAAGACACGAATTTATAGACTAATGAGTGTGTGACTTGAAGTCAACCACTCATTAATAAGATAAAAATCTGCGAAACTCTGCGCTTAACTCTGCGAAACTCTGCGTGAAACCAAAAGATCAGTTTAGATCCTTCCAATCAGTCCAATCAGCGTTCCATTCTTCTCCGAAGTCCGAAATAATTTCAACCGCAAAGTACACAAAGGCCAGCGCAAAGCACCGTAAAGGTTTTAAAATTTATGCCTATTGAGCGGGTGACTTGAAGTCAACCACTCAATCACAAAAACTTATTCCCGCATCGCGAAATTCTCAATTCTCAATTCTCAATTCTCAAGGAGTATGTATCCGGTTTTGTTCGGCAAAAAGGCGACGTATATATATGTTGTACGCCAGATTTCCGCCAAAAGTAATGGGGAAATTGCGCCCGGTAGCCAGCGTACGCTTTAGCACAGAAGGCAACTGAAAGGTTTTCTTGTATGCCCACTTAAACCCCTCGTCGAGTTCTTGCGGAGTCATATTGGCCGGGCGAAATACTACATGCTGCGTATCGTAGTGGTGCCACCAGGTGTGCAGCAAGCGGTCTTCCTTCTTCAACTTATCGAAAGCCTGTGTGCCCGGGTAAGGAGTATATATGGCATAGCGTGGAATATCTATTTTGTAATCGTTCACAAAATCCAATGTTTGCTGGAATATGGTTTTATCGTCCTCATCGAACCCGAATATGAAGCAACCCATAAGTACAATGTTGTGCTGGTGCATACCATCTACCACCATTTTGTACTCCTCCAGTTTGTTGAATCCCTTGTTTATGCGCTTGAGGGCGTAGTTGTTGAGCGACTCGAACCCAATGAGCAGATACACACAACCACTGGCACTCATGAGCGGCAGCATCTCGGGATCGCGGAAAACCTTGGTGCTCACCAGCCCGCCCCATTGCAAGCGCAGGGGTATGAGTTCGCGCATCAGTTCTTTGAAGTAGTCGGGGTCTTCGCCCATGCTTACATCGTTGAATACGATTCGTTTGGCGCCCATGCCTTTTATCTCTTGTATCACCTCAGATATGGGGCGTTTGTTCCAACCGAAATTGGCGGCAGATATGGAGCAGAAATCGCATACCGACTTGCATCCACGAGTAGCACTCACGGTATTGGGCACCATGTACCCGTACTTCGATTGCAGGTCGCGACGTGGCACAGGCATATGCTCAAACAATCCCTTCTCACCCTTATAGTTTGACTGCATTTGCCCTGCCAGATAGTCGCGCAGCAGCTGAGGCCATGCTATTTCAGCAAATCCTGTTACTATGGCATCGGCATGCTGGGCAGCCTCATCGGGCAGCAGGGTCACATGCACACCGCCCAGCACTACGGTAGTACCCTGGCTGCGGTACCAGTCGGCCAGCTCGTAGCCACGTATAGATGTGCCGGTGAGCAGGCTTATGGCTACCATGTCTATGCCCTCCTGGCGCGGATTCTGCCCTATGCTTTCGTCGGCAATGCTAATGTCGAACGGCAAATCTGGGGGAACCAATGCTGCCAGAAAGGTAGCAGTGAGGGGCGCTTCGCGAAACGAGCGCATAAACGAACCAAGTTTGAGGCGGTGTATGCGCCCGTCTATGAGTACTATCAGCAATTTTTTCTTTACCATATGGTGCTTGTGTTTGTTGTTTTGTTTATGCTATAAAACTGCCTTCGAGGCTGTGCTCCCAGCCCGGCGTTTTGTGCAAATGGCTGAGCTTGGCGGTGCTTAGTTTGTAGTGGCCATTGGCCTGTTGGTGGTAGGAACACCAGCCTTGCCTGTTGAGCAAATATACGCGCAGTGCTTGCAATTGTTGCAGGTTGCGGGCATGTTTGTAGTGAAAGTTTTGCATAAGTGCTTGGTCTAGTGATTCTGCCAAAGCGGTAAGTTTTTCGGCATCTGTGTATGGGGCATACACATGCAGCACATACCCGCACAGCGAAGCAGTAGGAGCCAGAAACCAATGCTGAACTTCTAATTCATGAGCCAGCCATATGGGGGGCAATGCACGTTCTACGAACAGCACATTCAGTTTTTCGCCTGTAAGATCGCAACTTATATTGCTTTTTCCTACAAAATGCAAAACCGGCAGGTGCATATGAAATCCGGTAACCTCAACCACATCGTGCAGCGGATACCTGTATAGCCCACCACGTGTAGTGAGCAGCACTTCGTATTGCATGCCTGCTTGCAGCTCCCATGCTGGGCGTATACTTCCGTTTTCGGTACACACAAATTCGTAGAAATGAGCATTGGCGGCCAGTACATGGCTGCAACCGCCTTTGTGCAGCAGCGGAATACTCACCACGCCCTCGGTAGCCAGCAGTCCTTTGCCTTGTATTTCAACCCCCGGAAACATTGTATTTATTTCAGGAATGTAGGATGCTGCCCAGCCATCGGTCCAGCAACTGATGAGCGCCAGGCGTGGCCAAAGCTGGTGTATGGCCGGGTTGGGCTCACCCAATATTTGGGCAATGCGGGAGGCACGTGCAGGCTGAGGCTTTATGTACTTTTGCAAATAGGCATGTACTTGTGACACGTGCTCAATATGTTGCGCTATGCTACCTTCAGCCATGCATGTAGTGAGTAGGTCTTTGTGTTTTATTATCAGTTCTTTTAATACAATCAGAACGGATGGATTCCATACAGAAATAAGCACAATATCGTCGGCACTCAGTAGGAAAAAGCAAAGCAAGAGCAGGTAGTCGGGGTAATGGGTGCAGTGTGCCAGTACATCGGGTACAGCCATGATGCTTTGTATGAGCCTGCGCGAAAAGCCATCGAAGTAGCCCGAGTCATCGTCGAAACCTATGGGAATGGCAGCATCGGTCTGGTGGTTGCTTACGGGGGGAGTTATTATCCAGAATGCTTTGCCCTGGCTCAACGCTTTGCGTTCGGTATACAGGTTGTAGAGCCATGCTCCGGTGGCATGCTGAAACTCGCCAAGCAAACCTGCGGTATAGGGTATATATTTGCTGGCTGCACTGGTGCCGCTGGATATGGCCATGTAGCGCACCTTTTCGGAGGTAAGCATGTGCGGGGCTCCTTGCATGGTGCTTTCTATGGCGGGCAGCAGCTTGTCGTAGTCTTGCACGGGCACCCGTGCTGTGTAGTCTGCATAGTTTTTTATGTGGGCAAAACCATATTTTTCACCTATTTGGGTATGCTGGTTCAGGTGCAGGGTGTGCAGCAAAATGCGGGTTTGGGTGTGTTGCAACTGGGCAGCTGCCCGCCTGAACTTGCGGTAATAGCCCGCCTGTGCCAGCCTGAGTAGTTTGTATTTCCAGGCATGGGGATTATACATGCAACAGGCGTTTGATGAGGGGAGTCAGATTCTGGGCAGTGAAGCGTGTCAGGCAAAGCAGCTCGTCGCCATGCATGTACCCGGGATTTATTTTGTTGAAAAAAAGCACATGCTCCTGCGCCCGGCCTTCATCGGGTTGAAAATTGTTTTTCAGGTATTGCC
>JFJP01000352.1_pt1 | contig 13528 bp, 8 predicted proteins | sample 431651 | NCBI WGS metagenome assembly JFJP01 (sample SAMN02602958, study PRJNA72255) | Microbial mat metagenome, whole genome shotgun sequencing project. | biome: fresh water; feature: sink hole; material: water; isolation source: purple microbial (photo- and chemosynthetic) mats found in...
CCCCCTCGACCCCGAGGGCCTGGGCGGGTCCGTCCAGCAGGCGCAAGAGATCGTTCAGCGCGGCGCGGTCACGGGTTTCCATAGACACTCAACGTTTCGAATTTGGTTGCATCGGAGCCCATATCCAATCACCACGATGTACAACTTCACCCGAGGAGGTTTTCTCCTCGTAAGCAATAGAACCCCCATCATCTTTCAGATCCCAGCCAATGCTATAGAGAAGGAAAGCCCCCTCCTTCACTCCATAACGGAGTGACTCGCCACCCATGACGTCATTCGGGATTTTCTTCATGTACGCGGGTGAGAGCTCCTGGAGGGAATTGGGGTAATGCCCCCGTGAACGGAGAAATCGTTCAAGAGCACATGCAATCCGAGCCTGGTCGAGGCCGACCTGGGTTTTGGCCGCATCAACGATACTTTTCTCGAGGGTTGGGAGTATCAGCCTCGCTAACGGGAGGTCGGGCCTTTTCTGGATTCGTTGTTGCCATTTAAAAAAATTCATCGATGGGCGCACTTGATGGTGAGCCGGATCGAGACGATCGATAGTCAACTCAACCATGCCCCGATCCATTTCAAGAAGGTTCAGGTAGAACCATCCCTTTTGGGAAATTGATGGGTATGATCTGTCGCCATCTGGATGTGTGGAGCTTTCTAGGCTCTTGGAGAGCGAATTGATCTGCTGTAGCCGCTCTCCTTCAAATGCTAGTCGGGTGGATTGGATGAGATCGATTTGTTCAAGTTCTGACTCGATGGACTGGAGGTGGTTATCTGTCCATTGATGTGCGTGAAGGCCTTCCCAGATGGGGTGAAGGGTTAATGCGAGGATCGCCGTTCGGGCCATAGCGGGAATGATGGCTGGCTCATTTTTGAAGTGCTCTGCAATTCGCAGGTTCGTGGAAATATCCAAGAGTGCCCGATTACTTTCCTTGGAACGAAGAAGAGACGTGGCTCTCATTTTTAGAGACATGGAAGCACCGATGATTTCTCCGATGCGAATTTTTGGTGCTTCGTCTTTCTCGTAATCCGCGGGAAGGCGGCATCGGGGCCTTCGGCTTGCTTCCTCCAAGGCTCGAAAAGCTGACTCCATAGGAGAAAGAGCCTCCTGGATAGTTGCTCGCCCATAGGCCTTGGCACAGATGTCGAGGTTGGTCGGAATCCCATTGGACCTCGATCCCCAACCTTCGGTGAACCTGGGTGGAGAAAGATCCGCAAGCTTTGGGCTGGGTGTATTTCCATTACCGGTGGCCCCCATCATTATTGGTGCCATCGCAAAATTTTGTTCATCAGGTAATTCGGGAGGTGCGAGTTCTTTCCACTCGAAATGGTCCCCTTTGGCAATGCGTTCAGCTTTCCAGTTCAACCAGGCGGTTTCACCTTGTCGGTATTCCAAGTTCAGGCGCAACGCGAAGCTCAGAACGATAGCTACAACCAGGATGAGTAGCCCCAGGAGGACCAGCCAGGGTTTTCGCAGGATTGCAGGAAGGCGTTGAAAACGGGACAAGGTGGAGTCCTATGTGTTGGCTATGGCAAGCACCATCGAGTGTGAGGGCCCCCTCGGCGCACCGAGGTCACAAGCGATTAGGACATCCAGTGTGCCTGAAACATGCAGGCGATTCGGAGGGTAAGAACAAAATCGCCAATCAGATCATGCCGGTGGGTAACGGTTTCGGCCCTAAATAAGGCGCTTGCCGTTTCCCTGAGGGATCCTACTGACATCGCCAGCAACGCTGTGAGCCTTGGAATTACGACATAAATGCATCTGAAATCATGACCCAGGCTCTTCAGGAAAAGCCTGAATCAACCACCGATGCACACCGATAAACACCGATAAAAGACAATCCGGCTCCGGTGCTCTGGCCGCGTTTCTGGGAGCGGCGCCGGGACCGTGCTTGTGCGCGTCCTTGCGCCGCTCCCAGAAAGCGCACGGCGATGCCGCGCGCCCCGCTGCGCGGGCGGGCCAGGGCACCTCGGTGGTGCGGAAAAATGGAACTCGAAAAATTGGTGTGCACCGGTGGGCATCGGTGGTTAAAAGCTACCGAGTCCTGAATGAACGCCAATGAACCGATGTGGAAAGACTCCGAGGAGCTTCGATTGCCAGCCAAGGCCCTCGACTGGAGAAAGAAGGCCAAGCTCTGTTCTCAACCGATAGACAACTACTGTCGATCCTTCTTGATGACGGGAAGCTGGCGTGCGATGGTTGTCTAGGCTAGAAACGTCTCATGTGAGGCTTTCCGTAAATCATATGAATTCGCGGCGGATTCGAGGGAGTTTCTGTGAATAAAACTATATTGTCCCTTGTTGCCATCCTGGCCGTTGGCAACGCGGTGGTTGCCCAGGAACTTCCCAGCCGGGTGGGGCTGAATGTCGGGTTGGTCAAGCTGCAGGGCAGCGACAATCTGGCCGCAGACCAGGGCTACATGGTCGGGATGGGCATTCACTTTGCGCGGGAGGAACGGCACGAGCAACGTCTCCGCGTAGAAATCATCCAAATGAAGGAGGAGACGGGCCGACTCGGAAATGCTTCCGTCAAGGTGAATGCCGCGGCCTTTGGTATTGGCTACGACTTCTTGCCCTCCCTGGTGAAGTGGGGGAACGGAGGATCTTTTCACTTAGTCGCGGGTGTGGGCTACCAGGCCTGGGCCCAGAAGGTCGATGTCAACGTCCCCTACTCTTATTCCGAGAATGGAACGGACACTGCCTCCTGCTTCGCCCCAACCCTTGGTCTGCATGTGCGCTTCAACCGCCATTTCGGCCTGGAACTCCGTCAGACTTGGTCCAAGGTGAGCCTCACCACAGATGAGAATTTCTTCAACGAAGACTTCAACCACCTGACCTTCAGCGCGAACATTCGGTTCTAAACGCATCTGAGATATTGGCCCGGGTTCTCCGAGAAGCCTGAATCAACCACCGATGCACACCGATGAACACCGATAAAAGGCTGTCCGGCTTCGGTGCTCTGGCCGCGTTTCTGGGAGCGGCGCCGGGACCGCGCTTGCGCACGTCCTTGCGCCGCTCCCAGAAAGCGCACGGCGCAGCCGCGCGCCCCGCTGCGCGGGCGGGCCAGGGCACCTCGGTGGTGCGGAAAGAGGGAACTCGAAATATCGGTGTGCATCGGTGTTCATCGGTGGTTAAAAACATCCCTTCAAAATCTGAGGCTGAGCCCCATGGGCAATCATGCTTGGCCACAAAGAACGCAAAGCACGCAAAAGGGGCCGGACCCAATGCCACAATGGCTCCATGGCCGATCCTTCTGCGGAGACCCTTGAAACCGAACTCGCTGCGCTCCGGGCCGCTTCCGCGGGCGGGGAGTTCGCTACGGCGCAGCGGATCCTGGAGGGACTGAGGGCCTCGTACCGCAGCCATCCCAAGGCCTTTCGCCCCGCGCTGCTGGGGGAACTGAAGGCCCTGGGAGAGTCTGTGAAGCTGCGCACTCAGCTCAAGGAGGTCTTCGGCTATTCCACTTTCCGCCCTGGCCAGGAGGAAGTGGTGCGGGCGGTGCTGGCCGGGCGGGATGCCCTGGCAGTGATGCCCACAGGGGCGGGCAAGAGCCTGCTGTACCAGCTTCCGGCCCGCCTGATGGGCGGCACCACACTGGTGATCTCGCCCCTCATCGCGCTGATGAAGGACCAGGTGGACGCGCTCACCGAAGGCGGTCTGCGGGCCACCTGCCTCAACTCGAGCCTCACCTCGGAGCAGCGCATGGCGCGCATCCGCGGCCTGCACCAGGGGGAATTCGAGCTGGTGTACGCGGCGCCGGAAGGCATCGAGCAGAGCATTGGGCCCCTGCTGGAGCGGCTGGATCTGCGGCTCATCGCCGTGGACGAGGCCCACTGCATCAGCCACTGGGGCCACGACTTCCGCCCCAGCTACCGCAACCTGGCGGGGCTCAAGGCCCGCTTCGGCAAGCTGCCGGTGCTGGCCCTCACCGCCACCGCCACCGAGGCCGTGGCCGCCGATATCGTGGAGCAGCTCGGGATGCGCGCCCCCTTCGCGTATCGGGGTTCCTTCTTCCGCTCCAATCTCAAGATCCACGCCCTCAAGAAGGGCGGCGATGGCCCCACCGTGCGGGACGCCATCCTGCGGATCGTGGAGGCGCGGCGCGGACAGACGGGCATCATCTACTGCCTTAGCCGCAAGAGCGTGGAATCCACGGCGGAATTCCTCCAGTCCCAAGGCGTGCGGGCCAAGGCCTACCATGCGGGCATGAGCGCCGATGCCCGGGAAGAGGCCCAGGAGGCCTTCCGCCGGGATGATGTGGACGTGGTGGTAGCCACCATCGCCTTCGGCATGGGCATCGACAAGAGCAACGTGCGCTTCGTCATCCACCGGGACATGCCCAAGAGTCTAGAGGGCTACTCCCAGGAGATTGGCCGCGCGGGCCGTGATGGCGCCGATGCCGACTGCGTGCTGTTCTACTCCTGGGCCGATGTGATGAGCCTGGAGCGATTTTCCGATGGCCTGGACGCGGAACTGGCGGAGATCCAGCGCCGCCAAGTGCGGGAGATGTACCGTTTCGCCGAGGCCACCCAATGCCGTCACCAGTTGCTGGCCCAGCATTTCGGCGAACACTTGGCGCCCTGCGGGTACAGCTGCGATGCCTGCTCGGGCCGCAATCTGCTGGCCGAGTCTCCCAGGGTGGCCAAGCGTTCCAAGCTCAAGCTGGCCCTGCCCTTCCGCGCCCCGGAACCCGTGGCCCAGGACGCCGAAGAGGCGCTGTTTCTGCACCTCAAGACCCTCCGCAAGCAACTCGCCGATGCCCGGGGCGTGCCCGCCTACGTCATCTTCACCGATGCCACTCTCCAGCACATGGCCCGGTTCCGCCCCGAGACCGAGGAACACTTTCTGGCCCTCAGCGGTGTGGGGATCAAGAAGCTGCAGCTCTATGGCGCCGTGTTCATCGAGGCGATCCGAGGTTTCGAGAAACCCTGAGGGCGTGATACCGGGCGTATTGGGCCAAGACTAAGGATGAAAACGTCTCAGTTTGAGAGCCTCTCGGTTGCGCTGAGGCGGCCATAGGTGAGGCACCGCCATAGCCACTCGGCGGGGCCCATGGCGTGCCTGGACAGCCACCAGCGACTGAGGGGCACCTGGGCCAAGGCCACGGAGAAGGCGATGAGGAGGCTCCAGTGCAGGTGCAATTTGCCGTACAGGCCCAGGCCGTAGAAATAGAAGACCGCCGTCATCACAAGGCTCTGGGTCAGGTAGTTGGTGAGGGCCATGCGACCGGACCAGTGGAGCGGCTCGACGAAGCGGCGCCATCGGGGGGATTCCAGGAGGCGGAGCAGGAGGGCGATGTAGGCGAAGGTCAGCAGCGGCGCACCGATTAGGGTGAGGGCGACACCCAGAATGGCGCCGTGGAGGGAACCCACCATGCCCCCCCGGCTCATCCAGGCCGCGAGGAAATTCAGGGGCAGGCCGATGATCAGGCCGAGCCAGAGCATGCGCTTGCGCAGCCGGGCACTGAACTCGAGGTTCTGGAATACCTGGCGTTTCCACGCCCAGAGCCCCAGCAGGAACATGGTGAAGATGTGGGGCAGCACCGCGAGGCCCATCCCATAAGCTTGGGCCAACTCCCGGGCCCGGAAGGCGAAGAGGGCGGCATAGGGCCCTGAACCGTACGCCTGGATGGCCTTGGCGGCCTCCTTGGTGACCTGTCCTCGCATGCCTGCCGTGGTGCGGGCCATCTCGGCGGGGGCAAACATCTGCCCCAGCCAGACGAGGCCACCCATGGCCGCGAAGGCAAGGGTTCCCAGGCCCAGGAGACAGATCGCCCAGATGATCAGCGTGCGGGGCTTGGCGTTGCGGAACCAGGGCAGGGCCATGCCTGCCAGAGCATAGATGCTGAGGATGTCCCCCATCCAGACCAGCAGACCGTGCAGCAGCCCGAATCCGAGCAGCACCAGCAGGCGGCGTCGGAATCGGCCCGGTCCCCGAGTCTCCCAGCGCTCCATCTGGATGGCGAAGCCCAGCCCGAAGAGGAAGGAGAACAGGCCGTAGAACTTGCTCTGGGCCAAGAATGCCACGAAAAAATGACTTAGGGCGTCCGGCTGTCCCGCATAGCCAAGGGTGGTGGCAATGGCCGCCGGTTGCGCGAAAAAGAGCGTGTTGACAGCGATGATGCCAAAGAGGGCGAAACCCCTCATTGCATCTATGGATGCCAGTCGTTCCTGCCCTGGCAGAGGTGTTGGCAGCATGGTGGCTCCAGGGTGAATGCCTGGATGATAGCAGTGGGGCCGGGGATTCCCGATCCCACCCTCCTTCGTGGGCGTCACGCTGGATGCACCTCTGTCTGGTGGGGGTCGGAACAAGCTTGGAAGACGCTGGTCGTCTTCCAGCAGGCCACTTCATCACGATACTTTGGGCTGAAGGATGCTACCTCGTTTGGCGCAGGGCGCGGGCAAGCCTCTCGATGCCCACCGGGATCGATTCGGTGGGGCTCATGGCGAAATTGAGCCTCATGAATTTCCGGGTTGTCGGAAGGGGGTCAACGTAAAAATCTTCGCCGAAAGCCACCCGCACACCTTCCCGTACACAGGCCGCCACCAGTGTAGCCCCGTGGCAGGGGCTGGGAAGCTCCACCCATAGAAAGAGCCCTCCTGTGGGCCGGGTGAAGCGTGCGGCTGGGAGGTGCTGGGCAAGGGCGGCGCACATGAGGTCCCGCCGTTTCCGAAAGAGCCGGGCGGAGCGGCGAATGTGGTTGCGATAGCTCCCTACGCCCACAAAATCGGCCAGGCCGCACTGGAATACTCGGGAACTTGAAAACCCGAGGAGGCCCTTCATGGTTCGGAGGCGCTCCAGCAGGGGACCCTCGGCCGCCAGAAATCCCGCACAAAGGCCCGGTGCGAGGAGCTTGGAAAAGGTGCTCGTGTAGATCACCTGCCCTGGTCGGGCGAGGGTCCTGAGGGCGGGCAGGGGTTGGCCCTCGTACCGGAGGCCGCCCACGTAGTCGTCCTCCAGAATGGGCAGGCCCAGCCCTTCGGCCAGGGCCACCAGTCTGCGTCTCCGAGAGGCGCTCATGCAGGAGCCTGTGGGGTTCCGGAAGTTGGGAATGAGGTAGGCGAACCTGGGGCGATGGGCCTCGACCAGTCCCTGAAATTGTTCCAGGACCGGCCCTTGGGCATCGCAGGGAAGGCCCACGACCTTGAGCCCAAGGGCACGGAAGAGGGCGATGGCCTTGGCATAGGTTGGCTCCTCCACGAGAACCGTGTCGCCTCCACTGGCCAGGGCATTCGCCGTCAGCGTCAGAACCTGTTGCGAGCCCCCTGTAATCAGGATTTCCTCTGGGGGAAGCAGCAGACCCTGGCAGGCGCAGATATGGGCGATGGATGTCCGCAGCGACCATTCGCCCGCAGGATCGGGGAAGCCGAGTAGCCCAGAGGGGGCCTCTCGATGCCGCGTCTTGAGCCCTCGCAGGAAGGCCGGAAAGGGAAAGAGGGAGTCGTCGCCTCCTCCTCCTGAGAAATCGATAATGCCCGGTTGCTCCTCCGCATGGTTTGGGTGCCCGCTCACCCAGGTAGGCTGTCCGGCTGGCCTGCGCCGGCTGATCGCGCGGGCAACCAGGGTTCCGCCCGAGCCTCGCGTTTCCAGCAGGCCCTCGGAAATCAGTTCGGCATAGGCTGCATCCACGGTAATCCGGCTCAGGCCGAGGTCCCGGGCGAGGACGCGGGCGGCGGGCAGGCGGGTCCCCGGGGCCAGCAGGTCGGCGTCGATGGCCTTGCGGAGCCAAGTCTCGATCTGGCGGTAGAGGGGGGTGTCCGCATCCCGATCCAGGGGAATGAGCATGGTTTTTGGCATGGTTAATTATGTTTGAGTTTGGATATAAACATAGGGCCAAAATCCTTTCAGGCTGGGCGGAACCCTGGAGGAACCATGTGGCCCACGTCCCTGCTGACCTGCCTGCCTTCGATTCAAGTGGATTTCGTGCGCGGCGAGAACTGCGCGCTCTGGGACGACCAGGGCGCTCGCTACCTGGATCTCGAATCCGGCAGCTGGAGCGCGGTACTGGGCCACAACCATCCCAGGATCAATGCCGCCTTGAGGGCGCAGGCGGATCGGATCATGCACCTCAATGTTCGGTACCCCAATCACCTGGCCGAGGAGGCGGCGGCCCGCGTGCTGGTCCAGGCGGGCTTGGAAGGGGGCAAGTGTCTGTTCCTCAGCTCGGGTAGCGAGGCGGTGGAATTCGGGGTCCAGGCCGTGCGCCGGATCACCGGCAAGCCCCTGCTGCTGAGCTTTGCGAACAGCTATCTGGCTGCCTTCGGCTCCGCCGGACAAAAGCGGCTGGATGAATGGCATCTTTTCGACGGGGCCAACCTGGGTGAAGCGGAGATGGCTGAGGCCCTGGATCGCATTCCTTTCGAACGGATCGGTGGCTTCGTGCTGGAGACGGGGGGCGGAAGCCCGGATTTCCTGCGCTTTCCGCCTGTCTCAGTCGTGAATGAAATCGCTCGGAGGGTGAAGGCCTCGGGCGGTTTCCTGGTGCTCAACGAGATCACCACAGGCCTGGGCCGCACGGGTGAATGGTTCGGCTTCCAGCACTACGGAATCCGCCCCGACATCATCGCTCTGGGCAAGGGGTTGGGCAACGGCTACCCCGTGAGCGCCGTGGCCCTGGAGGCAGGCATCGCCGAGCGCTTCGAGGCGAGCGGCACCAAGTACGCTCAATCCCACCAGAACAACCCCTTGGGCTGCGCCGTGGCCCTGGAGGTCATGGCCGAACTCGAGGAGGGCGGCTGGATCGCGCGGAGTCGGCACCTGGGGACTCAGTTGCTGGAGGGAATGCGGCGCCTGCCGGATCCCTCGGGGCGGGTCAAGGCGGTCCGGGGACGCGGGATGCTGGTGGCCCTGGAACTCAATGCCGACCGTGGCTTGTCGGGAGATGCCGCCCACCGGTTCCTGTGGGAGCGGAGGATCATCGCCTCCTGCTATCCCGCCGGGCATCCTGCCGGAACGGGGTTGCGCTTCGATCCCGCGCTCACCGTGTCCGAGCAGGATCTGGCGTTCCTGCTGACCTGCCTGGAAGAACTCCTGGCGCGGTGATGGCCAACCCGCCAACTGCGGGATACTGGTTGCAGACTTCAGCAGGATCGAGCCATGAGAAACCATGCCGTGCTTCTGATCGCATCGTTGGCGCTGGGCCTGCTGCTGGGCTGCGGGGGCGGCAGCGGTGCCGATGCCACGGCAGGAGGCACGCACCCCACCTATCCGCCGACCGATCCGACCACGGGCCCGCCGGCGGGGAATCCTGATGGGAACTACCTCGTTCCCGCCGAGGCCCTGGCCCGGGATGTTTCCCACCCTGATCAGGTGATCGGCACCGGCACCCCCGAGAGCTGCACGGCAGAGGCCTTCATCGCGGCGGTGGCCCAGGGGGGCAAGATCACCTTCAACGGGGGCACGCGGCCCTTCACGATCACCCTGCCTCGGCCCGCCAAGGTCTTCAACGACAAGCCGGACGTGGTGATCGACGGGGGCGGCCTGGTGACCTTGAGTGGGGGCGGACGCACCCGGATCCTCTACATGAACACCTGTGACCCGAACCAGGTGTGGACGACGAACCACTGCGACAACCAGGATCGCCCCGAGCTCACGGTGCAGAACCTCACCTTTGTGGATGGCAACTCGGCGAGCGATACCCAGTACGATGGCGGCGGCGCCATCTGGGTGCGGGGCGGGCGCTTCCGGGTGATCAACTGCCGCTTCTTCAATAACGTCTGCGCCAGCCTGGGACCCGATGTGGGCGGGGCCGCGGTGCGGGTCTTCAGCCAATTCAACGGCCTGCCCGTCTACGTGGCCCACAGTACCTTCGGCGGGGCCACGGGCTTCGGCAATCGCGGCTCCAATGGGGGCGGCATCAGCAGCATCGGCGTGTCCTGGTCCATCTACAACAGCCTGTTCTCCTTCAACCAGGCCCAGGGCAATGGCGCCAATCCGGCCCAGCCCGGCACCCCGGGGGGCGGCAGCGGCGGCGCCATCTACATGGACGGCAACACCATGCGTCTGGGGCTCTACGGCACCCTCATCGAGGACAACCAAGTGAACGCCCACGGCTCGGCCATCTTCTTCGTCAGCAACAACGGCACCGGCACCGTGCATATCGAGGACTCCACGCTCCGCAGGAATATCGGCGGTTCCTGGTACGTCCGGCCCGGGCTCTCGATGGATAGCGGTTCCCGGCTGGAGATTGTCAACTCGGTAATTCAGTAGCGAGGGCGCGACTCCGGTCTGTACCCTGCGCGAACTCTTCGTCTGTACCTACTCGATGGGCACAGCAGGAACCTATGCTTGGTGGATTTCATTTGGAATCGACCTTCCGGGAAGCCACCATGTTCAAAACGACCCGCACTATCCTCGCCCTGGACCTCCTGTTGGCGCTCTCCATTCTGGTTTCGGGGGTGGCCTGTGGTGGGGGGGCCGCCTTGGATGGGCCGGATGGGCCGAGCATTCCGTCTCAGTTCTTTCGGGATGATTTCAGTGGGACCACCCTGGATTCGAGTGTCTGGCAGGTGGCGACTTGGTCCGAGCACGGCGGGCAGACGGGTCTGGAACGTTGTTATGTCCGGGACGGGTGCTTGGCCCTGGAATTCAAGAATGATGCGGCGTACTTCGCCGCCCACGGGCTCTATCTGAGTTCAGCCATCCAGAGCCAGGGGACCTTTCTCTATGGGCGGTGGGAGGCGCGGCTCAAACCTTCGAGGGAGCCGGGGGTGCTCAATTCCTTCTACACCATCGACTGGGGCCCCAGTGGGAATGGTACAAAGCAGGAGATCGATATCGAGTTTCTGACCAAATCCTTTGGCAACGGGCTGGGAGAAGTCCATTACGCGGTTCACGCAGAAAGCCGGCCGAGCTTCAATACCAATCCCGATATTTCCCTCCCCTTTGACCCCTCGGCCGATTTCCACGTCTATGGCATCGAGATCACACCTTCTGAGATCCGGTGGACGGTCGATGGCGTTCTGCGGCAGACCCATGCCTATTCCCCCACAGGCATTACGATCAATGCCCCCTACCAACTGAAACTCAACGCCTGGTCTTCCACCAGTTGGGTAGGGGGCCCGCCTGCGGCGGGTGCCGTCTGCACGTACCTGGTCGACTGGATTCAATTTACGCCGATGCCCTAGTCCTGAGCTCAGGTCGAGTCCCATCCGAAGGCGAGGGGCGAAAGCCGCCGGTCGAAGGCTTCTGTTTTTCAAGCAAGTGGCCAGCAGAGTCGATTCATCCTTCGCATCCTACGGGACCGGTGAATCCATGCAGACCTCGAGTGACGACTCTATCCCAGGCCTGCCCGGCGGGGAGGGGGATGCCGAGGCCCGGTATCAGACCCTATTGAACGGGGTGCTTCACGGGGTGGTGTTCCAGGATGCCGAAGGTCGTATCCACTCCGCGAATCCTGCGGCCCAGCGCATTCTCGGCCTGTCCCTGGCCCAGTTGCAGGGGCTGCACTCTGTAGATTCCTGCTGGCAGGCCATCTGTGAGGACGGGTCGCCCTTTCCGGGCGAAGCCCACCCAGCCATGGTGGCACTGCGGACGGGGCAGCCGGTGGAGGGTGTGGTCATGGGTGTATTCAGCCCGGAGCGCGCTGAAACCCGGTGGATCAGCGTTTCTGCCGCACCGCTGTTCCGGCCAGGGGAATTCCGAGCCAGCCAGGTGATGACCACCTTCGCGGACATCACGGACAAGGTTCGGTTGGGATTTGCTCAGGTCTTTCTGGCCAAGGCCCACTGGCTGGTTACCGGGGAAGACTTCTTCCTGGCTTTGGCGAGCTTCTTGGCCCAGCACCTGGGAGTGGATTACGTCTGCATCGACCGCTTGGTGGGCGAAGGGTTGGAGGCCGAAACCCTGGCGATCTGGTTCGATGGCCATTTCGACAACAACCTGCGCTATGCCCTGAAGGACACCCCCTGTGGGGAGGTGGTGGGCAAGAACATCTGCTGTTTCCCTCAAGGGGTGCGGCATCAGTTTCCCAAGGATCAGGTGCTGCAGGAAATGGGCGCCGAATGTTACCTGGGTGTGACCCTCTGGGGCGCCCAGGGACAGCCTATTGGCCTGATCGCCCTCATCGGCCGTCTGCCCCTGGTAGATCGGGCGCTGGCGGAATCCACCCTCGCCCTGGTGGGTGTTCGCGCCGCAGGTGAACTGGAACGCAGGGAGGCAGAGGAGGTCCTTCGACGCAGTCAGGCTGAGGCCCATGAACTTGGCGCGCGGCTGCACTCGGTTCTGGAAAGCCCCCAGGGCATGGTGGTGTTCGCCCTCGACACTGGCTACCGATATACCGCCTTCACCAAGGCCCATCAGGAGGGCATGCGCACCCTTTGGGGTGTGAACATCAGCTTAGGGATGGATATTCTCGAAGCTATTCTTGACCCTGTGGACCGAGAAAAGGCGAAGCGCCATTTCGATCGGGCCCTGGCCGGTGAGTTTTTCGTCCAGGTGGAGGACTATGGCGCGCCTCCGAACCGGACCTCTTATGAGGACCGCTACAGCCCGATACGGGATGGGGGCGGGGCGATTTCAGGAATCTCGGTGTTTGTCCTGGACATCACGGAACGGAAACGGGTCGAGCAGGGCTTGCGGGAAAGCGAGGAACGATTCCGAGCCCTGTTCGAAGGGGCCCCGGACGCCATCCTGCTGGCTGATCCAGCTAGCCGAACCATCGTGGATGCCAATCAGGCCGCTTGCAGGCTGTTGGGGCGGCAGCGTGAGGAAGTCCTGGGGATGAAGCAGGAAGCCTTGCATCCTCCTCAATCCGAGGCCCATTCGGTGGAGACCTTCGACCGGCACATCCAGGAGGCAACCTCCGAGGGTTTTACCCGTCCGCTGGAAAACCGGATGATACGCCCCGATGGTACCGAGGTCCCCGTGGAAATCGTGGCTCAGTTGGTGCAGGTGAGTGGCGAGACGCGGCTGATGGGGGTCTTTCGCGATATTACCGAGCGGAAACAGGCCGAGGAAGCCCTGCGGGAGAGCGAACGGCGCTTCCGGAGCATCTTCCAGGAAATCGAATCCGTCGCGGTCCAGAGCTACGGTCCAGATGGGACCACCCGCTATTGGAACAAGGCTTCCGAGAAGCTGTACGGCTATTCCGCCGAGGAGGCGATCGGCCGAAGCCTGCTGGAGCTCATCATTCCACCGGAACTGCGCGAGGGGGTAGCAGCCGCCATGGGAAAGATGGGGGAGACGGGTCAGCCCATTCCTGCGTCGGAGCTGTCGCTCATGCGAAAGGATGGGTCGCGGGTGGCGGTCTATTCCAGCCATACCGTGGTGATGGCGCCAGGGCATCCACTGGAAATGTTCTGCATCGACATCGACCTGACGGCCTATAAAAAAGCAACGGAGGAACTGGAGCGCAGCGAATCCGAGTTGCGGCGGCAGAATCACCTCTTCTCTGCGTTGCTGGACATTCTTCCGGTGGGCGTCTTCATGGTAGAGGTCCCTTCTGGAAAGCCTTTGGTGGCCAACGGTGAGGCCCTGAAATTACTGGGCAGGGGGATTCTGCCGGATGCCTCTCGGAGCAACCTTCCCGAAG
>JFJP01039952.1_pt1 | contig 13526 bp, 7 predicted proteins | sample 431651 | NCBI WGS metagenome assembly JFJP01 (sample SAMN02602958, study PRJNA72255) | Microbial mat metagenome, whole genome shotgun sequencing project. | biome: fresh water; feature: sink hole; material: water; isolation source: purple microbial (photo- and chemosynthetic) mats found in...
ACAAAACTCAGTGAAACTCCGTGTTAAACTCTTCTTGAACTCTGTGGTTAGGTTATTTCTTTACAGTTCCTAAGTAAGACACAGAAGCACACGAAGTTAAAATTCTAAATATTAAGACTTTCTACACCTTAGTCAATTTCTTTTACACTCAATTGTATTTTTTAATAGTTGTCATTCAGCATATTTTTTATAGCTCAACAATTACCATTTTTGTACAATTTTTTAAAGTTCCAACGATATTTAGATTAATGAAAATAATTGCGTGTTTACAGTCAATGGTTTCGTTAGTAGGTAAATCAAAAAATATCTACACATGTATTGCAAATAACAATAAAAGCACTATATTTGGTGTCGGAGAGAATTTATGTTTGCAATGTTTTCGACAGGTGGTGCTCTCCTTAACGTTATGGTTTTCGTTGTTTTTGATTTCATATAATTTAAAAATAATCAAAATATTATCATTCTTATGGAATTAGTAAGTTCAAAAAAAATGGCAGATGCTCTCGGCTTAGGGAGTTGGTATGGCGATTTGATAGCCAATTTATTAATGCAGCTGCTTCAAATTAACAAAATAAACAAGGTTTATTCCACAGTTTCAGAGAAACAAGGAATTGAGTTTATTGATTCTGCTATTGCTTCACTCGGGCTGAAATACGAGATTAACGAAAGTGAGTTGGAGCGAATTCCTCGTACCGGCGCATTTATCACGGTATCCAATCATCCGCTTGGTGGCATCGACGGGCTAATATTGATAAAATTGCTCGCTGATATTCGACCTGATTACAAAACTATTGGTAACTTTCTTTTGCAGAATATTGAACCTATAAAAGAGTTTTTCTTTCCGGTAAATCCGCCCGAAACACAAAAATCATGGGATTCGAGTATTGCAGGGTTGAAACAAGCCATGCAACACTTGCAAGAAGGGCATCCGATAGGAATTTTTCCGGCTGGCGAAGTTTCAAGTCACCAGCCTGATAACCATCGAATAACTGACAAGGAATGGCAACTTTCCTTTATTAAGCTTATTCGTAACGCCAATGTTCCGGTTATTCCAATTTATTTTCATGGCAATAATAGCAAAGCTTTCCATTTACTTGGGCGAATCCATCCGATATTGCGAACTGCCAAACTACCTTCCGAAATTTTCAACAAAAAGGATAAAATAATTAAAATACGTATCGGTACACCTATTCCGGTTAAAGAGCAAGTGCAGTTTCAAGATATTGACCAGTATGGGCGCTATTTACGGGCTAAGACTTATTTGCTTGGTTCGCAACTGAAAGCCAACAGCTTTTTTTCGCATACACTACTCAAATCGCAGAAAAAGGTTGAACCTGTTGCAGAAGCAAAACCAATAGAAATTATAGAAGAGGAAGTGAATAAAATAGCCAAAGATTATTTACTTTTTAAAATGCACGAGTTTAGCGTTATTTGTGCGCCATCTGTCCACATGCCAAACATTCTGTTGGAAATAGGACGATTGCGAGAGGTTACCTTCCGCGAAGTGGGCGAAGGCACAAATAAAAATATTGACATAGATGAGTTTGATTTATATTACGATCAACTCATTATTTGGGACGAAATTAACCGCAAAATCGTAGGGGCGTATCGTGCAGGTAAAGGGAAAGATATTTTTGCACAATACGGTGTCAAAGGTTTTTATCTGAGCGATTTGTTTAAAATGGATCAGCGGTTTTATCCCTATTTGTCGCAATCTATCGAATTGGGTAGGTCATTTATAGTTAAAGAATACCAAAAAAAACCGCTATCTCTGTTTTTACTTTGGAAAGGTATTTTGTATATTTTGCTCCGAAATCCCGAATATCGCTATTTAATCGGACCTGTAAGTATTAGCAACGATTTCACCAAGTTAAGTAAAAGTTTGATTGTAGAATTTATGCAAACAAAATTTTATGACCACACTTTGGCGCAATATATTAAGCCACGCAAAAAATTCAGATTGCCCAAGCACTTTACATTTGATAAAGACATTATTTTTATGAAAAACAATACTTTAAATGACCTCGATAAAGTGTTGCGCGATATTCAACCCAACTTACGAATGCCTGTTTTATTGAAAAAATATGTGCAAAGTTTGAATGCCAAGATTATTGGTTTCAACATCGATCCAAAATTCAATAATTGCCTCGATGGTTTTATTTTTGCCGATATTTATCAAATTCCAATTGAAGTGGTTGATGCTTTTTCAAAAGAATTTCACGACACCTCTATACTGGAACGTTTCGGCTTTAACCAATTTGCTAACCAGAACCAAACACCTGCATAATGCGGTAGTCGTTTATTTACGTTCACTTATTTAAGCCAAGTTTAGAAATGAAAAAATACTACTTGATACTCATTCTAATTTCTGTTTTTAGCGAATCGGTCGCGCAAAATAACCAAACGAACAACCATCTTGCGCTTTGGTACAACAAACCGGCTAATGCCAAAGTAGCCGACGATAAAAACGATCAAAATTGGTTGAATGCACTACCTGTTGGTAATGGATTTATCGGTGCAATGGTTTATGGGGATGTCAATTCGGAGTTGATTCAATTGAATGAAAAATCGCTTTGGTCTGGAAAATCGCAAGACGCTGATAATCTGGAGGCGCATCAATCATTGGCAAAAATCAGAGAGCTTTTGTTTAATGGCAACTATAACGAAGCCACACAACTGACTGAAAAGACCCAAATATGCAGCGGGCGAGGTTCGGGCTATGGGCATGGTAGCAATGCGCCTTATGGTTCGTACGAAACTTTGGGCGACCTTCACTTCAACTTTTCAAATAATACGCCTTACACTGATTATTACCGCGAATTGAGTTTAAATGATGCAATTGTGAAGGTAAATTATAAGCAGGCTGGTATAAAATATCAGCGTGAAATATTTGTTAGTTACCCCAACAAGGTATTAGTTGTGCGATTGAGTGCCAACAAAAAGGGCGCAATCAGTTTTAATTGCAGACTTAGTCGTTCGCAAAAGTGTAACACTTATTGCAAAGATAATCAAATGATAATGCAAGGTCAGCTTTTCGATGGCGAAAGCGATAACGGTATGAAATACATGGTGCGATTAAAAGCTATCAACAAAGGCGGTTCTATCAAATACGCAGATAGCCTCCTTATTGTTGAAAAAGCAGATGAAGTAGTGTTATTGCTCAGTGCAGCAACAGATTATTTGTTACAACCTCCGCATTACAAAGGTGCCGATTTTGAAAATATCAGCCTCGACAATCTGAATAAAGCCAGTAAACTAAGTTATTTGCAATTGCTTCAAAACCATCTCCATGATTACAGGAATTTGTTCAACAGACTTGCCTTTAGAATTAAGGATAATGATTTTTTGGATACAATACCAACAGACCGGCGTTTAGATAATTTTAAGCAAACAAAAGACGACAAGCATCTGGTTGAGTTGTATTTTCAATATGGCAGATATTTACTCATTGCTTCGTCGCGCGATGGCGCTTTACCGGCTAACTTGCAAGGTATCTGGGGAAACAAAACTCAATTGCCGTGGAACTGTGATTATCATACCGATATAAACATTCAAATGAATTACTGGCTGGTTGACCAAACAAATCTTTCGGAATGTCAAATGCCGCTTACCGAGTTGATAGAATCGCTGGTGCCGAGCGGAACGAAAACTGCTCAGGTTCACTACAAAGCGGGTGGTTGGTGTATTCACCCCATTACCAATGTTTGGGGTTATACTTCGCCCGGCGAGCATCCGAGTTGGGGCTTGCATCTTGGGGCTGGTGCGTGGCTTTGCCAACATTTATGGGATCATTATGCTTTTACCAATGATGTGGAATATTTGCGTCGTGTTTTTCCGGTAATGCGAGGATCGGCTCAATTTTATCTCGACTGGTTAGTTGCTGATCCTAAGACCGGTAAATTGGTTTCTGGTCCAGCCGGTTCGCCCGAAAACTCATTTAAAACCGCTGATGGAACGGTTGCGCAGATTAGTATGGGACCATCGCACGACCAACAGTTAATTTGGGATTTGTTTACCAACATCCTTGAAGCTGCACAAGTTTTGGCTATAAACGATGAGCTTATCCAGAAAGTTAAAGTAGCAAAAGCCAATCTTTTAATTACTGGAATCGGCAGCGATGGCAGGTTGATGGAATGGGCAAACGAATTTGAGGAACCCGAACCCGGACACCGCCACATCTCACACCTGTTTGCATTGCATCCCGGACGCCAGATTACACTATCGCAAACCCCTGATTTGGCTGCGGCTGCAAGAAAATCGCTCGAATACCGTTTGATAAATGGAGGCGGGCATACCGGTTGGAGTGCTGCCTGGGTGATTAATTTCTGGGCGCGATTGGCTGAGGGTGATAAAGCATTGGAATTACTCGATGTTTTGTTGACCAGAAGCACTGTGAATAATTTGTTTGATATGCACCCACCATTTCAGATTGATGGTAACTTTGGTGCAACTTCGGGTATTGCTGAGATGTTGCTGCAAAGCCACACCGGTACAATTGATTTATTGCCCGCACTTCCAACAGATTGGCGTAACGGAAAAATTACCGGTATCTGTGCCAGAGGTGCTTTTGTGGTTGACATAGAATGGAAAAACAATAAACTAATCGCGGCGACAATTGTTTCAAATAAAGGTAATCGCTGTAAGGTAAGCTGTCAGGGTCAGGCTATTGAGTTTGCTACTGAAGCTGGCAAAGCGTATAAACTGAATGGTGAATTGCAGTTGGTAAGGTAAATCAATAAGTTATAACACGCGACAAAATATGCCTCTTATAATCAAATATTATGATATGGTAACAGAATTTTTTCCTTACTTTGAAAGCGATACAATTACACAGTTTGGAAGATAAAATTTATGGGTTAATAAAAAATTACATGTATGAAATTTACAGAACTTATTCATATAATCACCGAAACTGATACTGCATTAAAGAAAGCGGCATTATTAGCAGTAAATCAATCAGTAACATTTCGTAACTGGCTAACAGGTTTTTATATCTTTGAATTTGAACAAAACGGCGAAGATAGAGCCGCTTATGGTGAAAAACTTTTGCAAAATATATCGAACGAGCTTACGAAATCAGGTAAAAAGGGATATTCATACAGAAATTTGAAACTTAACAGACAATTTTATAATGCTTATCCTCAAATTAGCCAATCAGTGATTAGCCAATTTCAAGTATCTCAAAATAATGAAATTATAATTGGGCAATCAGTGATTGCCCAATTCAAAAATTCAAAATTTTCAAATAAACCAATTGTGCAATCACTGATTGCACAATCCGTTGAACTAATTTGGCAATCACTGATTGCCAAATTACAAGACATTAATTTACAATACATTTCCAAAACATCAACCGAAGAAAATTACGGTGTAGAAACCGAAACACTCATAAATCGCTTGTCATACACGCATTTAATTGAACTGATTTCTATTGACAATCCGTTGAAACGTGCATTTTATGAAATAGAATGTATTAAAGGCAATTGGTCGGTTCGTGAATTAGAAAGGCAAATTGGCAGCCTGCTGTATGAACGAACCGGACTATCAAAAAACAAAGATAAACTTATTGAATTAGCTAACAATAAAGCCGTTCAGTTAGAGCCTGAAGACATTATTCGAGATCCGTATTTCTTTGAATTCTTGGGATTAAAACAAACCGATGTACTACTCGAAACCAATTTGGAAGAACTTTTAATCAAACATTTGCAGGATTTTTTATTGGAACTTGGTAAAGGATTTTGTTTTGAAGCACGCCAGAAACGCATTACAATTGGCAGAAAGCATTATTACATTGATTTGGTTTTTTACCATAAAATTCTGAAATGCAATATTATCATTGAATTGAAAACCAGAAATTTTGAACATGCTGATATTAGCCAACTCAATTTATACCTGAATTATTATCGTAAAAACGAAATGCAAATCAGCGACAATCCACCGGTAGGTATTTTGCTTTGCACTGGAAAAGAAGATGAATTGGTTGAATACGCTACCGAAGGTTGGGATAAAACCCTTTTTGTTTCACAATTTCAGGTTGCTTTACCAACTGAAGATGAATTAAAAGAGTTCATTCATAAGCAGAAAAGGTTGGGGATGATATAAGTGAGATGTATGCGAAAACTGGAAAAAGGCTGTCGTCAAAAGACAGCCTTTTTTTATGCAGAGGTATTTTTTCGTAGTAAAAAGGTAATTACCTATTTAAACTCAATCATCAACACAGATTTAGATGGAATTACAACAGTTGCAGTATTACCATTTACTTTCACATCTTTAAAATCGGCTATACTAACTTCCTCTGGTTTTCCAAAATCGTTGAAAGCATTGATTTTAGCTGCGGTGATTATTTGTCCGCGTGCGAAAACCGGAGCTTTCTTCATTCCGCGAAGATCGATGGTACAAGTACGTGGCGCATTGGCATCGAGATTTGCTACCGTTAGATGAATTAAGCCCGTCGAATCTTTTGATGTAGAGGCATGTAAAGATGGAACGCTGGTTTTATCTTTGGTGTAATTGTCGCATACAACGTTGGTTGGTAGCAGTGTAGCGTCGTGGTGTACTTTGTACATTTTGAATACCTGATAAGTAGGTGTCAGCACAATTTTGTCGTCTTTTGTAAGAATGACGGATTGTAAAACATTGACTGTTTGCGCAATGTTTGCCATTTGTACCCTGTCGCAATGGTTGTTGAAAATATTGAGGTTGATGGCAGCCACCAGTGCATCGCGCAAGGAATTTTGTTGATACAAGAATCCCGGATTTGTACCCGGTTCTACATCAAACCAATTGCCCCATTCGTCAACAACAAGACCTTTCCGTTTTTCCGGATCGTATTTATCCATGACTATGGAATGTTTTGTGATTAGCTCGTCCATGAAAAGCGTCCTCGACAGCGAGGTAATCCACTCATCTTCGGCAAATTGTGTTGCCGATCCTTTGTGCGACCAATCGTGGCAAATGGTGTAGTGGTGCAACGACACAGCATCGAACATATATCTGTTTTTCGACGATTTCATCAATACTTCCATCCAATTATAATCATCGCTACTCGGACCACCGGCAATTTTATACAGTTGGTTTTTACCGTAATTACGGCAGTATGTTGAGTAACGGCGCATGTTATCAGCATAATATTCAGCGGTCATATTCCCACCACAGCCCCAGTTCTCATTGCCTATTCCCCAAAATTTCACGCTCCATGCTTTATCTCTGCCATTTTGTTTGCGCAAATCAGTCATTGGGCTGATATTGTCGGAGTTGATATATTCCACCCATTGCGACATTTCCTGTACCGTGCCGCTACCAAGATTACCACAAATCACCGGTTCGCAATTGAGTTGCTCGCATAGTGTCAAAAACTCATGTGTGCCAAAGCTGTTATCCTCAGTAACTCCGCCCCAATGTGTATTTATCATTTTTGGGCGTTTATCGCGCTGACCAATACCATCTTGCCAATGGTACTCGTCGGCAAAGCAACCGCCGGGCCAGCGTAAGTTAGGTATGTTCAAGTCTTTGAGCGCTTTTACCACGTCGTTTCTGATGCCCAGAGTGTTGGGGATAGTCGAATTTTCGCCAACCCAAAATCCACCATAAATGCAATGTCCGAGATGTTCTGAGAAGTGTCCGTAAATATGCCTATTAATCTTCTCTTTTCCCATATCAGTATTGATGATAATCTGGTTATCTTGCTTTTGCGCATACAAAACTGACTGCATAAATAGCATTATCATGCAAAAAATTAGTATTGAATTTTTTTTCATAACACAATTGTTTAGATTAATTAATGAATATTTAAGGCTTTACAAATAATTCCAGTTAAAAACCCTTCGAGCGGTTGCTGCCCCTCGAAGGGTGGTATCAAATAATAAAAATTGATTGGTAACAGCTTAAAAAGTAACTTGTAACTGCATGAGCACACTACTTTTATACGCATCGAGTTCTAAATCTTTGGTGTATTCCGGTCGGTTAACGTATTGCAATCCGATCTTTGCATTGTGATCGAAAATATAATAATTCAAACCTATACTATGCTGAAGCGATGGGTCTTTCAGCGCTTCAAAGCTTTTATACGTAGCGGTATAATATGCCTGGATTTTACTTTGAAGTTTGGTTAAAGGTTTGCCGAATAAATAAGCAATCTGTATGTGGGCAGCTTTACCGGTGCCTACAAAAAACTCATTATTTCCAGCACCTTGCGCGCCTGTTCCTCCGGTAAAATAATTCATGGTACCAATTGTGCGCGCGAAATTTGGTCCATAATCGTAGTTAAACCCCACGGCATAAATGCTGAATGAACCACCTTTGGCAGTCGGAATATCCAAAGTTAAATCAGCAGCCATTGATAGCGTGTTGTGATATTCTTCTTGGCGTGTTTCGGTTAAGCTTACTGCTGCACGTGGCTGATATTCAAATCCAAAACCAATATTGAAAATTTTCTTTTTGCCAAGATATGCAAAACTCTTGGCAGAGTTTCGAATATCTTCCAAATCGAAAAATTGGAACGAGTAATACCCTTCCATACCAAATTTATTCGATGGATATTCGTAACTGATATTTGTTTTCACAGATTGATCGAGAGCCGGAGTCGGTATAATAAATGGTCGTACAAGCGCTGTGCGATATTCGAAGCGTCCGATATTGCCAATTCCAAAAACTTGAAATTGTCGCCCAAACTGGTCTGTGCGTGCGGCAGTTGGAAGTGCCGACCATATCGGCTCAACTTGCAACAGTTGGCTGATACTAAGGCTCGAATAACGAGACAATCCATTGTAGAGCGACAAACCTGTACCCAATGTAAAGTATTTTGGAATGAGTTGGTAGCTAATCCAACTCTCATACGTGTAAAAATTTCCAAGTCGTCCGGTGGTAACAGTTTGGCTGGCTGTTCCAAGCAAGTAATACAAGGTTAGCTTTTTAGCTGATACCACAGTCCCTACACAAATACGTGATATAGCCAAATCAGTATTGGCATCGGTTTTTTGATTATCGGGACCGATACTACCTTCATTCAATTGAATATAGCGAGCATGTAATTGGGCTAAACCTATTAATCTGACTGACACACTACTATCAGAATTGAGATACAATAATGCTGTTTTTTTAAATGGATTATCCGTTTGCGCCGTTGAATAATTTGGCAATGCTACAATCGCAATGGCGATACATAATATCAAAAAGCTTTTTACTGGATTTAGATTCATGTTACTGGTTTTAATAAAATTACAAATTAAAAATTCCACTTCCACAACCATATTCACCCTTTTAAATGCAAAACATTTAAAAGGGTTGAACATGGTTATCTCATTATTTATTTGACGGATTTTCAGGCATTAATACCACTTTTACAAAATGATCCAAGGTGAAATATTTATGAGCAGCAGCCTTTATTTCATCGGGAGTTGCTGAGTTAACAAACTCGGTGTATTGTTCCAATGTGCGCAACTCGTATCCATAAAAATACTTGCTTTCGAGCGCTGTTAGCCAAAAATCATTCCTTTTCAGGTTTGTTTCGCGCGATCTGATGGACATTTCCTTTACTTTATCTAAATCTGCTGCTGTTGGACCTTCGGCAATTAGTTTTTTCATTTCCACAAAAATTGTATTCACCAAGGTATCCACATTTTCGGGTGAGCAACCAAAAGATACGGTGATGGAGTATTCCTGTGTTGGAAATTTTGAGTTCGATTGACTTGCCCGTACCCCATACACGCCACCTTGGTCTTCGCGCATACTTTCGCGCAATTTGATGCCAAGTATGCTGGCTGATAAGTCAATAAGTAAACGGTTGCGCGACGTGTAATCAAAATCGCCCGACATCATCACTGTTACCATGCTCTTAGGTTCGGTGCCTTTGTGAATGGTTACATCGGTAACGCCAGCAGGAAATCCCGGATTGATCTCGCGCCAGGTTTCTTTGCGTTTAGTTGACGGCAAACCACCAATATACGTCTCGAGAAATGGTATCATTTGTTCGACGGTAAAATTACCGATAAAGAAAAATTTGAAGTCGCTGGCATCAGCAAATCTGTCTTTATATATGCGAGTTGCTGCATCCAAATTGATTTTATCCAATTGCGCTTCGGTTGGTATAGTTAGAATTCGCGGATGGTTCATATTTATAATTTTCACCAGTGTATCGCGGTAAACATTCGTTGGTTCGGCAAGCATGTTTCCCACTTGCGATTTCATTCGCTGTACAAACGACTCAAAAACCTCGTTGTCTTGACGTGGTGCGGTGAAAAATAAGTAATTGAGCTGCAATAAAGTTTCCAAATCTTTGGGTGAGCAACTACCTCTCATTCCTTCGCGTATGTCGCTGATCCATGGACTTATATTTGCTGTATTACCGGTTAGTTTTTTACTTAACTCAATTTGGTTAAACTCGCCTAATCCACTCATATTGATAATATTTGAAGCAAAACTGGCAGATATGAAATCTTTGTCGGCATACAGCGAATGACCGCCCGGACTATACGCAGAGAAAAGAATTTCATTATTCTGAAAATTAGTTGGCATCAAGATTACATAAGCGCCATTTTTGAATCGTAGTTCTGTGTAGCCAAACTCTTTATTGTCTTTGCGTTTTTTAATGCTACCGGCTTTGGGCTTATTGGCAAGCAATGGTTTATCCGAGCTTTTATCTGTGTAATTATCTAAGGGCTGGTTTTTACCATTTTCAATAGCCTGCAATACTTGCATTTCCGTAGGTATTACAATGCCTTCTTTTAATGGTACTGTGATAAGTGCAACCATGTTAGCATCTGTAATCCATTGCTTTGCAAGCTGGTTAACCTCTTCGATGGTGATGGTGGGTAACAATGCTTTGGCATACTCATATTCATTCACTATGCCCGGTATGGGTTCGTTTTCGAGAAAATTGCGGGTATATTCTTCGGTGTAATTGTTGGATTGTGTTTTACCCAATTCCTTAGCCGACGATTCATACGAAGTGAGTATAGCCAGCTTTTGACGCTCCAGTTCGGTTGTAGTAAATCCAAACTGGCGAACCCTTTCATTTTCCTGAATAATTTGTTCGATACTGCTTAATATTTTGCCTTCTTTTGCCACGCAAGTTGAGCTGTAACCATCTTTGGTGCGCCCAATAAAGCTGCTATAACCAGATGATGCATAGACAAAAGGAGCATCGGGTTTTTGTAGTAGTTCGCTTAATCGCATGTTTATCATACCGTTGTAAAGCGATGGTAGCAGCAGTCTGCGATATTCGCCGGTTGTAACAGTTTTGCGTTTGTCGTGTTTATAAAATATTTGAACAACTTGGTGTGTTGCTTCCACATCGGCAACTATACTTACTATGGGTTGGCTATTGTTAGGCACATCGGAGCTGAAACGCTCGCGTTTTTGTGTTGGGTTAGGAATGGACGAAAACCGAGTTTTGATGGTTTGTTCAATTTGGTCGGGATCAAAATCGCCAACCACAACTATTGCCATCAAATCAGGGCGATACCAGTCGCGATAGAATCTGCGAATAGTTTCATAAGGAAACGTGTTTATTATTTCCATTTTACCGATTGGTAAGCGGTCTGCATAGCGCGAACCTTTCAGTATCACCGGTATATATTGTTTCATCATGCGTTCTTGTGCGCCTAAATCCAAGCGCCACTCTTCAACTATTACGCCTCGCTCTTTGTCAATCTCTTTGTCGTCGAAAGTAATTTGGTGTGCCCAGTCTTCCAACACCATAAAAGCTGTATCAATCAAACCCGGCTTATCGGTTGGCACTTGCAGCATATACACTGTTTCGTCGAATGAGGTATAGGCATTTAGCTCAGGTCCAAACTGTATTCCCATAGATTCGAGAAAATCAACCAACTTATTCTTTTCAAAGTTTTTTGTGCCGTTAAAAGCCATGTGCTCGGTAAAATGGGCTAAACCTAACTGATCGTCGTCTTCCATCAGCGATCCGGCATTTACCACAAGTCGCATACTTACACGTTTTTCGGGAAGTGCGTTTGCCCTGATGTAGTAAGTTAAACCATTAGGCAATGTACCTTTGCGAATATTTGGATCTACCGGCATTGGAGCTGTCCAATCAATGGTCTGGCTAAAGCTATTTACCGAAAAACCAATCGCAAAAATAAAGCAAAGTAATTTCAAAATGTTAATTTTCATAGTAATAAAAAATTTATTGTGATTTTAGTTGCACCCAAAAAAGGTGATCTGTCTTACCTGCAAAGTAAAGAAAAAAAAAGGCACGATTGGCGATTGGATTGAAAAAATTTTAGGGCAGCTTTCATTTATCTGTCAACATTTTTTTCTCTGTGGTACGCTGTGCCTTCTCAGTGAAACTCTGTGTAAATTATTTAATTACGCAGAGAATACACAGCGTTGCCCGAAGTCCTTTTTTTTGAGCTTCGATGCGTTTTAAGGATTGTGTTCTTTCAGAGTAATATATCGGATTACAAAACAAGCTAAATAGTTACGACTTTTTTATTTTATTTTATACCTGCAACAACAACAAACAGATTATCTCATCGTATAAAAAAATACAAATTTAACACACACAATTATGTTAACCGACGTTCTCGAAACCGAAAATATGTTAGTGAAATATGATAGCGAACTGGGCTATTGCGATATTACATTAACACATGGTGGCAATCAGGTTGAATTATTCAAATCGGACTTGATGCAATTCCTCGATATTCTGCGTAAATACCACCCCGATAAAAATCTTTGGAATCTTGCACTATTCGAAATCATAATAGAACCCGAATTACAAGGCTGGATTGATAAGAACATCAACAATACCGAAACTGACTTGGGCGTAAAACGCGAAGCCTTCATCCTGCCCGATGACATGATAATTGAGTTATCAATTGAACAAACTATGGACGAATCGTATGGCAAATCAATAATTACTAAACTGTTTTTGAATTACGAACAGGCTAAAGATTGGTTGTTTGATGAACGATAAAAGCATTTGTGTAGCCGTTAGACCGGCTTACAAATTTATAGGTATTGTTTTCTATCTTCCACCTTAGTAACTACGCTGGCAAACCATATTTATCAAACCTTATTGACTTATTTACAATAGACTAATAATGGTTTAGAATGAGTAATAACATGCCTTTCTCATGGTGAATATGCTAATTTACACCGATTACTCAGATTAACAAAGATTTAGAAATGGTTCTATTCCATTAAAAGTGTTTTTAGATGAAATGCTATAAATATTATTTGTAATTCAACACATTGCATCTTGCAACCTATCATTTTTTTTTAGATTATTAACCAACAAGTTTGCATTTTCAGTTTTCCGGTGAATTCGAAATTTTAATCATCAAAGCCTTATTAAAATTAAATTTTGAAGGTAAAATTATTTTTAGATCATTTGCTTCATTAGAAAAATGCAGACAAATTGGTTTTTCATCAATTAAAAATACTTTTGTGTTACTTTCAGTCTTAAAATTCGGAATGATAATGTTGTTTTTTAAAGGTTTATTAAGTAAGAATAAATAAACGTTATCGTCTTTTTGAGTAAATCGGATATTGGTTCCGTCCGGCAGAAT
>JFJP01002160.1_pt1 | contig 13525 bp, 15 predicted proteins | sample 431651 | NCBI WGS metagenome assembly JFJP01 (sample SAMN02602958, study PRJNA72255) | Microbial mat metagenome, whole genome shotgun sequencing project. | biome: fresh water; feature: sink hole; material: water; isolation source: purple microbial (photo- and chemosynthetic) mats found in...
ACAGCTCTCTGGATCGATTAGACCGCACAGCCGCTCAGATGAAACGCTACAAGGAATCGGACGAGGATGGCTCCTACATGTGGGAGCTATTCAGAAAAAGAGGCTCGAATTCCGAACGTGGAGCACGTCGCACCCTTTACTACCCACTATTTGTGAGTGAGGCGGGTATCCGAGTTCCGCGTATGACTTGGGATGAATCCACACGTAGTTGGACAGCGCAGGAAGATCCAAAATCTGGCGAGACACTTGTATACCCAATCGATGATAACCAGATTGAGCGCACATGGCGTTACAAGCATGATGACGTAAATAAGAAGCCGAAGAACTTTCGAGCGACTAAAGACGAGGCTGGCACTTGGACTGTTTACTACAAATACCGCCCAGCAAACTCAGGCGTCCTGCCAACCACGATGTGGATTGATTCGAAGTTTTCGGCTACGGAGCATGGCACGGGCGTACTCAAGAAATTGTTCAAGCAGCACGATGTATTTTCCTATCCCAAGTACGTGTTTGCAGTAGAGGAATCGCTCAAGGTTTCTGGAGCCACTGAGGACGATGCTCTCGTGATTGACTTCTTCGCGGGTTCGGGCACTACCGCGCACGCCGTGCTTCAAATGAATGCCACCTCGGACACCAATACTCGTTTCCTCGTCGTCGAGGTCAACAAGTACTTCGAGGCAGTCACGCTGCCTCGTATCAAAAAGGTTTCAGCATCACTGGACTGGGATGGCGGCGCGGCACAAAAGATCACCGGTCCTGGGGCATTCGTTCGTGTGCAATCACTGGAGCAGTACGACGACACGCTGGAAAGTTTGGATGCCGGCATTAATGAGGGGGAGTCTGGCGAACTTCTGTTTCAGGACCCAGCCTTCGCGCTGCGCTATCGCTTGGACAAGACATCCCGTGCTATCTATTGCGGCATAGATCATTTCTCTTCCCCCTTCGGCTATCAGTTGAAGCGTGCCGAGGGCGGTGGCGAGGCTCGCCCCTGCGAGGTCGATCTGGTGGAGAGCATTCCCTACCTACTGAGCATGGACGTCAGTCGACTGTATCGGGAATCGCAAGGAGTGGTGATTCTCGGCCGCAACCGGCGCGGCCAATCGGTGGCGGTGTTTTTTCGCGATTGCACAGCCAAGGATTCAGCCCTATGGGTGGCCGGCAAACTGGCGCAGCATCCGGCTGACCGTGTTTATACCAATGATCCGGCTAGCCTCAGCTTCGAAGGTTGCGACAGCCTGGAAGCCATCGAGTCGGTGTTCGCGGCGCAGTTCGGGAGGTCGTAATGGCAGTGGCGAAGCGATCCGGCCATGCCCGGCTGAAAGCAGCACTAGTCTTGCGCGATGCGCTGGCGGCCGAACTGGGAATTCCCTTGACGGCGGCGATGACGCAATTGCGCACCGTTGAGAACAACATCGGCGCAGCCCGTGGCTTGACCGACGGCAAATACCTGGAAGCCCTCAGTTCGGTATGCTCTGGGGATGCTGCCCATTTGTCGGCATTGGATGGCGAGGTGCGCCAAGCCTGTAGCCGGGTACGCTTTGCGCCCCGGTATGCCCAGTATCTTGCCCTGATGCTGTTTTCGCACTGGGTGCATGCCCAGCTGGATGATGCGGCGGCCTTCCTCGTTCGTTTAAATGCCTACCTTGAGGAGCACAAGCCCAAGGGCGAGGCGGTGACGGAATTCGTCGACGCCGACCTGCAATTGGCTGCCTTCTGGATGGCGACGGCAGCGGGAAAGACCCATGTGCTACATGCCTGCCTGGCATTGCTTGAAAAGCGCCGCTCCTGGGATCGCCTGATTGTTATTACGCCTTCCGAATCGCTGACCCGTCAGCACGCCGATAAGTTGCGTGAGCTGTCGGCCTGGGAGGTATTCGCTTACCCGATGGATGGCGATGCCTCATCGATGGGGCGTTTGCCGCCCGATGCGGTTATCGTTCTGGACATCAACAAGCTGGCAACCGAGAAGAAAGGTGACGGTGTTACCGTGCCAACCTCGGTGTTTGCCGACGGACGCAATTTGGTGTTTGTCGACGAGGGGCACAAGGGGCAAAAATCCGAGGCCAGTGTGTGGAAGGCCTTGCAAGCCGATTTGGCAGGCATTGATGCGCCGATGCCGGCGCATCGGGGGCTGTTGATTGAGTTTTCCGCCACCTTTGGTCAGGTTGCCGAAGGCGAACATGCCTTCGATCGTTACGCCAAGGCAGTGATTTTCGACTACGCGTATGACCGTTTTCACCAGGATCGGTATGGCAAGGACTTCTGGCATGTGCGGGTGCAGGCCAAGGAGGATGCCAGCGTCACAGCGCAGCGACAGACCATGACCGCAGCGCTGCTGGCCTACTGGCACCAGGTGGCGTGCTTCCGTTCGGCCGAGGGGAAGCAGACAGCGACCAGCCTCGGTTTGCAAGTGGCCTCGCCGCTATGGGTGCTGCTCGGCCTCTCGGTTATTGGCAGCCTGAAAAATGAAAACGACAAGCAACAAACATCGGACGTCGTCGATGTACTGACCTATCTCTCGACCATGTTGGCGCTGCCAGCCAAGCTGGCCGAGAGCGTGAACCAACTGCTGGCAGCAACAACCGTGGGTGCCGAGATGCTGCCTTCCGAGGTGCGACAGGCCACCGTCGGCTGGAATGCCAAGGCCCTGGCCGAACGCGTACTCGCCGATTGTTTCGGCTGGCAACAAGGCGACAAACCCGTATTGCGCATCATCAAGTCAGCCACCGGCGAATTGGGCTTGGGTCTACTGCGCGGCGACACCTCGCACTATTACGGTGTGGTTAACGTCGGTGACGCCGTTGGCCTGAAGAAGGCACTGGAATCGGCGAAGCTGCCTGTAGAAGATGACGCGATGTCGAGTTCGCTGTTTGCCGCACTCGATGCGCCGGGCAGCGGTCTCAATGTGCTGATTGGCTCCCGGCGGTTTGCCGAGGGTTGGGACAATTTCCGTGCCTCCAGCCTGACGCTGCTGCGTCTCGGCCAGGGCGAGGGATCGCTCATCATTCAAATGTTTGGTCGCGTGGTACGTTTTGCCGGCGTGGGCGGGAATGGCAAACGACTGGATAAACCACCGGCAGAACTCGCGCCCTTGCAGACTGCCTACGTGTTCGGTCTGAAATCGGGCTACCTCGATACTTTTTTGCAAAGTCTCATCGACAATGGCGTGCCGGATTCAAAACGAATCGAGTGTAATGTTCGCAAGCACACACCACCTGTACTGAAATCTGTTCGCGCCATCGCCCCTCCGGCCAGTGATTTTCAGGTATCCGCTACGGGTGCAGGGTGGCTCACGGGCATCAACCGAATAAAGGTATCGCTGACGGCTTCGATTGCGACATCAAAGCTCAAGGACGGCAATGTATCGGCCTTGCAGGGGATTGTCGGCCAGGACATCACCGCTGAGTTCAAGCAATGGTCCGTACTGCTTGATTGCGATGGGGTGTATCGCGAAATGGTGGAATGGAAGCGCACCCAACGCTGGTGGAATTTTGCCTTTGACCGTCAGGCCATCAACAGCGCATTGGCCAGTGAGAAATACGAGATTCTTGGCATGTCCGGCATGTTGAATGTGCGCGAATCCAGTGACCTCGTGCGCCTCAATCGTTTGGCAGCCACGGTGGTTCGTCGTCTGTTTGAAGGCGCGTATCGAAAACAAGAAAACCGGAAGAGTCGCTACGCCCTGATCGCGGCGCAAGAGAGCGGCATTCCTGACCAGTATTTCAAGGACTTCCTGAATGCCTAGCAAAAAACCAGCGCAGCCCGTGCAGAGCGGGCTGTTTGGAGCCTCGCTCTCTTGTCCGGATATCGACAATCTTCCATTGATTGTTGAGCCCCAGGGTTCCATCGAAGTCCTTGCACCGGGCAGCGTGTATCAACCCCTGCTGCTCTCGCCTCGCCAGGATGACATTGATGTCGGACCAGGCAAGCTGGACGAGCATGAAGAAGCCTTTGTTCGCGACCTGATCCGTCGATTGTATCCAGCAGGCAATCACCCCAAGAGCGACAAGACACCGCTTAAATGGGGAAACAAGGAAATCTGGCTCAAACGCAATATCGAGAAGCGTGACGAGTCCTTCCGGTTGAGAGTGGATGACTCGGACTGGTTCTACCCCGACTTCATCGTCTGGATTGTAGACTACGAGACGCGCACACAAATATTCGGCTTCGTCGACCCCAAGGGATTAACTGTGGGTGCAGGCGGCGGCTGGTTGGACTACAAGATCGTTTCCACGTTGTTCATGCCCCATGTGGTTGAGCGGCAGTTGGCAGCCAGCGGCCAAAAAGTGGAGTTTGAGGGCGAGGAATGGACGTTCAGGGTGCGCGGCGTGTTGGTATCGACCTCGTCATTCACGAACCTGACCGCACAGGCGAAATTCAATTTGAACGACGATGAAGGAAAGCTCGTTGCACCCACTGAGGCCGATTTCAAACGGGGCCACATCGTTTTCCAGAAAACAGACACCTCGTATATCGATGACGTCCTGCAGTTGCTCACAGAGGATTCGGCCGTTGACCATCTCTTGAGTCTATCGGCGCTTCTGTTCGACAACAGCGCCTACTTCACGCCATCGGGCGAGTTGGAGCACGAACTGGCGCTACGGCACGAAGAAAACACCCATACGGAGTCGGAATTCGTTGCCGCCCTGATGCGGGATTACATTAAGCCGGATTCCAAGGGCGTGCATGGCAGCTGGGCCAGCAAGAATCGCCGGCGACAGTTGATGGACTATGCAGCAGAAGGGAAGTGGGGCTTCGGTGGGGAGAAGGTGTCGGATATCCGCGATCACCTGACACCGTGTGAGGAACTCTGGAGCCGGAAGCAAAAATCAGAAAAGGGATGAGGTTGATGGGCTAAGAGATTAGTAGCTTCTCAGTTTGATCTCGCCACTGCACCTGAAACAACTCCATCAAGTCTCTCAACGTCAAGTGATCTGACCATGGCGACCACAGCTTTCGAGGAAGGACACCGCGTGCTCTACCACTGGCAGCCGTTTAACAAGAAGCGCCTTGCCAGAACACTCAAGGACCTTGTGATTTACTGTTCCAGCCCTGGTGACTTCAACGATCCTTGGGACTGCAAACCGTTCTTTAACACTGAAATCTTGGCCGACCCCGAGGAGAACGAGAAGCACGTGGCTTGGGCCGTTGACATCTGCCGTCGTCGCAGAAAAATGTCTGAACCGGACATCGAGGCCATGAAGGAAGCGCTCAGGATCGACCCGGCACGCGCGGCTGCGTTCGTGATGGGAATCTCAGAATCCTCGGTGGAAACGATTCTCCGGAGATATCGTGTTTACTGTCTAGGACCGGACGTGGGAAATTTTCTCATGTGGGCCCATTATTCCGACAGCCACAAGGGGATTTGTCTGGAGTTCAGCCTGCGAAACGATGTCATGTGCGCCGCGTTGCCGTGCGAGTATTTGGACGAGTTTCCGGTCATGAAACTACACAGCCTCGAGGATGCGGACGCACTTCGTATTCTTCTCGCCAAGGCCGAACCTTGGCGTTACGAAAGAGAATGCAGGATCGTCGCCCAAGAGCGAAAGCACGCCATCGACACAGGCACGTTGATGACCGACGATGGTTATCTGAAACTTCCGAAGGGCGCTCTGGTGTCCGTGATTGTCGGATGCAATGGCGACTTCAAGAAGGTGGAAAGCCTGGTTCGGACTCTTGCCCCGGATGTGAAAGTGAAGCGCGCGATTCGGGTTCCCAATCGCTACGCCCTGAAGATCGAAGAGTAGCCTTACCCCAAAAGGGAAAGGGCTAGGCGTGAAGACAATACAATGGGAGTGTGCACAATGAGTGGAATGACAACTGTCGACCAAGACAAGATTTCTGCACTACGCAGTGAGGCCGAGCGACTTGAAGAAGACGCCCTCTATTCAAGCAAGGGGCATTTTAACGCCGAAGATACATGGGTGCGGCGCAACTATTGGTTGGGTGTTCCGGCAACCGTTCTCGGAGCAGTCGCCGGAGCGACTCTGATCAAGAGCCAACCTGAGTGGGCGACAGCTTTCACACTTCTGGCTTCGTTGCTCACAGGGTTGATGACTTTTCTAAAACCAAACGAGCACGCTGCGATGCACCGGGCCGCCGCTGGTCAGTTCCTTACCCTTCGTAACGAGGCACGATTTTTCCGGGAGATCGAACTGCTTCAGTTAGATCGACTGGACGAGCTTCCCGAAAAGCTGAAATCACTTTCGGCGGCGCGCAACGAGTTAAACCTGAAGAGCCCGAGTATTCCGCGCAGAGCATTTGTTGCCGCTCGAAAAGGGATCGAAGAAGGTGAGGCGACCCACAAAGTGGACAAAGGGGACTGAAAGGCTGTAGGTACTGAGCTTTCTCACGAACACGGCCAGCAATGCCGTGCTCTCTTCAACGGAGCAGTCATCGATTGGCACCTCGATCACAACGCTTCAATCTCGGATGGCGTCGTACTTTAACACCGGCACAATCTCACAGTATTTTCGTTTCGGGTCGTCAACAAGAGGCACAATTCTGCCCCGCTCAATGGATGAACAGTCCGATATCGATTACATGGTCGTTTTCAGCGAGAACAACGCCACGCCGCAAACCTACTTGAATCGCCTGAAAACCTTCGTCGAAAAGCGGTACGGCTCATCGGAAATCTATCAGTCCGCTCCGACTATTGTGCTCGAGCTGAACCACATTAAATTCGACTTGGTACCAGCCACGACCACATGGCTTGACGAGTTGCAGATACCCAATGGGGCGGGTGGTTGGATGATCACGAACCCGAACGTCTTCAACGCTACGCTTGAAGCGAAAAACAAGGAGCACAAATCGCTGATCAAGCCAACCATCCGGCTATTCAAGTACTGGAACGCAACTGCCGGATTCCCGTTCCAATCCTTCGAGATGGAGAAATGGGTCTGCGGCCTGAGCTTCTGGTTTCAAGCCAATCAGAAGGATTACTTCCTCTCCGTCATTGAATACCTGAATACCAGTACGTCGTACTCGCAGTGGGTAAACAATGAAATTAAGCGCGCAAAAACCATTGTGGCGAATGTCAGGCAGTACGAGAAAGATGAGATGTCGGTAACGGCAGAGAACGAGATCAAGAAATTATTCAGACTCTGAGAGGAATTTCTATGGCATTGAATCCCTCACTATCTCACCAAGGTTAATGCAGTGGCACGTAACCTTGGGCTCGAAGTTTCCACACGTGCGCCTGTTAATCAAACCATTGAACGGAATCGAGCCTGTTTGGAGTGCGTATGACGAGGGGTGGCACAATTCGCTGAGCTAGTGACCATACAGACAGTGTTTTTCGACCAACGCTATAACCGGACCTAAGGTGTTTTGCGCGTCATTTAGGCAGCTTTTTCTAGCTTGTAAGGCAACTGAAGTTCTTCCACGTCAAGCGAGAAGTCTAGGTGTGTCTGGATTGGTGGTTGATTTGAGTTCTTGTCGTTGTAAACGTCTACGTCAGTCTTGAGTTGGAAGCAGTCGCCAACAATTTGCTGGCGCCGTTGAGCAAACGACTTTACGAAGTGTGAACGCGGGGCGCGTTCGTCATCCATGTCAGCCCAGAGCGACATGGATTTATCACCCTTTTTGGAACGAACAGCATGCATGGCCCGATAGCGCTGGCCGTTCTTGTCGGTGCGGTAGTCCTCGCGAAATACTTGAGAAATGTCAGTTGCTATGGCATCAATGACAGTTCGCACACTGGGCTTGTGAAGGCCCCGCTGATAGGCCCACTCGGCCACCTCGTGGGCATCAAGTAATCCATCGCCTCCAACCTCTGCACGGTAGCGTTCGATATAGTTCTTAATCTGATTTGCGTAGGCGGACATAACTGCTCCCAATATTTATTCAGAAAACGATCCCCACCCGTCGGCGTCTGCCGAAGGTAGAACACAACTACGTACCTTAACTTGGTGCTTGCGAAGGAAGTCGTGACGTTCAAGCTTGCGTTGTAATTGACCGACGACTAGGCCCGGATGTACTCCGATGCGTTGAGCGAACAGCACAACGCGTTGCTCAGAAAAGAATGGGCCAACACGCAGGCAGAAGTCCTCCAACTGATCTCGCGCGACACAGAAGTCGGCAGCTGCGGCATTGGCCTGCACTTCACATTCGGGTAGATCGTGTTCGGCTTCCCCTGCATCGGTGTCAAGAATGGCATTATCTTTGCCATCTCCAGCGAGCACGTGCTCAATTTCATGGCGCAAGACAAACCAGAAGTTATCGATGCGATCAAAACGCAAAGTCATGCCAATCACAGGTTTATTGTCATCGAGCCAAAAACAAGCACCATCAATCTTTGAGCCAGCCATAGGTTCAACTAACACCAACCGAACCCCAGCTTCAGACAGGATGCGTGGCACATGACGAGCCTCCTCGGGTGAGGTGACAAGAGCCTTCAGCTTTTCTAGCGCCGCAATCAGTTTTTTCCGTGAGTAGGCTGCCGGCTTCTGTTGCTGTGCCATGGTCTTCACACGGAAAAGCCATGCGAGTTGCAGTGGTGTGGCATCAAGGACTGCATGTGTTTTTTTTGCGGCATGACTTAGCGACGGATCTTCATCTAGGCCGTGAATCCCAAAGAATTCGCAGAAACGCTGCTCAAGAACATCCAGGTTCTCACTGGCGCGTACCCAGCCACGACGCAGCATCTCCCGTACCGGAAACTTGCTGTATAGGCGAGCCTTGCGCGCCACATGATCGTCGGCCACTTTTACCTTGGAGAGCTGGTATTGGCTCTCCAGGTTCATCCAGTATCCCGCCGAGGTTCCAAAAGCCTCGCTCAGGCCGCGCGCAGTTTCAGGGGTGATAGCGCGCTTTCCGCTAATCAACTCGCTGATTAGCCGCGGGGGGCGATTCAAGATGTCGGCAAGCTCCTGCTGACTCCATCCCCGTGCTTCTAATTCTTCCCGCAGAAAATCTCCGGGCGGGAAAACTTCGGCAGGTGTACGAGCATTCATGGTCTCTCCAATGTCTAGTGATAATCGACAATCTCAATAATTGCGACGACCTTCGGGGGTTTCGCCCCTCTAAGTTCCAAAATCAATCTCCATTGCAAATTTAGCCGGATGGAGTGCTGTCCTTCTCTGTTTCCTTTAAGCTTCTCGAATCGCAATGACTTGAGCTGGAAAAAGTCACGTTCATCAACCGCGCTGCGAATCTGCTGCATACGCCTTCGATACGAGCGCACGATTTCCTGCGAAAACCCAGCGGTGAACTGAGCGTCGGTCTCAAGGCGGTCTAGATCGTCATCATCGAACTCAACTTCCATGCGTTTAGTTTAGGACCTGTTTATTAATTAGTCAAGTCCAGTATTACACATGGTGTAAAGACGTATATTTAAGTATTTAATGTCTGGGGCTCGATTGATTCAATAGCGAGTGTGATGTTCTATCGATTGCGACCAAAGAGAAAAATTGCCGTTGCCGATCCCACTGTACGGGAAATGGCCCCATCAAATCTCTCAACGTCAGGTGGGCCGGCTGACGACCATCCAAAATGGCATCAACGATGTCCGGTGCCAGCAGCGCCAGCCGGATAACGCGACTAACGAACGACGGTGCGATCCGCTCGGCCTTGCCAATTTCATCCAGACATCCGAAGATCCCGTTTTCCAGCAGTGCCTGCCACCGGAAGGCTCGGGCGAGCGCCTTGACCATCGTGTTGTCGATTGTGGCACGCGGTGCCGGATTACCCTGAGTGCCGTCCGGCAGCACGATCACCTTGCGTCCACCGCGCTTTTTGAAGGTCATCGGCACATTGATCGAAACGACTTCGTTCGCCATCATGCCGCCTTCTTCAGTTCAGGTTCGGCGATGACGGACTGAATCAATTCCTTCATGCCGGCAGTTTTCATATCGACCCGGATTCCAGTCGTGCTGACCGTCACTCGATCAACCAGCAACTGGACGATCCGCGCCTGCTCGGCCGGGAAGAGTTCGCTCCACACAGGCTCGATCGACTGCAGCGTCTGGATGGCCGCTTGAGCATCGGCCTCCGGATCCTGTGCCTGTACCTCCCGGACAGCTCGTGCCATGACTTCCGGAGTCTGCAGAATCTTTCGAACCTGGCCAACCACGGCGGCTTCAATTTCGCCGGCCGGCACGCGCGAAATCACACAGGCGTCCTTGCCGATCTTGATCGATGCGGTATTTACGTAGTAACGGTAGTACTTGCCGTTCTTCAACGTCACGCTGGGTGTCATGGCCCAGCCGTCATCAGCAAAAATTAGACCCTTGAGCAATGCCGGCACACGGCCCGATCGCACCTGGCGGGCGCGTTTTTCAGGTTCTTTCCGCCCGAGCATCTCCTGGGCTTGCTCCCATAGACCACGATCGAGAATCGGCTCATGCTCGCCTGTGAAGTGTTTCCCCTTGTAGGCGGCAACGCCAATGAACACCGGATTCTTGAACAGTTTGTAGAGGTAGCCCTTGTCGATCAGTTTGCCAGTGCGGTGTTTTTCCTTGATCGTCGTCCAGGACTTGGTGGTCACCCCTTCGACGCGCAGTTCGTTGGACAGAACGGTAATCGAGCCCAGAGCGATGTATCGCTCAAAGATTCGCCTGACCAGTTTGGCTTCCGTACGGTTCGGTATCAGTTTGCGTTCGACCACGTCGTAGCCAAGGGGTGGCATGCCACCCATCCAGATGCCCTTGGCGCGGCTGGCTGCGATTTTGTCGCGCACCCGCTCACCGCCAAGTTCCCGCTCAAACTGAGCGAAGGACAAGAGGATGTTCAGCGTCAGCCGCCCCATCGATGTCGTGGTATTAAACGACTGTGTGACCGAGACAAAGGTTACTTTATGCTGATCAAACAACTCCACCAACTTCGAGAAATCGGCGAGGGATCGCGACAGGCGATCGATTTTGTAGACCACGATGACGTCAACCAGTCCTTCCCGCACATCCTCGAGCAAGCGCTGCACACCCGGCCGGTTAAGCGTGCCACCCGAGAATCCACCATCGTCGTAGTTGTCGCGCAGGGCCACCCACCCCTCGGACTTCTGCGATGCGATGTAGGCGTGACAGGCATCCCGCTGCGCATCCAACGAGTTGTAGTCCATCTCGAGACCTTCCTCGGTGGATTTGCGCGTGTAGATCGCGCAGCGCATTTTTCGGACGACAACAGTCATGCGTAACTCCGTGCCGACCGCAGACCAAAGAATTGCCAGCCGTTCCAGACCGTGCCGGTAATCGCTCGGGCGACCGATGACAGCGACTGGTAACGCTTGCCTTGATATTCAAAATGGTCAGGCTGAACGATGACCTCGTAAGGGGTGCCCTGCCATTCGCGTATCAGTTTGGTGCCGGCCACCGGACGGTCATCAGTACGCTGGCTGCGAACGCGCTTCTTTCCGCCGTCAAGTTGCTCACCCAACTGCTCCAGACGCTTGATGGTGCTTATTTTGAGTCCACCGTAGGCTAGTTCCTGCAGACGGTAGGCTAGGCGGTTTTCCAGAAAGCGGCGGTTGTAGGGGGGTGGCTCCTTGCCGAACAGATCACGCCAGAGTTGCTTGAGTTCAGGAATCGGTGTGGTTTTGAGGGCCAGCACCCGGGCCAATACTTTGTCGGTCACACCGTCTCTCCTTTGGTTACCAAGACGTGGTCATGAACGCTCTGTTCGGTGGGGCTATCAAGTTGTTTCTGACGTTGTTGCAGACGCAGGACGCCGTGAGCCAGGATCATGGCTATGGCGCGGAGAGAGGTGATTGGCGAGCCCGTTACGCTGCACTCAGGAGAATTGTTTGTGGGGCACATTGGTTTGGGTCCATCAATTCCAACTGTCTATATGGAACAGATTTTCCGGAGATACCTATGCCCTGGCCATCAGGGAACTGCGTGTCATTGCGGAACGCTGCGGCTAAACGCAAACGCCGCCTATGACGATTTACTGACTGAGCCCGTTGTTTAAAGCGGTCTATGGTGGGCTCGAGACTCTCATCTACGTCATCTTCTACCTTGTTGGCTGTTGGCCGCCTCCCAAGGTTTGAGCTCCGGGGGCAGGACAAGCAAAGTCATCGTCTGACGGTAGTTGTCGGATACGACGCGCATTTCCCTCAGCGGCATGTCTTCAGGCTCGTTGGGAAACCAGACACGGGCCGCCATCTGCCTCCCTTCCCGATCGACATTGGAATCTGTGTTCAGCCGAGTCGAACAACAAGCAGGAAGTTCACGCCGCCTTCCATTCGGCAATTTCTTGTTCAACGCCATCGACAACCATTTGCCAGTGTTACTGCCACACGACCATTGCACGACACCATTACGGGACATCACTAAGACTGCGCGCTTGGTCGTGAATTCGAGCCATTTCAGGATGGCAGATGTTAATGATGCGCCGTAGCGATCAGCGCAGCCGCCAAGAATATCCAGGTCGATGGTCGCTGACCCGATCTGTGCCTCAAAGTCTGGTCGGGGCATCAGGAGATAAGAGGCAAACTGGTTTGCCTGGTTCTCCAACTGACGCTCCGGAGAGTCCCAGTGCAATGTATCGGCTTCGTTGCAATTGAACTCCCCATAAAGGTGGCGGTGGCATAGGTAGTGGCCAAGTTCGTGTGCAAGCGTGAAACGAATTCGCCCCGACGAGATAATCGCTTTGTTGTAGATAATGGCCCAGTGACCTTGGCCGACCTGACCGGCATTGAGATTGAAGAGCGCGCCTTCAAACTCAGGATCCATGACGTCACCCTTAACGGTGATCGGCTCACCCGTCTTCAACGTATCCGGGATGTCGAGAATCAACTGTTCGACTTTGATCGGAAAGCGATCCCCACCATGGACCTGATGAAACTGGTCTATGAGCCTGTTCAGGCGGTTAGCCCATGGGATCGGGCCGGTCGTTGTCGAGTTCATCCCGGGGTTTTCTTCAACGTCTTGAGAATTTCCAACAACTGGAGCTTGGTTCCCGGATCCAGCGTCTTGTAATTTCGGAAGAACGCCTTATCGAAAGCATCCTCGGGCTTGTCATTCTGCTCGTTGTGAGCCAGAAACTCTGGGGTGGTATTGAGGACTGCTGCAATACTGGCCAACTTGTCCATTGTCGGGTTGGCATCGTCGCTATTTTCCAATTCCCACAGATAACTTTTGCTCATGTCAGCGGCAGCGGCCAATGCTTCCATGCTGAGTTTCTGTTCCTTACGTAACTTACGAATCTTTTCGCCCAGTGGGGTTGCCACGGCATCTCCTGTGTTCAGTTGGCCCTATGAGGGTTGGCAGTAAGTAATAGTTTTTATTTGCCAATAGTACGTTATTACGAACGAAAAAGCACCGGCTTGACATGACAATCATCAGCTAGTAGAATTTCTTAAACTCCCGATATAGTAGTAAATATATTGTTGCTGTTACGTAATAATTGTCAGGGGTTAGCGTAGTTAATCTTAACAGAGGCCTCGCGGGAAAAAGCTTTAATCCACTCGGCGGCCAAGCAGATAAGGACTAACAACATGGCCGCATTCAATTATCGCCAACTCATCCGTCAGGTTCCTGCTCGATCCTGGAAATTTTACTTCCAGACCAGGAAGATTGCACTACCGGAA
>JFJP01018719.1_pt1 | contig 13525 bp, 11 predicted proteins | sample 431651 | NCBI WGS metagenome assembly JFJP01 (sample SAMN02602958, study PRJNA72255) | Microbial mat metagenome, whole genome shotgun sequencing project. | biome: fresh water; feature: sink hole; material: water; isolation source: purple microbial (photo- and chemosynthetic) mats found in...
TTATCGACATAGAGAAAGCGCCCCTCGATCATATCGCAGAAGGTATAGACACTGGTGGTAATCGGTTTCATGGCATTCACTGTATAGCCGCTGCCCGCCCAGCACAAGCGCAAACAAAATTATAGCTTAAGAAATCTTCAGGGTATCGTGGTTGTCTTCCGCTGCTCGTGATGAAATACTGCATGCATTGAAAGGAGCATTATCATGACGCTTGAATCTATAATCGATCAGACGCCCCAGACACGGCGACGCGAATCGCTGCCGTTTTTCGGAGGTGTCTTGCGCAAGGCATTTTCGGAACATATCAGCGGGATGCGCGACGTGCAGCAGCGCTGCAGCCGCTATCTCTATTCCCCCGCCGGTACGCCAGCGGCCTACGCCGTCGCGCCGGACCGGATTTCGCCCGCCACCTTCAAGCTCCGGCGTAATCTGTTCTCAATGCTGTTCAGCGCGGTCTATCAGGTGCTGGATATTCCCCGCGAACGGCGCTTGCTCTATGTGCAGCTCAATTATCTCTTCCGGATCTGGGTGACTTCGGCCGACAACCTGCTGGATGCTGAGGATAAGGTCGTTATTCCCGTGCGGATGCAGGGGCAGTCGCGGACAATGCGCCAGGTGGTCACGCTGATGGCCGCCGACCGGGTATTGCGCGAACTCCTTGACGAGGCGGTCCGGGCGGATACGATTGATGGCGCTGCCGCCGACCGGCTCAGCGAGCAGACCCTGCGTTGCCTGCTGCCGAGTGCGGCGCAGGAGGCTGGCGAGGAGGGCGGCATCACATCCCCCCGCCCGGATCCTGAATTTGTCCTCGGGACGGTACATCGCTACAAGACCGGGATCCTGTTCCATGTGCCGTTTGTCGGCCTGGATGTGGTCGAGACCGCGATTGACCGCCACCTGCTGGCGCAGATCCAGGAGGCCCTGATGAACTTCGGCTTGGGCTGCCAGCTGCTGGACGACATCCGCGATGTGGCGCGTGACTGGATCGAACAGCGGCATAATTATGTGCTCTCGTTGATCGAGCACCAGCACCCGGAGCTGCTCGTCCGCCTGCGGGAATCCGTCAAGACCGTTGATGACCGGGCTTATCTGGTCCTGCCAGGCCCTTGCGCAGAGACGGCGCAACGGGCACTCGGCCTCATGACCGATGCGCTCATCCTGCTGGGACGCTGCGGGTTCGGATTTGCGCCGCGCACCGCGCGGCGCATGGCAACTTCGATGCTGAACGTGCTTGACCTGGGAGACCTGCGCTATGCAAACACCTGATTCCCGCCGTCGTTGCGCACCCGGTACGGCCTCCTGCACCCCCGTGGACGGCGATAATCCTGCAGCCCGCACCAGCGGCCGCACGCTTGACCATGCCGCTCCCGTCTATGACCTGCTGGCCCCGCTGATGACGCTCGGGGTGGAGGGACGTTGCCATCGCGAGGTCCTGCACCTGCTGGCGCTCCAGGGCGACGAACAGGTCCTGGATATCGGCTGTGGAACAGGGACGCTGACCCGCGAGATCGCGCAATCGCTCGGTCCGAAGGGACTGGCCGTCGGGCTCGATGCCGCCACACAGATGCTCAAGGTCGCGCGGCGCAAGGCCGCCGCCATTCCAAATATCCGGTTTGATGCCGCGATTGCCGAGGCCCTGCCTTACGGAAATGAGAGTATGGACCACTTTGTGTCGACCTTCTTCTTCCATCATGTGAATGCCGCCTTGAAACGCAAGACGCTGGATGAATTGTGGCGCGTGCTGCGCCCCGGCGGCATCGGGGTGATCGTTGATGTCGACACACCCTACAACCTGTTTGGAGCCCTCTGCGCCTGGAGTGGCTATGTGCTGTTCCATCAGGATGAGATCCGCGAGAACATCCGTGGCGAACTGCACAAGGCACTGGCGGAGAGCCGCTTTGACTGGCGCGTGCAGAGCCGGCGCGCCGGCTATATCACGACTTTTGTGCTGACGAAAAACAAACCGGACAGCAATGTCCACATCAAGAAGGAGAGATAACATGAGCAAGCAAGGAACAAGGATCAACACATTCATCGCAGGCGTGGTGCTGCTTGGCACCATCGCGCTGCCGTCCGGCGGGCTGGCGGCAGAATCGCTGACCCTGGAACAGCGGATTCGCAAGTATTTCGACACCTGCTTTGCCGACCTGAAAGCGGTGGCCGACAAGCAACCCGATGTGGACAGCTTCCGCAAGGCCATGAAACCGATGGCCGACAAGACCGCCGGGTATTTCGGCGGGACGTTGATCGACCCTGATTTTGTCATCCAGGAAGTCTACTACAAGCGCGATTGGCTTGCCCGCGGATATGACCTGAAGAAGGTTGACCAGCTCGTTGCATTCGCCAAGGCCATGAAACTGAAGCCCGCCCCGCAACTGAGCGAGCCGGGACACGGCAACCTGGTGCAGCCGCGCCTGGTGGCGATGCGTTATCCGGTCATCAAGGACGGAAAATTGACGGCGATCGTCTCGGTGATGATCCGGACCGAGGCCTTTCTGGAAGCCGTGGGACTGGACAAGGTCAAGGCCTTCGAGATCTGGTGCCAGGGAAAGCTGGCGGAATCGAGCGGGACCTTGTCCGCGAACCCGCAGAAGTTTGTGATGGATCTGCCGTCAAACCAGTGGGAAATCCGTTTTGATGAGGGGAAATAGTCATGCATGTAATGGTTGCGGGGGCCGGGGTCCTGGGACGAGAATTGATCACGATACTGCTCAATCAGGGGCATGAGGTCACGGCCCTAGCCCTGTTCGAGCGGGAGTTCAAGGGATTGAGCCATGCACACCTGCATTGCAGAGCGGTCGACGTCACACGTCCGGAATCGCTGCATGGCGTGGCGGACGGGGTAAGCACGGTCATCTCATGCATCGGCATTACCCGCGTGAACGGCAAGGTGACGCATGAGTCGGTGGACTACCAGGGGAACTGCAATCTGCTGGCGGAAGCGGAGCGTGCCGGCGTCCGGCAGTTTGCGATTATTTCGCCGGAGGGCGTGGAACTTGGGAAACATTCCGCCCCGCTCCTTGAGGCCCGGCAGAAGTTCGAGAAACGGCTTCAGGAAAGCAGGCTGGCCTGGCTGATTATCCACTCCGGCGGATTTTTCACCGACCTGGCCATGATGGCCGAGATGGCGCAGCGCTCACCGATGTTCGTCATCGGCAACGGCGTTGCACGGTTCACCCCGATCGCCGTTGCCGATCTGGCCCGACTGGTGAGTGAGGAGATCGGGGACGTGCGCCCGCGCAAGGTGCATGTCGGCGGGCCGGAAACACTGAGCTGGAACGACATCATGCAGATCTGCTTTGCACACTGGAATCTACCCGCGCGGATCTATCACATCCCGACCTGGTTGTGCCAGCTTGCACTGCCGTTCGTGCGTCCGTTCTCGAAGAAATATTATTCGATGGGAAAATTGCTGGTCTTCATGTACACTCACGATTTGCCAACGCCTGAACGCGGCAAGACAACCTTGCGGAAGTATCTGGAGGCGAATGTAAAAGCAAAGTAGAACGAGGGGTGAATGAGAGGGATTCGGTCGATTATTGGAAACGATGGAGCGCTTAGGTTTTGGGTCATGGCGATCATTGTCGCCGTTTTCTGGGGCGGGGAATACTGGCGACGGCAGTTGTGGGAACCGGATGAGGCCCGCTATGCCTACGTCTCCACCGAGATGCAGCAGGACGGGCACTGGCTGATCCCCCACCGCAATCGTGAAGCTTACGCCCACAAGCCCCCGTTGATGTTCTGGATCATCAATGCGGCGGCGCTGCTGAACAACGGGGAGATTAACCAGGTCACGACGCGCGTGCCGACGTGGCTGGGGACCACGTTGAGCCTGTGGGCGACCGGACGCATTGCCGCCATGCTCTTCGGGGGCGCGGCGGGCTTGATGGCCCCTGCGCTGCTGGCGGTGTCGGCGCTCTTCTGGCGACTCAGCGGGGCAGGCAACATCGATGGCCTCCTGTGTGGCCTGCAGATGCTGGCATTCTGGCTATTTCTGTCCGCCAGCAGGGAGACGGCCTCCCGTCCTAGCCTCCGACGGGCAGGCGCATACCTCGCGATGGGACTGGCTGTCCTGGCCAAGGGCCCGGTGGGACTGCTGGTCCCCCTGGGCGCCTGGGTGGCGTTCTGCCTTTTCTCGGGGCGGCGCTCGCAACTTCGGCAGTGGCATTATGGCTGGGGCCTTCCACTGGCCCTGTTACCGGTGGCCTTGTGGCTGGGGGCGATCTTATATTCCGACGCCGCCCCGAACGGATATTTTGATGAACTCTTGTTCAAGCAGAACATCGGCCGGGCATCGGGTAGTTTCCCCGTCGGCCACAAACGCCCGTTCTGGTACTTTTTCGTGTATTTTTTCGGCGATTTCATGCCATGGACACCCTTGCTGCCAGCGGCACTGATCGCCTTGCGCCGCGATGAATCCGTCCACCGGATGGCGCGAGGTGTGGCCGCCTGGTGCGTTTTTGTGCTGTTATTCTTCACCCTGTCGACGACAAAGCGGAACTTGTACACGCTGATGGCCTATCCGGCAGCGGCCATCCTGCTGGCGGCGGGATGGGATAGGGTCAGGAATGCACCCAAAAAATTAAGGATCGTCTCGCAGCGGGTGTTGGCTGGCATCCTGATCCTCGCGGGCATCGCGATGGCCTCTGCGGAGGGGGTCATGGCGTTGCTTCAGAAATCAGCACCGGTTTCCCTGATGGCGCTTATTCCAGGGGGATGTGTCCTGTTGCTGACAGGGATCGTCTTGCTCATAAACTCCGCAAAATATAACACAAGTCTATGGATATCGACAGCTTCTGTAGGATATTCAGTCACCTTGGCCATCACGGCATTCCTGTTTTATCCTGTTCTTAATTCGCTCAAGACGCCACATGCCCTGGTTGACATCGCCAGAACCCGGCTGCCTGCCCATCAGGATCTTCTGCTGTATCGGATCAACGGTGAGATCCAGTCCTTGTATTGCCGTACACGCGGCAAGCGATGCCAAACGCCTGGGGCTCTGGTCGAGGCGATGCAAGTACAGCAAACCGGCTTGATCGTCCTGGAATCCGACCGTTTCCATGAGATTGCCGACATCCCCGAGGTGAAGGCGAGCGAACAAGGCCGCTTCAACATGGGCGAGAAGACGATGATCTGGATAGCGTTCATGTCGATACAGCTTGACAGTACAAGCCGGGAGGGCGAGACTCCTGTCGAGCCGCCGTGGCAACGGAATTAATGAAAAGCGTTTGAACCGGACGAAGCAACGCGAGGGGAGATGGTGCGCCAATGGATCTGCTGATCGCGGAGGATGACCGCAAGGTGCGCGAGGCCTTGGCGGAGGGATTGCGAGCGCATGGCTACCTGGTGACGGCAGTCGGCAGCGCCGAGGAGGCCTTGCGTCGATTGGCGGATGAGCGGCCCCGCATGGTGGTGCTGGATATCGGCCTGCCCGGCCAGGATGGCTATGCCGTCCTGCGCGAAGTGCGCCAGCGCTATGGCGGGGTACGCGTGATTATCCTGACCGCTCGTGACAATATCAAGGACCGTGTCGCCGGCCTGGATGCCGGGGCCGATGACTACCTGGTGAAGCCTTTTGCATTTCCTGAGCTGCTGGCTAGGATTCGGGCTCAGTTGCGCCAGCGTGATACCACCGCCACGATGCATATCGCCGATCTGGAGATCGACCCCGTCAGCAGGCAGGCCCGGCGGGGCGGGATCACGTTGACGCTGACACCTCTCGAATTTGACCTGTTGCGATGCATGGTGGAGAATGCAGGCAAGATCGTTACCCGTGATATGCTGGCGGCCGATGTCTGGCACGTCACGCAGCGGGCGACGCCGATGGACAGCATCATCCAGGTTCACATGTCCCATCTGCGCAACAAGGTGGATGGTGGCAGTCCGGATGCGCCACTCATCCATACCCTGCGGGGACTGGGGTACAAAATGGAGCAGCGTCCATGAAAATATCGCTACGGATCCGGTTCTTTCTCTGGTTGCTGCTGCTGTTGGTCATCTTCATGGCGGTGCAGACCCTGGTCTATACCTTTGTCGAACTGGCGACCATGCCCCATCAACCCGAGCTTGATATCCGCGAGCAACTGAAGGAAGTGGCGATGGGGGTCAGCCTGGACTTGCTGCTGCTGCCCGTGCTGGCGGTGGTGGCGTGGTGGATCTCCAGCCGGATGCTGCGGCCGATCCGCACCCTGGCCTCGACGGCTGGCCTGATCGGCGACGGACATCTTGACCAGCGCGTGGATGTCGCGGTCATGCCGGACGATGAGATGCGCAAGCTCGGCCAGGTGCTCAATCATGCCTTCGACCGGTATCAGCAGGCCATCGGCAGATTGGAACGATTCACTGGCGATGCCTCGCACCAGTTGCGGACACCGCTGGCATCGATACGCATGACGGCCGAGGTGGCACTGACTCAACAGGCCCAGGAACCGGCGATGTATCGCGATGTACTGGGCAGCATCCTAGAGGATGTGGCACAGCTCTCGCACCTGGTCGATCAGCTCCTGGCGATGGCCCGCCTGGGCAGCGACGAGGTCCGGTCGGCGTTCACGGAGATCGACCTGTCGACATTGCTACAGGGCGCCGTGGACGTGTATCGGCCGGCTTGCGAGCTCAGCGGGATTGCCCTAGATGTGGATGCCGCCGATGGGGTGAGCCTTCGAGGCAATCCCGATCTACTGCAGGAAGCCCTGCGGAACCTGCTGGACAATGCCCTGAAATTCGGGGCGGACGGACGCTGCATCCATGTGGAGGCAACGAGCAGCGGGAAAACGGCTGAGATCGCCGTGATGGACAAGGGCCCCGGTATTGCCGCAGAGCATACCGACGCGATATTCCAGCGATTCTATCGTGCCCCCTCGCCGGTCAGCCAGGGGAGCGGACTGGGTCTGGCGCTGGTCCGGGACATCGCCAACCTGCATGGCGGCAGTGTCCGCCTCGACCGCCGTCCCGGCTGGGGATGCGTCTTCGTGCTACGACTCCCGATGGTTTAAAATAAGCACGATTCCGCGGTGTGGTAATTCGGACATTATCGCCTTAAAAGAATCCAGCACCACTGAGAATCCTTGACCTTCCAAAGGGTGGAAACCTCCTGCTTGCGGTAAATTCGCCCGTTCCAGTCATGGTCGCCCCGGTAGACCCCCAGTACATGGACGGACACCGAGAGCACGACCGTCAGCACGACGGCCCAGCGCCACCACCACGATGACGGCAACCTGACGCAGACCGACAGGAAGGGCAATACCAGGAAAGGGACCACATCGCACAACAGGCGGGGGCCGAGACTGTAGCCACCACCCCAGTCGGGCCAGCAGGCATAGAGCAGGATATAGACCAGGGCCGCCGCCAGGCATCCGTAATCCCACCCCCACGGCGTCCGCCGGTTGACAATGATCCCGCCGACCAACGCCAGCGCCAGAAACGGCGAAAACACCAGCAGCCCGCGCGACGGACTGAACAATACGCCCAATAGCGCCTCCAGGCTGACCCCTCCCAACCGCCCGGCACGGGCACTTCCACCGCCCAGGAGTTGCCCGTACACCGCCTCATAAAGCAGCACCGCCAGCAGCGAGACCAGGGCTACGCCCAGTGCCCACCACAGCGCACGCTGGCGTCGGTTCACCAGCACCCAGAGTCCGAAGACCGCCAATGCCAGCAGGTTGGTCGGCCGGCAAAAAAACGCCCACCCCGCACAACCCCCGGCGAGCAGGAGCCCTGGCGCACGCACCTCCTGACGGGTTGTCAGATAGAGCATCGCCGTCAATCCCAGACAAGAGCCGGTATGCGTCCATAGCGCCTGGCTGGCGGAACTCATCACTGGCGTGCCGAACGCATAGGCCGCCGTCACCAGCAGGGCCGTGAAAACATCCGCCCGTGGCCTGACAGTCAGCCAGACAAACAACACGGAACAAGCCGCAACCAGTGCTGCCGCGAGTTTCTCCAGGATAGACGCCACCGTCCGCCGCTCATTCCCATAGCCCCGGTCTGGCGCATGAAACGGAGCCATGCGCTCCGTATAGAGCCCCGGCACGATGACACCGGCCACTGCATAGACAGGCAGCGCTGTGAAGGCACTGCCCAGGGGATAGGACGAATAGGTCCGCCCGTTGACCTCGACGAGGCAGTAGCGCTTGCCCTGCGGAATCTGCGCCACGAATTCATCCAGATCCAGGTTCCCCTCCTGCAGCATACTGATCGGCAGCAATTTATTCGGAACGGTATCGCCCGAGGGCCAGCCGCGACCATTCCCCATGTAGACGATGAACGCAACCGCCAGCACCGCCACAGGGACCAGCAGCCCCACCATCCGATGCCAGCCCCCCCCCTTTTTCACGGCCCCTCCCCGCTCATTCCGTACCCCTCCCCGGCGTCTTGCGCACAGACCGGGTCAGCAACACGGCCAACACGGCCAGCAGTCCGAGACTGTACCCGTAAACCTGCGTAATCAAGTGATGCGAGACGGCCGTCGTCGCTGCCAGCGAGGTGGAAAACCCGAGCAACCGGAAAACAACGCTCCAAACCCCTTCATAGGCACCGAAACCGGCAATCCCGGAAGCCGGCAGGCTGGCCGCCATCTCGGCGGACACAAACCCCAAGAAGACCCGGAGCGGCGGGAGCTGACCCAGCACGAACCCCACGGGTTTGAGCAATGCATAGAGCAGCACGTACATGGAGCCATACTTCAACAGTCGAACGAGCACCGACAAACCGAAGACTCCGCCATACACGCCGCTGCGGCGGGCACGGCGTACCTGCCGATGGATCGAGGCCAGAAAATGCCGCAAGCGCGGGAACCGCCCCCACCCCGCCAGGATGCGAAACCCCAACCGCAATCCCCAGGGCAGCAAGCCGACCGCCGCCGCCGCGCACAGGAACAGTATCGCCCCCCCCCCCAGCATGACCGTCACCGGCAGCGCGGATTCCAGAACGCTCAGGGCCGCCAGCACCACCAGCGGCCCCAGGACCATGATGTCGAACAGGAACGCCAGCGCAAAGCTGGCCGTCGCCGCCCCCAGTTCAACCCCCAGCCGGGTTCGCAAAAGGTAGATGTAGACCAGTTCCCCCGTTCGTGCAGGCAGAAGGTCGACACAGAAGGATCGGACAAGGACGACAACAAATAACCGACCCAAGCCGACAACCTGCCCGGCGGCCTTCAGCAGCAGGTGGTAGCGTAAGGTACGGGTGACGTGCTGCATCAGCGACAGCACCACAAAAAAGCCCAGCAAGCGCCGGTCGATGCTAAGCAGCAGTTGCCCGACATCGCGCCAGGTGATCTGCGAGAACAAAACCGCGAACACGCCCGCCGTGATGATCGCACCAAGCCCGACCAGCAGTCCGGTCTTATGCACCATCGCCCAGTTCCCTTTTTTTTCCACTATCGTCCTCCAAGTACTTGCACAAATTCCCCATCTCTGTTATTAACTCTGCATGAGTTTAATGAATGCGCAAGCACAAAACCTGATGACGGCTCTTTTCTTCGGTCTGCTGGTCCTGGGAATCGGCTGCAGACCTGCGGAAAAGCCGGAGGCGGCAACGCCATCCTCGCTGGCGATTGCCTTATCCGCACCACCGGAACTAGCGGCTGCCCGGCTCCTGTATCAACGTCCGGATGGCATTTACCTGGCCGATCCCGCCACGGCGTCCGGTCGCCTGATCATCCCGGGCGGACGCTATCCACGCTGGTTCCGCGATGGCCGCCGCTTCGCGTTCCTGCGCGGCCAGCAAATCCTGCTCGCCGATACCGGCACCCTGCCGGCCGAGCTGCTGCTCGCCACGGCAAAGGAACCGGCCGCGGTGGCGGTTCGACCGGACGGGCAGGCCGTCCTGTTTATCGAGGGCGACACTATACGTCAGGTGGAACTCGACACCGGGGCAGGCACAACCCTTCTGGCGGGATTCGCCTTCCGCGAACTGGCTGCGGGAAACCACCACCGGATCGTGGCCACGGTCAAGGTCCCCTTGCGTGGCTTCCGCATGATGCAGTTTGACCTGCCAGATCGCAAAGCAACCCTGCTGGGCAACGGATGCTCGGCCAGCCTATCGCCGGATGGCAGCACCGCGACACTCAACTTGGACGGGCATCGCCAACTCGCCCTGCTGGACCTGCAGACGGGTGCAATCCGCCAGCACCTGCCAGCACCTGCCCCGCACCAGTTCGACAATCAGTCATGGTCCAACCACACCAACTGGATCGCCGCCGTCTGTCATCAGGGAAATGTCATGCTGCAGAGAGTCAGCGATCATGCCGCCTGGCAACTCACAACCACGGGCGACGTCGATCGCCCTGACCTCTTCATCCCGTGATATCGGGGATCAACCCCAGTGGAACTTGAGGGGATCCCAACCGAAGAGGACCGCGACCAGATGGCCGACGATCAGCCCGATGAAGAAGCGGCGGATCGAGACATACTGATCGTGCGTGCAGTATTTACTGACGACACTCTTGCAGCCCCAGCCGATCAGGATCGAGCCCCAGTAACCGAACATGTTGGGATTCATGATCATCAGCAGCCCGATCGGATGTGGCATGCCGAAGAACCGCTGGCGTCCGAAAAGCAGCCCCCCCATCAGGACGGCACCGGTCACCAGCCACAGCCGCTCGGGCATCTTGACCTCCCCGGTTGACGTCACCAACCCCTTGATACTATTGAATGCCCCCTCCGGCACAGCCTTATTCAACCAGGCATGCAGGTTATCGGCACCATACTGATACGACAACAGGATGAGGGTGACCGCCCCCGTTAGCGACGCCACCACGATGGCAGCCCATACCGCCCCATGGAAATGCAGGCGGCGCATCTGGAATTCCTCGCGCACCTTGAGGGCATTGGCCATCAACGGCGCGATAAATGCACGGAACCCGCCGAAGAGTAAGGAACTGAAAATTGCCAGCGGCGCGAGACCCGCCGGTGCCAACGGCAAGCCGATTGTCGCCAGAAGCGTCTGGATGGCCCCGAACATGCCGGCATAACTCTGGATGCCCAGCACCCCGCCCTCGGCCACGGCACGCACCAGGGCGATGGTCATCGTGATCATGACTAGGTAGAACAGAACGACAATCCACGGATTTGCGCCAAATACGAAAATCAGCACCAGCATCAGAGCTAGGGAGGCCCCCAGGAAAATCCCCGACGACACCCGCAGTTCCCTCGCCTCATCCGCAGGCACCCCCTTGAGCACCGATGGCTTCAGCACGCACACGAGATACTGGCGACAGGTCCAGAGGATCGAGAGACCGAACACCAGCATGGCCCCCGACCCGATCCCCGCACGTCCCACATTATGCAATGACCAGCGGTCATTGCCATAACCGAGCCAAACCATGACCAGCAACAGTCCCATGTAAAGCACTTCAAAGAACCAGAGCGAGAACGAGATCTTCGAAGGCACAAGGAACGCCACACCGATCACTGCGAAAATCACACAAAAATAGGTGCTGCCAAGCCCTTTCAATACCCCTGAACCGACATATTTATTCCATAACGTCTCAAGCAACACAGGGGAGATATTCGGAATGATACTCTCGGTCGCAAGGAAGTTCCACCCGAGGATGCCTGCCGCGATGCAGAAGCCCGTCCAGAACAACCCGCTACGGAGGAGTGTCTTGCCATCTTTGGCCTCCTCACCGGCCAGCAACGAGGCGACTTCCGACAGCGGGTAGATCAGCTTCTCATGATGCGCCCATTGGCGGAAAATCAGCGTGTTGAAGGTCATGAAGACCATATAACCCAGAAAGATCACGGCCAGCCAGTTGAACAACGGGGGCAACCACAACGCCCAGTCAGCATCCCCGACCCAGAACCGGCGCAGCGAGGCATCGAACGAGGGATATGCCTCGATCGCCTCCAGGAGCCCCCCCCACACTACGGCCGTATCGGCGCCCTTCTCGACACGGTCCGCAAGGGCCAGCAAGGCCGTCTGCGTCAGTTTCACACGGGAACACACATCAAGCAGCGGGCGGATCTGGTGCTCGAGCTGATGGCGCAGCGTCTCGGTATCCTTCTTCAGCGCGGCCACGCGCTCATCCGCCTCATCAATCCGGTCATTATACGACGCGAACTGCGCCTGGGTGGCATAGCGCCGCTCCTGCCGCAACCGGCGCCCTTCGGCCTCCTGCAGCGCGACCTGATCCTCCAAGCCAGCGAGCCGCTCGCTATCCTGCGCATACTTGCGCGAAATCACCGGGATATCCGAAATCTCCTCCAGCATCGCCACCGATGCCCTGAGGGTGACCGCAGCGCCCGCTGGGATGCCCCCGCCCGCCGCAAGTTCACCCTCCAGAGCGGCAAGCTGCTGGCGAGAACGGCGACCGATACGCAAACGCTGGGTCCGCGCCTTGTAGCTGGCCCAGCCCTCGCCGCGCGTATAGAAGAAACCGGGAAGTGCCCGTTTTTCGGCAGGAAAACCCTTGCGGATCTTCTCAACCGCCGCAAAGGCATCGCTGTTCAAGGCTTTGAGGGCCTCCCGGCGGCGATCCAGCTCGGTCTTCAGCAAGGCGATCTTTGCGCTGTAGGTTTCCACGACCACCAGCGGATCCTCCCCGCCGCCGAGTGTTTGCCAGTCGGCCTCGGTCCGTTCGACCATCTTGATCGCCTGGTTATGCGGCCAGACCATCAACCGTTCACGCGCCGTCCGCTCCGCCGGATCGGGGGTTGCGGCAACCAGCTCAAGATCCGCCTTGATCCGCACCAGTTCCGATTTGGCAAGCTGCAGGTCGCGGGCCGCCTGATAGCGATCCCGCGCTTGTTTATGCTCCAGAAAGACCTCGCGCAGGTGCTGGGCCGCCGCCTGGGTCCCTTTGCCCGCGATAAAGAAGTCCTCCTTCAGGAAGGGCGTGGCAGTGACATCCCACTGGCTCTGATCGTTGTTCGAGGCGGCATTCGACAAGCCGGATATCACCGGAACCAACGCGCCGCTAAGCCCCCAGCTCGCCGCACCGGCAGACACCGCCGTCATCACAAACACCAGCAGCAGTTCGGCACGGGTGAAGCAACGGATGAGGCGGATGCGCTTCAATAATGGATTGACCAGCAGCCCGACTGCCAGCAACAGCACGTGCGGCAGGACCGGAATCAGGTTCGCCGACAAATTCCGGCTGCGGTAGTTTATCACGTCGGCATTGTCCATCAACGCCGTGAACCATGCGAACAGGCCGGAAAGCACCAGGCCTACCAGGAAGGCCCGCATCGTGACCGCCCTTGATTCCTTTTTCTTATCATCAGTATCCATCAGGAAAACCTCTCATCAACCGAGCACTTACGCTGAAACTAACCCACGCCATCACGTTCCCGCCCTGCTACCAGAGGGTGGGTTTGAGCATTCTGGAAATCACGTTGAACGCCATCGAGATCATGGACGTCACACCCATGCCGCAACCGAATCCCGCCATGACCACCATCATATATTTAAGCCACATGTCCTTGTAGATACGCTTGAAGTAGAACTTGGCTGTACAGGCCCCGGCCATGGTGCAGAACAGCGCCCCGGGATTACTCTGGTTCAACCCCCATACGGCACCGTACACCAA
>JFJP01011315.1_pt1 | contig 13524 bp, 14 predicted proteins | sample 431651 | NCBI WGS metagenome assembly JFJP01 (sample SAMN02602958, study PRJNA72255) | Microbial mat metagenome, whole genome shotgun sequencing project. | biome: fresh water; feature: sink hole; material: water; isolation source: purple microbial (photo- and chemosynthetic) mats found in...
TTATCCGCCCAAATTGTGCAATTTTTGGTCAGCCAAGAGTGTAAATTGATTGTTATTGCCTGTAATACCGCGAGCGCGGCGGCTCTAAAATGGCTACGCACCCAATTTGATGTGCCAATTGTCGGCCTAGAACCCGCCATAAAACTGGCCGCGCACCTGACCCAAACGGGACATGTGGGCTTGTTGGCAACGGCTGGCACGCTGAAAGGGGAATTATTCCAAGCAACTGCTCGCCAAATTGCTGACCAGGTGCAACTCCATGTGCAGGTTGGCACGGGCTTGGTTGAACAAGTGGAGGCGGGCGCATTGGCTACGCCGCAAACCGCCGCGTTATTACAGCAACATTTAGCAGTGTTATTGGCGCACCCGATTGACCAAATTGTCTTGGGCTGCACCCATTACCCGTTATTACATTCTCTCATGGCAGAGTTAGCGGGGCCGCACATTCATTTTATCGACTCGGCGGACGCGGTAGCCCGTCAAGTGCAACGAATATTAACGCAACATAGGTTATTGGTAACGGGTGAGCCACACCATGCCTTTTATACGACGGGTTCAGCCAGTTATTTAGAGCAACTCAGCCCCAAGTTGCCCTTGCAACCTACGCCTATGAATTGGCAAACTTTAGCCCTTCCCATGTGACAGTTTGGGAGAGTCGGCAAAGTGTTATATAATTCACCTCATAATTAAAATGAGGTGTGGATAGCTGTGTTTAAACGATTATTTGGTGGTTCATCAATTAAAGAAGCCCTGAGTGGGCAAAAAATTAAAGAGACGCTCACACGGACGCGTAATTCCTTTTTTGGGCAGATTGCGGGGCTGTTTGGTGGCGAAGTCATTGAGCCTGTATTATGGGATGAGTTGGAAGCTCTGTTGATTCAAGCCGATGTCGGCGTGGAGACGAGTGCCATTTTAGTGGAGAAAACCCGCGACCGTGTGGTTTTAGAGGGCGCGACCCGTCCCATGCAAGCCCAAGCCATCCTTAAAGATGAGATGCGAAAGATATTAGAAGGCCATGAACCCTCGGCTTTAGAAAAAGCGCGTCTGTTAAGTGTTATTTTAGTGGTGGGCGTGAATGGTTCTGGTAAAACAACCAGCATTGCTAAACTGGCCGCGTTCTATCAACGTAATGGTAAAAAGGTGGTTTTGGCGGCGGCGGATACCTTTCGGGCGGCGGCGATTGACCAACTCAAAATTTGGGGGGAACGGGTGGATTGCCCCGTTATCACCCATCAGCCTGGGGCTGACCCTGGGGCGGTGGTTTACGATGCGCTGAAAAGTAGTTTTGCCCGTAAAGCCGATTTGTTAATTATTGATACGGCGGGGCGATTGCATACCAAGTTCAATTTAATGAAAGAATTAGAAAAAATTAAGGCGATTGCGGGCAAGCAAGTCCATGATGCGCCCCATGAAACGTTGTTGGTATTAGATGGTAGCACGGGTCAAAATGCGATTGCTCAAGCCAAAAGTTTTAAGGAAAGCGTGGCGATTACAGGAGTTATTTTGACCAAACTTGATGGCACGGGTAAAGGCGGGGCGGTGTTTGCGATTGGGCAAGAGTTGGGCGTGCCTGTGCGCTTTATCGGCACGGGGGAACAAGTGGATGATTTAACGGCTTTTGATGCTGAGGCTTTCGTGAATGGGTTGTTTGAAAATTAAACGCTGAACGCGAAAGGGCGAAAAAAACGAAGAAACGCGAAGTTTAAACTGTTTTTTCGGAGATTTAGTCATCAGGTGACTTGTAGTCACCTGATGACTAGACCACAGTAGCCATTTTTTCGCGTTCTTCGCCCTTTCGCGTTACGGTTGACGTTTGCCCGTAACAATCATTTCGCCTTCCACAATTTGCACCTGAGTAATGGCAATCTCCCAGGCCGCATTAGCCAGAGCCTCATTGACGGTTTGAGTTAAGGAAACTAACGTAGTTTCGGGAAAATCAAACGCCCCTAATTTGGCCTCATCTACTGCCATGATGATTTTCCCGTCTTGCAAATTGAGATGTGCGGTGATATAAACATCGGCATCAATGGGGCCGAGACCACTCGCGACACCCGCCAAATGAATTTGATTGGGCGTGAACCAAATTTGCGGATTGGTGATGGGAATTTGCCCCGTGCGGGTTAATTCTAGCGCAACCAGTGAGGTTACTTGTTCATTATTAAAACGCAATTGCGCTTCATTAGAAGTGGTAGCCTCTTCGAGAGCTTGGTAGGCATTTTGCTTTAATTGGTCGGCGGCGGCTTCACTCACCACAATGGGGCCATGCGGTGGGGTGGGCTTGGCGGACAGCAAGTTGCTGCCGCAAGCAAGTGTAAGAATAGTGAGTAATCCAAAAACTGTGCTTAAATGACGAAACATAGAATCTCCTGTAAAAGTAAAGTTATTTTATAATACGCTATTGAGTTAATAGACTTCAATACATGGTATTCTTAAATGAGTTCAGCCTTTATAACGTTTTAAACGTTATAGAGGCTAGAGACTACTATCCATGACCGATACCCAGGCTCAAATTCCATTATCTACTATTATCGAAGGTTTGCTTTTCGTCGCGGCGGAAGCGGTCACGGTTAATCATTTAGCGGCGGTAACGCGGAATAAAGTGCGTGATGTCGAGACAGCACTGCAAGAATTAAGTTATAATTACCAACAAAAAGGCATGCGGGTGCAACGGCATGGCAATCGCGTGCAATTGGTGACTGCGCCCGAAATTACCCCTTATATTGAGCAATTTTTAGGGCTAACTAGCACGACCAAACTCTCTACCCCCGCGTTAGAAACCTTAGCTATTGTGGCCTATCGCCAACCCATCACCCGCCCTGAAATTGATGCTATTCGCGGGGTCAATAGCGACGGAGTATTACGAACACTACTCAGTCGGGGCATGATTGAAGAGGTAGGCCGCTTAGAAACGGTAGGACATCCCGCGTTATTCGGCACCACGTTTGAATTTTTACGCTTGCTAGGTTTAGAAAATTTAGAACAACTTCCCACCCTCGCGATTGACGCTGAGGAAATTAAAATTTAAGTAACTGCTCATCCAGAATCCGCGAAGTACGCTAAGAAAAGCTAAGTTTTTATTTTTCTTCCAGTTTCTTCGTGTATCTTAGCGGATTCTGACTTAGTGAGTGATTACAGCCATAAGGCCAAGCCATGAAACCTGAACGTTTACAAAAAATATTAGCCCAAGCAGGCATTGCCTCCCGCCGCGCCAGTGAATTACTGATTCAAGCAGGTCGGGTCAGTGTGAATGGGCATGTGGTTACTCAAATGGGGATTAAAGTCAATCCCGCGACGGATAAAGTTACAGTTGATGGCGAACCCTTAGCCCAAACTGACCCATTGATTTATATTGCGGTTCATAAACCCGTTGATGTTTTGAGTACGGCGCAAGATGACCGAGGGCGGATGACAGTGGTGGATTTAGTGGATATTCCTGAGCGCGTGTATCCCGTGGGGCGGTTGGATATTCAAAGTGAAGGCTTACTTTTATTGACCAATGATGGCGATTTAGCCGAAAAATTGACCCATCCGCGTTATCATATTGAGAAGGAATATCAAGTATTGGTCACGGGTAAACCATCTCCTGAGGCACTAAGAAAATGGCGTGAAGGTAAAATAAAATTAGAAGAATTTACGCCGCAGCCCGCTATTGTAAAATATCTTAATGGTGAGGCCGATGCCACTTGGCTCACCGTCATCATGCATGAAGGACATAAACGGCAAATCCGCCTCATTGCGGAAAAGTTAGGTCATCCCGTTAAAAAGTTGATTCGGGTGCGAATTGGCACAATTCAACTGGGTAAACTTAAAGTAGGCCATTGGCGTAAATTAAACCCGACGGAAATACAGCAACTCCGCCACCTGACTAGCGATAAACCACCCAGGGTAAAACCCACTAAGGCCCTCACTGCCCCCACTAAACCTGCCTCAAAATCACGACCTAGTAAACTGGTGGCTGATAAATCGCCGAGGGTAAAACCTACAAAAGCCGTGACTAAACCTGCCTCAAAAGCCAGACCGAGGCCCGCGCGAGATTAAACAATGACTCAGCCAACGACCATTGCCATTGATGGCACCGCGGCTGCCGGTAAGAGTACCGTCGCGGCGCAACTAAGTCAAACTCTGGGTTATCTCTATTTGGATACGGGGGTGATGTATCGCGCCGTGACATGGGCGGTTTTGGCGCGAAATATCGCGGTTACGAATGAGGAGGCTGTGTCGGAATTAGCCGAAACGTTGTCTATTGAAGTAACGACAACGGGGCCGCAAGATGGGCGATTTTATACGGTGTTGGTTGATGGCGAGGATGTGACGTGGGCTATTCGGGCTAAAGATGTGGAGGCGCAGGTTTCGCGGGTGTCAGGCTATGCGAGGGTGCGAACAACTTTAACCAACCAACAACGCCACCTGGCCGCTAAAGGCTCAATTATCATGGTGGGGCGTGATATTGGCACAGTTGTTTTGCCCCAAGCTGAGTTAAAAATATTCATGGAAGCCTCAGCCGAAGAGCGCGCCCGCCGCCGTCATAAAGAACTTATAGAGCAGGGTCAAGCGGCTAATTATGAAACTATTCTCGCGGCGATTCAAGGGCGAGACAAACAAGACCGCGAAAACCCCGTTTCACCTTTAATTCCCGCTAAAGATGCCATAGTTATCAATACTGACGGGTTAAGCATTACGGAAGTTTTGACTAAAATTTACGAGTTAATTGACACGCAGCCATGAATTAAAATCATTTTGGTAAACTATTATTACACCGTATAGGTTTTGAAACCCACTACCATTAACTTAAGGGGCGAAGTCTCGGCGAAATGATGGGTTTCGACCCAAAGGGTTTAAACTACGAACCCTTTGGGTCAGAACCTCGCTTAACTTAATGGCAGTGGGTTTTGAAAACCTATACGGTGTAAGAAAAAATTCTATTGTATTTTATCAAGGTTTATGCTAAGATTATTAAACCATTGCTAAAGTAATTGATTAGCTCAATTAACTCTCACAAACAAAATTTAGTTATTTATATAATATGTAAGGAATGTGTCTATGGCACAAACTGACGTTCCAGATGTAGTCATAGGGCGATTACCTATCTATTTACAAACTCTAAAACAACTCCAAGCATCGGGCCAAGAATTTACCTCATCTAAACAGCTAGGACAGAAATTAGGTATTGGTTCAGCGCAAATCCGTAAGGATCTAGCTCATTTTGGTGAATTTGGTAAGCAAGGCATGGGCTATGAAGTTAACTATCTGCAACAACAAATCGCCCAAATTTTGCATGCTGACCGTGATTGGTCAGTGGCTTTAGTGGGTATTGGTGATTTAGGGCAGGCAATTAGTCATTATAGTGGTTTTGCCCATAAAGGGTTTCATATTGAGGTTATTTTTGATAATGACCCACAAAAAATCGGCCAGAATTATAATGGCAAAGTTATTCAAGATTTCAACTCTATTTATCAAATTCTCCCAACCCAAAATATTAAGATAGCCATTATGGCTGTGCCATCAACTTCAGCCCAAGAAGTGGCTGAAAAACTGATTGTAGCAGGTATTCGCGCGATTTTGAACTATGCCCCTATTAGCCTCACTTTACCCTCTTATGTCAAAGTCCAATCCATGGATCCTCTCAGCCATTTACAGCAAATGTCTTATTATTTAGACCCGTTAACTTAATCTAATAATACTCTACCGTAGCCGCCCGTTCAAGTTTTTCACGTATATCCAGTCCTTTGCCCGCCCCCAAAGCCACACAGGCAGTAGGATTATCCGCCACATAACATGGTACGCCTATTTGCTGCGTTAAAAATGCATCAATATTACGCAATTGTGCGCTTCCCCCGGTAATAATAATCCCTCGGTCAATAATGTCTGACGCTAATTCAGGTGGCGTAGCCTCTAATACATTTTTAACTACTGAGCTAATTTCAATCAGCCGTTCATTCAAAGCCTCCGTAATCTCATCAGAACCAACCCTAATGGTACGCGGCAGCCCCGTCACTTGGTCTCGCCCTTTCACTTCCAACGACATCAGGCGTTCCATGGGCATGGCACTGCCAATCGTAATTTTAATTTCCTCCGCCGTTTGCTCACCAATCACCAAATTATGCTTCCGCCGCACATAACTAGCAATCGCGTCATCTAGCTTCATGCCCGCCACTCGAATAGAACGGCTTGTTACAATTCCATTCATAGAAATCACCGCCGCCTCACTCGTGCCACCGCCCATATCTAACACCATATTACCCGTTGGTGTATCGACGGGCAACCCCGCACCAATTGCTGCTGCTAAAGGTTCAGGAATGGTATAAGCTTGTCGGCGCGCCGCTTTGCGCGCCGCATCCTCCACCGCTCGCCGTTCCACACTCGTAATGCCGACGGGCGTACTAATCATTACTTCAGGAGGAAATAACCGAATAGAACCAACTATCCGATTAATAAAAAATTCCAACATTTTCTCGGTAACACGATAATTGGCAATGACTCCATCCCGTAAAGGACGAGTCACCTCAATCGCTTCTGGCACACGGCCTAACATCGCCAAAGCCTCATGGCCGACTGCCACAATTTTTTCTTGGTCGTCAGTCGTGGCGACAATAGACGGTTCGCGCAACACAATCCCCCGCCCCTTAACATAAATCAAAATGGTGGAAGTGCCTAAATCAATGCCAATTTTTTTTGCAAACATAGTCTCAATACCAGAAAAGGCCAGAAGTTAATAAATATAACTTCTGGCCTCATCGTAATTATATTTGGCTAAAGCCATTTGGTTTTATATTACGTTATAATTTAGCTAAAGGGAATATCAGAGCGACTACCACTCCGCCGTTTAGCCACTTTTAAGCGCAAAGTAGAACGTCTTAAAGCAGATTGAGCTTTCTCAAAATCAACCACTTCACCTCGTTTTTCCAATAATTCTTGGGCGCGGTGGCGAGATTCTTCAGCCCGCAGGGCATCAATTTCTTCGGCATGCTCTGCTGAGTCAGCCATAACAACGACATGATGGGGGCGAACTTCGATGAAACCACCACCAATGGCAAAAAATTGGTCAGGTTCACCCTCTTTTTTAACTTGAAGTTCGCCATAGTTTAGGGCTGTCAATAAAGGCGCATGTTTGGGTAAAACCCCAAAAACACCCTCCACGCCCGGCGCAACAACCATGTCAACTTCATCATCGTATAGTTTACGTTCTATAGTTAAGATTTCAAGATGGATTTTTGACATGAAGAAAGTAGAAATTAACAGCTAAAAGATTAGCATAAAAATAACGCTAATCTCTCAGTTGCAATCTTAGTTACCTGACTCTTGATGGCGTTTTAACACTTCTTCAACATCACCCGCCATGTAGAAATGTGGTTCAGCCACATCATCCAACTCACCCGCCAACAGACGTTTAAAGCCAGAAACCGTCTGCTGCACAGGTACATAGCGACCAGGACGACCCGTAAATTGTTCCGCCACACTAAAAGGTTGCGAGAAGAAACGTTGAATTTTACGCGCTCGGGAAACAGCTAATTTGTCATCTTCCGACAATTCATCAATCCCCAAAATGGCGATAATATCTTGTAAATCTTTATAGCGTTGTAATACACTTTGCACCCCGCGAGCTACTGCATAATGTTCTTCGCCCACAATTAAGGGGTCAAGCACACGACTAGTAGAAGCCAACGGGTCAACCGCCGGGAAAATCCCCATGGAAGCAATAGAGCGTTCCAACGAAATAGTTGCATCAAGGTGACCAAATGAAACCACTGGCGCGGGGTCGGTATAGTCATCGGCAGGTACATAAACAGCCTGCATACTCGTAATAGAACCCTTGCGAGTTGAGGTAATCCGTTCCTGTAAAGCACCCATTTCAGTCGCGAGAGTCGGTTGATACCCTACCGCACTCGGCATACGGCCTAACAAAGCCGACACTTCAGAACCACTCATAACGAAACGGAAGATATTATCAACGAACAGCAATACATCACGGCCTTCATCACGGAAATACTCGGCCATGGTTAAACCCGTCAAGGCCACCCGCAAGCGTACCCCTGATGGTTCATTCATCTGCCCAAAGACCATGCAAAGTTTATCCAACACGCCTGCTTCATGCATTTCTTGATAAAGTTGAGTCCCTTCACGAGTTCGTTCACCCACACCCGCAAAAACGGAATAACCGCCATGTTCACGGGCAATCGAAGCAATTAGCTCCAAAATAACGACTGTTTTACCTACACCTGCACCACCAAAAATACCTGTCTTACCGCCTTTTGTAAAGGGAGCAATCAAATCAATGACCTTGATACCCGTTTCAAAAATCTCGGCTTTAGTGACTTGGTCTTTGAAATCAGGGGCGGGGCGGTGAATGGAGTAATATTTTTCAGGTGTAACTGGGCCGAGGTTATCCACAGGGCGGCCTAAAACATTAAAAATACGTCCTAATGTGGATGGGCCAACAGGTACGCTAATAGGCGCGCCAGTGTCAACCGCCGCGATACCTCGTCGCAAGCCCTCAGTTGCATCCATAGCCACAGTCCGCACAACATTATTGCCCATGTGTTGCTGAACTTCTAAAACTAGCGAATCAGCGCGCCCTTCCTGCTCAACATCTAATGCATAATAGATTTGTGGTAAGTCACCTGAGGGAAATTCTACATCTACCACTGCACCCATAACCTGGGTGACATGTCCTACCGTTCCTTTTGCCATTTAACTCTCCTACCAAGAAAATGAGAAACTAGAAAAGGTCAAACAAATGAAAAGTTGACTTTTCAATTATAGTTACGCGGTGGTTTGAGCCAGAGCTTCAGCTCCACCTGCAATATCGAGCATTTCTTTTGTAATTGCTTCCTGACGCGCCCGATTGTAACTAAGTGTTAAATCGCTGGCTAAGTCGTTAGCATTATTTGTCGCATTCCGCATCGCCACCATCCGAGCAGACTCTTCACTGGCTCTCGATTCTAGGAATGCCTGATAAATTTGTAATTCAGTAAAACGGGGTAAAATGGTGTCTAGTAGACTTTCAGGGTCAGGTTCATACGCATAAACTAACCCAAGTTGATGTTCTTCAGCTACTAAATACTCACTCATGACCTTACTCTCAATATTACCAGGTCGAATAGGTAATAACATTCGAACAGTAGGCTGTTGAACTAAGGTATTGACAAAGTCAGTATAAGCCAAATGAACTTCATCATATTCGCCACTCAAAAAACCATCCAAAGCCAAACGCGTTATCGGCGCAATATCAACCGTGGTTGGGCGAGCAGGCAAATCTGAAAACTCCGCGATAACCTTACGTCCATAACGCACCATAAGGTCACGTCCCTTACGCCCCACCGTAATTAAACTGGCACTTTCTTGTCCCCGTTCCTTCATAAAGCGCATCGCGGCTCGAATAACATTACCGTTATAGCCACCCGCTAACCCTTTATCTGCCGTCATCAAAATGATAGCGACATTTTTGACCTGTTTACGTTGCGTCAGAAGTGGATGTAAGTTTTCCACATTAAGTTTTTGGGAAGCCAAGTGAGTGAGAATTTCCCATGACTTCGCGGCATACGGGCGTGAAGCAATGGCTTGTTCTTGGGCGCGTCTCATTCGTGACGCGGCCACCATTTGCATGGCACGAGTCACCTGAGAAATGTTTTTAACACTTTTGATACGCCGTTTTAGTTCACGAATTGAGGCCATAATTAAGTTAACCTTAAACTACTAGGCTTTACCCACTAAGATTTGGGGACATCATAACCAACGGATTGGTTATAGGAGGCTAAAGCACTCCGCAGTGATATTTCTACATCATCAGTTAGCACTTTTTTATCCGCAATGGTTTGGCTAACCCCTGGATGATTTGATTTAATAAATTGAAGCATTTTTTCTACATACTCCGCCACTTTAACTACAGGCACAGTACGACCATACCCTTTAGTGAAAGCATAGATAGAAATAACTTGGTCTTCTAATGGTAACGGGCGATATTGCGGCTGTTTTAATAATTCCGTTAAGCGCATCCCCCGTTCCAATTGTTCACGAGTGGCCTGGTCTAAATCTGACCCAAATTGAGCAAAAGCGGCCAATGAGCGATATTGAGCCAAGTCTAAGCGTAATTGTCCCGCAACTTTCTTCATGGCCTTCGTTTGAGCGTCACCACCCACGCGCGAGACCGAAACCCCGGCATTAATAGCGGGACGTTGCCCTGAATAGAATAAGTCACTTTCCAAGAAAATCTGCCCATCGGTAATTGAGATAACGTTAGTGGGTACATAAGCACTCACGTCACCCGCTAAGGTTTCAATAATGGGCAAAGCAGTAATTGAACCGCCCCCTTTTGCCTTAGACAACTTTGCAGAACGTTCTAATAAGCGCGAGTGAAGGTAAAATAAGTCACCAGGATAAGCCTCACGACCAGGAGGGCGGCGAAGGAGCAAAGAAATTTGCCGATAAGCCCACGCATGTTTGCTCAAATCATCGTAAATAATCAGAACTTCTTTACCCTTATCCATGAAATACTCGGCCATGGCACAACCAGAATAGGGCGCAATGTATTGCATAGGCGCAGGGTCAGAAGCCCCCGCCACCACCACAATAGTATAAGCCATCGCCCCTTGTTCTTCTAAGGTTGCCACAACTTGCGCCACTTGACCTTGCCGTTGTCCAATCGCTACATAGATACAGAGTAAATCTTTCCCTTTTTGATTGATAATCGCATCAACCGCAATGGCAGTTTTACCTGTTTGGCGGTCACCAATGATTAACTCACGTTGACCACGACCTACAGGCACCATGGCATCAATCGCCATAATTCCCGTTTGCACGGGCGTATCCACATTTGCGCGGTCAATAACGCCAGGCGCGATTTTTTCCACAGGATAGAAACCTGCATTTTGAATCGGGCCTTTGCCGTCTAAAGGTTCACCAATAGCATTAACTACTCGTCCCATGAGAGCTTCACCGACAGGGACAGAGGCGATACGTTTGGTACTTTTAACGGTATTGCCGGCTTCAATATGCTCATAATCACCCATGATTACCGCGCCAACCTGGTTAGTTTCCAGGTTGAGGGCAATACCTAAAACACCACCGGGGAACTCCAATAGTTCAGAGGCCATGACGTTTCTTAGGCCAGCAACGCGAGCAATCCCGTCACCCACACTAATTACGGTACCAACATCCGCTTCTTCAATTGGAGCTTCAAAAAACTCTATTTGTTGCCGTATTTTGGCTGTAATATCATCTAACTTAAGAACCATTGTATCTCCGGTACATTGACTAACGGTTTAATATTTGTGTGATTTTAACACCCAGATGTTTTAAGATTTAACCCCTAAAACATTACCGATAGCATGAAGTCGTGTGGCTACACTACCATCAATGAGTTTGTCACCAATTTGCACAATCGCCCCACCAATAATTGTTGGGTCAACGTTAAAGACAAACTCCAATTTATCGCCATATTGCGCCCGTAATTTCTGGCGGAATTTATCTTTATCTTCATTCCTGAGAGGCGTAGCTGTTGTCACATAGGTTGCTTGTACTTGTGGCCCACCCTTTGAAAGACGTTCCAAATCACCTAAAACATCATTTATTAGGCTAATATGCCCCTCTTTCAACAAAGTGTATAAAAAATTGCGTAATTGTTGTGAAGTAACAATGGGAATAATGGAGTCTAACAAGTTTTGTTTTTCTCCAAAAGTCAAGGTAACATTTTGCAATTTTTCAGCTAACCCCACATCATTCGCCAAGCTATCCTTAACCTGATTCAAGGCCATGAGCCACTCATCCAAAGCCAGGCTAAATATGGCATTAGCATATTTATGCGAAAGCTCTTGTGGGTTCACTATGCCTCTCCTAACTGCGCTAAGAACTGGTCAGTCAACTTGCGTTGTACAGTTTCATCAATCGCACTACCCACAACCTTACGGGTAATTTGCATGGCTAACTCACCAGTTTGTTTCTGCAAATCAGCAATCACTTGGGCTTTTTCTTGTTGAGCCTCTTGTCGGGCTTTAGCAATAATTTCTTGCGCTTCTTTACGAGCCGCGACCAGGACTTCTTCTTGCATCTTACGAGTAGATTCAGCCGCTTGTGAGGCTTCTTTTAATGAAGCTTCACGAGCCTTAGCTAATTCTTTTTCAAATTCAGCTCGTTGTTGTGCTGCTTCTTGTTTTGCTTTCTCTGCTGCCGCCAAACCTTCAGCAATCGCCTGTTTACGTTTTTCTAGCATGTCAGCGATGGGTTTATAAGCGACTTGTTTCAGAATGAAAAACAATATCAAGAACTGTGAGGTATAAACTGCTATTATCAGAAAATCAAATCCTAATGCTGCCAAGTTCTGGCCCTCCTTTCTTCATTTAGGCAATAAACTTTAGATGAACTTTTTTTGAAGGCCATTGACCCTCAAATGTATACGAACCTCAAGGAGTCGCATATAGGAGTATCAAACAAATAACCAAGCCGAAAATAGCGAGTGCTTCGGCGAAGGCAATACCCACAAACATGTAAGTTACAACTTGTGGGGACATATCTGGATTACGAGCCATTGATTGCAAGGCTCCGCTTGTGGCTAAACCAATGCCAATTCCTGGCCCAATAGCTCCTAAACCAACCGCTAGGCCCGCCCCAATGAGTTTTGCTGCTTCTGCTTCCATAGTTCTAACTTCCTCCTAAAAATTTTTACTATTTAGTGATTTAACGCTTAGGTTATAAACTCAAAACGAATTAGTGAGCTTCGTCATGTCCACCATGACTTGTGCTGGCTAAAGTGTAGAAAGCCACAGATAAGATAAAGAACACAAATGCCTGAATGAAGCCAACAAACACTTCAAAGGCAAGCATTGGTAGAACAGCAAACAAAGGAATGAAGAAAACGACAATAAAAACCGTTACTTCTCCCGCGAAGATGTTACCATACAACCGGAAAGTATACGCTACGACTTTAATGAACTCACTGAGCAGTTCTAACAAACCCACCAGAAAATCAATAATACCGAGGGCAAATTCTCCCCCACTCTTAGCCGAAGTCATTTTGTGAGTTACAAAGAACTTGCGGGCAAATTCTCCCCCACTCTTAGCCGAAGTCATTTTGTGAGTTACAAAGAACTTGCTGGCATAACCGCCCACTCCCAAAATAGTGATACCAAAAATTTGGGCTAACACTTGAGTAATTAAGGCTAAAGATAATGTATTATTCAAATCCGCACTAGGAGAACGGAGAAAAGGTACAATAACTTTACCTGGTTCACAGGTTTTCCACCATTTAGACTGGCTGTGAGATTCATCAACATGGGCTTCTTCTTTCTTCGCTTCTTCACCATGAGCAGCACCCGCTTTTGCTTCAACATGATGCTCTTCACACAAACCCACCCCCATTAAAGGAAGGCCAGGAAATAACGCTAACCAATTGGAGAGAATGACATAGATGAAAATGGTCGCAGGTAAGGCAAAGAATTTCGCAGCATGTTTAGGCCCAGCCACATTTTCAGTTAATTGATATAGCCCCTCATAAAGAAACTCTAAAAAATTTTGAAACCCAGATGGGTTTAA
>JFJP01039425.1_pt1 | contig 13524 bp, 5 predicted proteins | sample 431651 | NCBI WGS metagenome assembly JFJP01 (sample SAMN02602958, study PRJNA72255) | Microbial mat metagenome, whole genome shotgun sequencing project. | biome: fresh water; feature: sink hole; material: water; isolation source: purple microbial (photo- and chemosynthetic) mats found in...
GCCCCACCTTGACCGAACCCACGTCGGCTTCATCCACATACACCCACAGCCGCAGCTTGGACAGGCTCTCGGCCACGGTAAACAGCGTCACGGCCTGCAGCGAGGCTGCCACGGCGTTGCCCGGATCCACCGAGCGCGTCAACACAATGCCGTCAGCGGGTGCGGTGATCGACGCCTTGGACAAATTGATCTGATCCGTGGACAGCGCCGCCTTGGCTTCCTGAACACTGGCCTGCGCGCCAGAGACTTCGGCCTTGGCCCGCGAAAGAGAAGCGCGGGCGCTGTCAAGCTCAGCCTGGGAAGGCACCTTGCCGCCCGACAACACCGCCACCGCTTCCAGGCGCGCCAGGCTGGCCGCCGCCTCCTTGACCGTGGCACCGGTTTGATCGACCCGCGAGTTTGCGGCCGACAACGTGGCCTTGGAGCGCAAGATCTGATCGTTCAACTTGGCGGTGTCCAGCACCACCAGCACCTGCCCCTTTTTGACGACATCATTGACATCCACATTGACCTTGAGCACGGTCCCTGAGAGTTCACTGCCAATGCTGATCGAGCGGGTTGGCTGCAAGGTGCCATTGGCGCTCACGGTCAAAGTCAGGTCGCCGCGCCCGACCGTCTGGGTGTTGTAGCTCGGCGCAGCTTGGGCGGCCTTGCGCGCCTGCCACCACCACAGGCCGCCACCGGCCACAACCAACAAAAACGCAGCTGCCCACACCATGGGGCGCCGATACCAGACTTGCTTGATGGGCTCATCCAGCAAGGTGGCCGGGTCGACGCCGCCGTCACCCGACGGGGTCACGGGCACAGCGGGCGGTGTCACAGGAGGCGTCGCGGGTGGCGTCGTAGGTGGTGTACCAGGGGGTGGCGTAGCGGCCGCAAGGATGGGTTGGGTCATGGCAAGGGTGTCCGGTTGGATGTTGTATAGGCTGCTGGCAAGGTGCTGGCGCCATCAGGCTGCCAACCGCCGCCCAGTGCCTTGTACAGGCGCACATGGTCGGCGCTCACCAGCGCACGGGCGCTGGCCACACCGTCCTGGGTCGCCAGGCGGCTCCGCTGGGTTTCCAGCACAGTCTGAAAATCGACCAAGCCGCTGTTGAAGCGCTGGCTGGCCAGCGTGGCGGCCGTGTCCGCAGCCAATGCGGCGTTACTCAGCCGGCGCAAACGCTCCTGATCACCCCGCAGTGCCACCAAGGCATCTTCCACTTCCGTCAAAGCGGTCAACACGGTGGCCTGATAACGGGTGGTGGCCTGCGCCAACACCGCCTGTTGTGCGCGCCATTGCGCCCGGCTGGCACCACCGTCAACGACTGGCCAAGACAGACTGGCCAGCACGGCCGCAGCCACCGACGAACCGTTGGTCAGTGCGCCCAGCGTCAAGGCACTCAGCCCCAAGGACCCGCCCAACTTGAAGCTGGGCAAAAGCGCGGCTTCGGCTTGGCTGGTGCGCGCTGCCGCCGCAATCACTTGCCATTGCGCCACCTGCACATCGGGACGCTGGCGCAAGGTCTCGGCGGGGAAAGACACGGCCAAACCAGCTGGCGCCTGAGGCAACGCACCCGTGGGCGCCAGCACCGCCAGCAATGCCGCAGGCGGCTGACCGGTCAGCACCGCCAGGGCGTGGCGCGTCTGCTCCAGCGTGGTTTGCAATGCGGGGATCTGGGCGGCCGTTTGCTCCACTGCGGCTCGGGCCTGCTCGGTCTCCAGCGAGGTCACCAGGCCCGCCTGCCAACGCCAGTCGGTGAGCTGCCAGGTTTCCTGCTGCGTGGCCAGATTGGCCGTCGCAATGGCGAGGCGTTCCTGGGTACTGCGCAACGCGATGTAGTTGAGCGCCACTTCAGCCACCACCGACACCTGTACCTGGGCCAGGCTGGCGCCACTGGCCCGTGCTGTAGCTTCGGCCGCATTCACGGCGCTGCGGTTGGCGCCAAACACATCAATCTCCCAACTGGCGTCCAGCCCCACCTGGAAGTGGTTGCTGCTGACATCGTTGTCGCGGCCCCGGCGCGCCGAAAAGCTGCTGTCCAGCCGGGGCCACAGCGCTGCGCCTGCCACGTCTTGCAGGGCGCGGGACTGATTCAAGGCCGCCTGAGCACCCGTCACCCCGGTGTTGGCCACCAGCGCTTGGTGGATCAACGCGCTCAGCAAGGGGTCATCAAAACGCTGCCACCACACGGCCAGCGTGAGGCTTTGGGACTGTGAAGCGGCGTCAGCCGACGACCAGGCTGCTGGCACCGCAAAACCTAACTCAGGTGAGGTCGGTGTCGACAACGGTGCGCAGGCGCCCAATGTCAGCAGCAGGCTGGTCGCCAGGAATATATGACTTTTAGGGCGATAACCCTCGTCTTGATTGCGCATACAGCTACTTAAAAAATAGCATTTGGACTCATCCCAGGGCCACATAACGCTCAGCCCGGGCGGCCTGGATGACCTCTGGCGCCGAGGTCGCCCAGGCGTCAGCAGGGATGGCGCCTGCCAGCCAGGCGTTGGGCTGAGAAAACCAGTTGGCAACGGCCCAGCTATCCAGAACCCCCACCAGCTCCGACAGTGCGTCGCCCAGGCTGGGCTGCAGTGTCATGTCACGCAGGTTGAACTGGAACAGCGGCATCCAGATCTTGGACTGCCATTCAAAGCAGATGACCTTTCTTCTGAACATCCAGTTGGCCAGAATATTCTTTGACATGCGCATCCCGGGCTGACATTTGGCCGCCACTTCCTGCGCCCGCGCCAGCCCGCCACTGGGTCGGTAGGCATTGAGCATGCCAATGAAGAGTTCGTTGGTCTGCCATGACGGTTCTGGCTGGCCAACGCGCTGCTCCAGGTCAGCGACGTATGCATTCGCCAAGATCTGGGCGTGCAGGGTGCTTGAGTCGGTTTTTAAAAAGTTCAGCATGAGATCTCCAGAGTCCTTGGGGGTCATGCCAACAGCGCTTTGCGCCCACCGGCATGACAAGCGCCCAACCATAGAACCGATCACACCGGGGGTCTGTACGTTGGCGAACCCATTCCTGGACACGGGTTGGGGGAGTCTTCTGAACCCAAGTGAATGTCAATGTTCGCCGGCGCACAGACCCCTGATTCGCCAAATCGAATACTCCACGCTGTGACGTCTGAACCACTTTGGCAGCGCACATCGCCTGAGTCAAAACCAGTGCAGGTTGACACCGGTTTCCAACTTTCCAGCTCTCACCCTAAAGGTAAACAAGATGAAAAAAATCCAGACGCAATCCAGACTATGGCCATGGCTCATGGTGGCTTCCTTGAGCGCGCTGACTGCAGCGTGCGGTGGTGGCGACGACGGCGGACGCGCCCCGATTTTGGGTGCCGGTGACGTGAACGCTGTCATGGCACCTACTGTGACCGTCGTCACTCCATTGAGCAACGCCACGGGCGTGCCCCTTGCTACCCGCGCCATCACGGCGGCCTTCAGCGAAGCCATGGACCCCGCCACGCTCACACCAACCAGCTTCACACTGGCCTGTCCCGCCCCCACCGCGATCAGTGGCGGTCTGGTGAGTTATCTGGCATCCAGCCAAACCGCGACCCTGACATTCCCGCTCGCCAGTACTCTGCCTGTGAACACGGTGTGCACTGCCACCGTCACGTCAGCCGTCAAAGACAGCACCGGCGTTGCCATGGTCAACCCATTCATTTGGCAATTCACCACCGCTGCAGCACCGGACACCATTGCTCCAACAGTCGCCAGCACGGTCAATGCCAACAATGCGACCAATGTGGCTATCAACACCAAGGTCGGCGCCACCTTCAGCGAGGCCATGAACCCGTCGACGATCAACCAGAACAGCTTAACCTTGAAACAAGGCGCCACCCTGGTTCTCGGCACCACCAGCTATTCGGGAACCAGTGCTGTCTTTGCACCAACCGAACCGCTGGATCCCAATACGCTTTACACCGCCACGGTGGCATCCACGGCGGCCGACCTGGCCGGCAACACCCTGACCAGCAACTACGTCTGGAGCTGGACCACCGGTGCGGCCACTGACACCACCGCGCCAACAGTCGCCAGCACCGCTATTGCCGACAATGCCACTGGGGTTGCCTTTGATACCAAGGTGCTTGCCACTTTCAGCGAGGCCATGAACCCGCTCTCCCTCACCAACACCACCTTTGCCGTGACAGAAGCCACTTCCGGTGCAGTGGTCGCAGGTGCCTTAAATTACTCTGGTGTCAACGCGACCTTTGTGCCACAAAACAAGCTGGCACTGAACACACGCTACACCGTGACCGTCAAAGGCGGGGTGGGTGGTGTTGAAGACCTGGCTGGCAACGTCATGCAAAGCGCCAAAGTCTGGAGCTTCACAACCGCAGCGGCCGCAGTGCTTTCACCCGCCATTGACCTGATTTCAGCAACAACTTATGGCACCCTGGGTGGAACCGCGGGCATGACCAACACCGGCATACAAACGCGGATCAACGGCGACATTGGCACCATTGCCACGGGTACATCGATGATCACCGGCTTTCACGATACGTCAGGTGACTTTTACACCGAAACACCTGCCAATATCGGTGCGGTGAGCGGCAAAATTCTGACCTGCACCAACTCGATCACGGGTCCGACAAAAGACGGTGTCAACGCAGCGTCATGTGCACTGGCCACTCAGGCTCGCCTTGACGCTCAAACAGCGTACAACGCCCTGGCTGCCATGCCGGTGACTGGAGCCAACCCTGGCGCCAACCTGGCTAATCTCACCTTGCAAGCGGGTACCTACAAGGCGCCCGCAGGCTCTTTCTTGATTGAAGGGGGCAATCTGACTCTGGACGCCCAAGGCAATGCCAACGCCATCTGGGTTTTCCAGATGGCGACGACTCTGACCGTCGGTGGACCCGGTGCTGCGGCTCCCCAAAGCATCATCCTCGCTGGGGGAGCCCAGGCTAAAAACGTGTTTTGGCAGGTGGGCAGTTTCGCCACCATCAACGCGGCCGGCGGCGGCACCATGGTGGGCACCATCCTTTCTCAGGCAGGTGCCGCATTTTCCACGGCGGGCAACACCAACATCGTGACCCTCAACGGCCGGGTGTTGTCACTCGACGCCTCCGTCACGCTGGTCGACACCGTCATCAACGTGCCAGCACCCTGAATACTCAGAGCCACTCACATCCCTTTAAACCGTCTTGCCCGTCCCCAGTCGCTTGACTGGGGGCGGCAACTCACCCGGAGTACACCATGACATTTTCACCATCCACATTGCCCAAAGCCTCAGGCCGCCTGAGCCTGATCGCGCTGGCCGTTCTCGCCAGCACCTGCGCCTGGTCCGCCGACGCCGGCTGGTATGCCGGTGCCAACATCGGTCAATCCCAAGCCAGCATTGACGACGCCCGCATTGCAGCTGCCTTGCTCGGCAATGGCCTGGCTACTTCCTCCATCAGCGACATCAATCGGGATCTGGGCTACAAAATTTTTGGTGGCTACCAGCTCAACAAAAACTTTGCCATTGAAGGCGGCTATGTCAATCTGGGCAAGTTTGGCTTTGTTGCCAACACCGTGCCCATGGGCACCCTGACCGGCGAGATCGAGTTACACGGCATCAACCTGGACCTCGTTGGCACCCTGCCGATCACCGAGAGGTTCTCTGTGCTGGGTCGCATTGGCGCGGCGTATCTGCAAACCAATGACAGCTTCACCGGGACCGGTGCGGTCGTCCCGCGCAACCCGAGCCCCACGTCACGCGATACCAACCTCAAAGTCGGCCTGGGGCTGCAATACGCCATGTCGGACGCGATGAGTCTGCGTGCGGAGATTGAACGCTACCGTATCAACGACGCTGTGGGCAATATGGGCGATGTCGACTTGGTCAGCGTGGGCCTGATTTACCGCTTTGGTGCCAAGGCGCCGCCTCCGATGGTGCGTCAACCCGCGCCAGAGCCTGTGGTGATCGCCCAGGCACCTGCACCGGTGATCATCCTGACCCCGGCGCCACCGCCACCCCCTGCGCCCGCTCCGGCACCACGGGTTCCGCAAAAGTTGACCCTCTCAGCCGACTCAGTGTTTGACTTTGACAACGCCAGTGTCAAGCCCGCCGGCCGCCAGGAACTCGACAAATTCGCTGCAGATTTGAAGGGTGTCACCTATGACGTGATCCAGGTCACCGGACACACCGACCGCATCGGAACGCATGCTTACAACCAGAAGCTGTCCGAGCGCCGGGCCCAAGCCGTCAGCACTTACCTGGTGGAGTCGGCTGGCATTCCCGCCAGCAAAATCAACGCCCAGGGTGTGGATGGCGCCAACCCGGTCACCCAAGCCGGTGACTGTCCCGGCAAAAAGGTCACCCAAGCGCTGATCAGCTGCCTGCAGCCCGATCGGCGGGTCGACATTGAAGTGAGCGGCAGCCGCTAATTGTCAGGCTCACCATGACAAGCTTTGCTGCTTCACACCCTGGCTGGCGCACGGCCTGCAATGGCCAATCTACCGACATGTCAGCGACGGACTTGAGGTCGCTGGGTGAGCATTTGGGGACCTGTCGGGCCGCCCCGAGCCGACTCTTTGCCCTTCGCGGCATGGCACAAGCCCTGCATGGCTTTGTGGCAGCGCGCTTTGTCACGACACTGGTGTTTGTTGCAATACTTTTTGCATTGAACAGCTGGATGTCTTAAAGGGCGCAGGGTGCGTTCCAAACTGCTCAGCCTGCTGCCTGACGCCCCCGGCCCGTTATGCGACATTCTGAACGCCGACCGCGGCGGCGTTCAGAGTCCCATCCGTTCAGAGATATTCGGCCCCCAACGCTTTGCACAACACGGCCGCAGCCTGGCGCAAACTCACCGCGCGGCCCGAGTCAAGTGGCACACCGCCAATTTTTTCCCCCGCGTCAAAGGCAATATGGCGGCCTTGCGCCAGGCTCATACCTACATTGGTGAACAAGCCAGCACAGGTTATGACATCAGCCCCGCTGCCGAATGGCTGCTCGACAACTTTCACCTGGTAGAAGCGCAGCTCAAGGAGATCAACGAGGGCCTGCCGCGCAGCTACTTTCTGACCTTGCCCATGTTGCAAGACGAGCCACTGGCGGGCCTGCCACGCATTTACGGCGTGGCCTGGGCCTTTGTGGCACACACCGACGGTGCCTTTGACGAGCAACTGCTGATCCAGTTTCTGACTGCGTACGAAGAGGTTCGCGAGCTCAACCTGAACGAAATGTGGGCTTTCCCGACCACGCTGCGGGTGGTGCTGATCGAAAACCTGCGCCGCCTGGCCGAACGCATTGCCTGCAACAAGGGCGCGCGCGAAGCAGCCAACCTGTGTTTCGATGCCATTGATCGCTACACCATCGGTGAGCTGGACCAACTGCTGGGCCTGCTGCATGCCCGCGGCGTAGGCCGGGTGTTTTTGCTGCAAATGGCCTTGCGCATGCAAGACGAACGCATCACACGGCAAGACAACGAACGCCCCGAATTGCAAGCCTGGCTAAACCATGCCCTGCCCGACCCCACCAGCGTGCAGACGCAGCAGGGAGCCGACCAGGCCGCTGACAACCTGAGTGTCAGCAACGCCATGACCTCACTGAAGGCGGTGGGTGACGCCGACTGGCCCGACATCATTGCCCGCACCAGTGCATTGATGCGGCTGATGCTGACCTCGCCAGTATTTGACGCTGAAGACACCACCACGCGTGACCAAAGCCTGCATGCGATTGAGCGGTTGGCGCGGCGCAGCGGCCAATCCGAGGTGATGGTGGCGCGGCAACTGCTGGCGCTCATGAGTACCTCTGGCACCGTCTGGCAGGCGCGTTCGGTGGCGGCCCATTGGCTGCACGGCTCGGGGCAACCCGAATTGCTGCACGCGCTGGGTCTGAGCGATTTTCGGGCACGGGTCGGGTTGTTTGTATCCCGACGCCTGACCCTGCCACTCTACCTGGGCACCCTGCTCGCCGCTCTGGCTGGGTTGCTGTGGCTGCTGCTGCGGCAAAGTTCCAGCCCCATGGGTTGGGCCGCTTTGCCAGTGGTCCTGCTGGCGCTGTTTCCAGCCTCCGAGGCCGTGGTGGCAGTCATCAACCGCCTGATCAGCGAGTCGGCCCGACCCGACCATTTGCCACGCCTGGCCCTGAGTGAAGGCATTCCCTCTGCGCACCGCGTCATGGTGGTGATTCCGGCCATGCTCAGTGGAGCGGCGGCAGCCAAGGAACTGGTGCACCAGCTGCACCTGCATTACCTGGCCAACCCGGAACCCCAGGCACAGTTTGCCCTGCTCACCGATTGGCCCGACGCCGCCACTGCACAGACAGCGCAAGACACGCCCGCGCTGGACAGTGCGACCGCGCTGATTGCGGCCCTCAACGCCCGCCACCCCAGCGACCCGCAGATCCTGGACGGTGCACCACGCTTTATCTTGTTGCACCGGGAGCGCCTGTTCAGCCAGACCGAACAACGCTGGATTGGCTGGGAGCGTAAACGCGGCAAGCTGGAGCAATTGGTGGCCGCTCTGGCCACGGGGCAGCCCGCGGCATTCCTCGACTTGGGCAACAACTCGCACATGGCAGACCAGGTGGCCTATATCGTCACCCTGGACAGCGACACCCAACTGCCACCCGGCAAGCTGCGTGAACTGGTGGGCGTAGCGGCTCACCCCCACAACCAGCCCCTGCTGGACGCCACGGGCCGCAGGGTGTTGGCTGGCTACGGCATTTTGCAGCCCCGAGTGGCCACACCGCTGCCCAGCTGTGGCGAATTCACGCTCTACCACTGGCTGTTTGCCGGCCAATGCGGCATTGACCCCTATAGCGCGGCCAGTTCCGAGGTCTACCAGGACCTTTTCTCTGAAGGAACTTTCACCGGCAAAGGCTTGATTCATGTGCAGGCCATGCATGCGGTGCTGTCGGGTCGTCTGCCCGAGGGCCAGGTCCTCAGCCATGACCTGATCGAGGGCTCGATCGCGCGCTGTGCTGCCGTGACCGATATTTCGGTGATTGAAAACGCCCCCTTTCATGCCGATGTGGCCGCCTCCCGAGTCCACCGCTGGACGCGTGGCGACTGGCAACTGTTGCCGTTTTTACTGCAACCCAAACGTTATGGCCTGAACGCCATTCACCGCTGGAAAATGCTGGACAACCTGCGCCGCTCCCTGGTGGCGCCTTTGTCCATGGGTCTGCTGGTGCTGAGCCTGGCGGGACAGATCATGTCGCCATGGGTCGCGCTGATGCTGGTCCTGGCGGCCTTTTCTGCAGGGCCGCTGATGGGTGCCACCGCGGGCCTGTCGCCCAGCCGGGACGACATTGCCAAACGGCATTTTTACCGCGAAGCCCTGCTGGATCTGGTGCGCGCTGTGCTGGGTGGCGTCTGGCTGCTGGCCCAGCTGTTGCAGCAAGCCATCCATAGCCTGGATGCGATCCTGCGCGCGCTGTACCGCATGACGGTGAGCCACCGGCACCTGCTGCAATGGACCACTGCGGCGGCAGCCCAGTCCCAGGCCCAAACCGGGTTGCCGGCCTTGCTGCGGCAGCACTGGAAGGAGCCGGCTGTGGCGCTGCTGCTGGGGGTGTGGCTTGCTGGCACTACCCCAACGCCCTGGTTAAGCGGGTTCTTGTGCCTGCTGTGGGGCGCCTCACCGGTCTGGACCTGGTGGGTCAGCCGGGTCGCGCCGAATTACCCCAACGCCCAGCTGCAGCGCAGCGAGCAGGACTATCTGCACGGCGTCGCACGGGACACCTGGCGCCTGTTTGAACGCTGTGTCGGCCCCCAGGACAACCACCTGCCACCAGACAATCTGCAAGTGGTCCCGCACGACATGGTGGCGCACCGCACCTCCCCCACCAATATGGGCATGTACCTGCTCAGTGCGGCGTGCGCTCGGCAATTTGGCTGGATCGGCACCCAGGAATTGCTCGTACGACTGGAAGCCACGCTGGCGACGCTGCTGCGGCTGGAACGCTACCGCGGTCACTTCATGAACTGGTACGACACCGAAACCTGCGCCCCCTTGTTGCCGATGTACGTGTCAACCGTCGACAGCGGCAACCTCAGTGCCCACCTGCTGACCGTGGCCCAGGCTTGCCTGGAGTTTGCCCAGCAACCGGACGCTACTGCCGCCTGCCAGCAGGCGTTGGCACAGGCCCGGGCTCGGCTGTTGCCCCTGGTTGGACAGCGCTGCCAGTTGACGGCGGCACAACGACAGCAACTGGGCTGGCTGCTGGCAGACCACCGCGCCACCCGGCGTTCGTTGCGCCTGGAGCAACAGGCCGCACTGGCGCCAGACACCCTCGCATCGGCCAACCCGACACGACTGCGATTACACGCCCTGGCCCAGGCCCTGATCAGTCTGGCCTGGCAAGCTCAATTTGACTTTTTGTACAGCAAAAAACGCCATCTGCTGCACATCGGCTATCGGGTGGCAGAGCACCAGCGCGATGCCGGGTATTACGACCTGCTGGCGTCCGAGTCGCGGCTCAGCAGCCTGCTGGGCATCGCCCGTGGCGATGTCCCGGTACGGCACTGGGCGCACTTGGGTCGGACATTTTTTGCCGTGGGTGCCGATGCCGGCTTGCGCTCCTGGACTGGCTCCATGTTCGAGTACCTGATGCCCAGCCTGGTTCTCAACGAACCGCATGGCAGTGTCTTGTTTGATGCCTGTCGCTCGGCACTTCGCGAACAACTGGCCTTTGCTGCACAGCACGGGGTGCCCTGGGGCATTTCCGAATCGGCCTATGCCGCCAGTGACCACACCCTGGCCTACCAGTACGCACCCCAGGGCGTGCCCCGGTTGGCGTTGCGCCGCACCCCACCTGACGATCTGGTCGTGGCACCCTACGCCACCGCACTGGCGGCCATGTTGGCACCCCACCGCGCCACCTTGAATTTTCTGGCCCTGGAAAAGCTCGGTGCGCGGGGCCAATACGGTTTCATTGAATCACTGGACTACACCGTGGCACGTCGGGTGGGCACAGAAGCCTTTGTACCGGTAGCCACCTTCATGGCACACCATCAGGGCATGACCGTGGTGGCCCTGGCCAATGTATTGCTCGGCGGTGCTGCCCAGCGCTGGGGCATGGCCAACGCACCGCTGCAGGCGGTCTCGTCCTTGCTGCACGAGCGGGTGCCGCGCGAAGTCTCCAAGCTGCACGCCCCACCGGTGGCACTGCCGCGCCAGACCCAGCGCCGCCAACCGGTCGGACTGCTGCGCGAGGTCATTCCCGGGCTGGCGGCCATCGAACCCACCCATCTGCTGTCCAATGGACGTTACAGCGTGCAATTGCGCGCCAATGGTGCAGGCACCAGCAACTGGGATCAAAACGGCATCATGCGCCAGCGCGACGACGCGCTGCGTGATGACCGGGGCAGCTTCTTTTACTTGCGCCGGGGTAAGCTGTCTGCACCGCATTCCCTGACCCAGCACCCGGCACCCGACCCGCAAGCAATCTACAGCAGTGTGTTTCATGCCGACCGGGTGTGTTTTGACGCCCATTGGCCTGACCTTCAGACCCACATCACGGTCTGGGTCAGCCCGGAAGACGACATCGAGTTTCGCCAGGTGGAGTTGCGCAACCTCAGCGACGCACCGCTGGAAGTGGAACTGCTGTCCGCCTTTGAAGTGGCGCTGTCCGATGCGCGTGGTGACGAGGCACATCCGGCTTTCATGAACCTTTTTGTCAGTGCCCAGTGGTTGAGCTCGCACCAGGCACTGCTGCTCGAGCGCAAACCCCGGCTGCCCACAGAGTCCGGCCTGAAGCTGGCGCACTTCATTACCGATAGCACCACACCCTTTACCAGCCTGGGCTTGACGACAGATCGCCTGGCGTGGCAGGGCCGCAATCGCTCCCGCAGCCAGCCCTGGGCCCGGCTGGATCCCGCCCCCGATTCATCATCTTCTGACCCGCTGCACACGCTGAACACCGGCTTGGACCCGGTTTGTGCGCTGGGGGTCACCTTGCACATCGCCCCGGGTGCCAAGGCCCGCTTCACCCTGGCCACGGCCGTGGCCAGCAAAACCGACACCCTGCGCGCTGTCATCGACAAATACCGCCAAACCAGCAATGTCCAGCGCGCTTCGCTGATCTCGGCCACCCTGACCGGCATCCGATTGCGTGCGCTGCGCATCAATGCCGACAACTTCACGGCCATGCAAACCCTGACCAGTGCCCTGGTGATGAACCTGACCCGGGCTCAAGCGCGCGCCGTGCGCCCCCAAGGCGCCACCGAGGTGTGTGACAAACGCTTGCTCTGGCGCTTTGAGATCTCGGGCGACCGCCCCATCATTCTGGTCCTGGTGAATGCAACGCAGGGCCTGGGGCTGCTGCGTGTGCTCGCGCAGTCCCTGGGGCTCTGGTTGTGGAGCAATGTGCCCTGCGATCTGGTGGTCATCAACGCCGAACCGACCTCGTATCTGATGACACTCGACCGCGAGATTGCGGCGCTGCGCGATCGCCACGCTGCGGACTGCAGCGCCAAGGCAGGCATGGCTGTGACCCGGCTGCACCTGCTGCGCGCCGAAGAGTTGTCGCACCCGGAGCTCAACACCCTGCACAGCCTGGCGCGGGTGGTGCTGCATGCCGATGGCAGGCCACTGACCCACCATGTGCAGGAACTGTTGCACCTGCACGCCATGGCACAAACACGGCGGCAAGAAACGCCGGGAACCGCATGGGCCCTGCCCGTTCCTGACACCGAAGCCCCTCAGGCTACACGCGGTGAATTTGCCGCCATTTCGGGCGATTTCAGTTTTGACGTGACTGCCCAACTGCGCCCGCAACGGCCCTGGATCAACGTGCTGGCCAACCCCGACTTTGGCGCGCATCTTTCCGAGGCGGGTGGCGGCTACACCTGGGCTGTCAACAGCCGGCTCAACCAGCTGACCGCTTGGTCGAATGACCCGGTGGGTGACCCGCCGTCCGAGTGGTTCTTGCTGCAAAACACCAGAACCAAGGAACTCTGGTCCACGGTACCCGGTGCGGGTGTGGCCGCTGCATTGACCTACCGGGTGACGCACGGACCGGGCATGAGCACCATAGTGCACCAACATGGCGACCTTGAAGTCACCACCCGCTGGTGCGTGGACCCTGAGACCAGCGTCAAACAGATCAGCCTGAGCCTCATCAACCATGGCCACAAACGATTGCACCTGCGACTGATCGGTATTGCCGAGTGGTTGATGGGTGCCAGCCGCGCCGACCGCAGTACCGTGCGTACCGCACCCTACTGTGAGCCCGGCCTGACGGCCCTGCTGTGCACCCAGCGCGATCGCGCTGCCGGCTTTGGCGACGGCACGGCATTTTTCAGCGTGACCGACACCTCGGTTCACTTGGCAGACTGGACCTGTGACCGCCGCGAGCTGTTCGACACCGACAGCCGCTTGTTTGTGGCGGATGTCTTTGGCCAGCGCAGTGGCGACGGCCTGGACCCCTGCGCCGCCGTGTCCACCCACCTGGTGCTGGGTGCCGGCCAGTCGGCCCAGGTAACGTTTCTTCTTGGCTATGCCGATCATGCTGACGCGGCTCGCGCCTTGCTCAAAGCCGCAGCTGGGGTGCCAGCCGACCAGCGGCAAGAGCGGGTTAGCACCCGCTGGAACAAGTTGCTGGG
>JFJP01014178.1_pt1 | contig 13523 bp, 10 predicted proteins | sample 431651 | NCBI WGS metagenome assembly JFJP01 (sample SAMN02602958, study PRJNA72255) | Microbial mat metagenome, whole genome shotgun sequencing project. | biome: fresh water; feature: sink hole; material: water; isolation source: purple microbial (photo- and chemosynthetic) mats found in...
TTTCACTACACCAGCCGACAGAATGCCGTCGGAAGTGTTTAGAAATAAAGCCAATTCTCAGGGGTTTTGAAAGGTTTTTTTCAGAAATGGAGCCATACTGAGGCGATGGTACGCCACTGAAGCGATGTTTAGCATATTGTTGGGCAATGAAGCGATATAATTTTGCATTTGCTTCTAAATTATCTCGCAGGTGAGAGACAGTAAATAAGAGAATTTCATAGAGAATAATTACTTCGGAAATCTCTAATTTATCGGGATCTTGATAACAGATTTTTTCTAATTCTATCAGTTTTTCTAAAGCCCGTTGACAAGACCCCGATTGACTATAGGCAAAAATATAGGCAATAGCCGATAAAACCGGAACTTTATCGCCACATTTTTGACAATATAAATCCGACATTTCCCTAGCTTTGGCTAAATTTGTGGAATGACTGAGTAAATCACATAACTGTTGATAGGCTTCAACAAAATCGGGTTTAAGTTGAATGGCTTTTTCTAAATTAATTAGAGCTTCTGCGGGTTGATCATGTTTGCGAATATGGGCTAACCGACAATGAATTTCAGCCCAATTCGGTTGCAATGCTAAGGCTTGTTCAAAGTTTTGAATCGCTGCTTCTACATGACCAATTTTAGCATAAAGGTTAGCAATATTAGCATAACTATCTATAGAATCTGGCTTAATTTTAATTGATTGTTGATAGTGATAAATTGCCTGTTTAGAGTCCCCTTTATTGGAGAAAATATGACCTAGATATAGATGGGGTTGGGGTAAATCTGGTTTAAGTTCAATGGATTTTTGATAATATTGAATGGCTTCTGGTTCTCGTCCTTGTTGCGATCGCACACTGGCTAAATTAGAATAGACTTCTGCCCAATGGGGTTTTAAAGTTATCGCCCGTTGATAATTTTTAGCTGCTTCATCCCATAGACCGCGACGGGCTAAACTATTGCCAAATTCAAAGTTAAATTCGGCTTCAACTAAATTCGGTTGTAATTCTAAGGCTTTTTGCCAAGCTGTAATAGATTCATCAGCCCGACCAAGGGTTTGAAATACTTTGCCTAAATTCCAGTAAACCGCCGCTAAATTGGGATCGATATCTAAGGCTTTTTGATAACTAGAAATTGCCTGATCCAAACGTTGCATTTTAAACAACATTGTGCCAATATTAGCATGAATTTCAGCAAAATTTGGTTGCAGTTCCAATGCTTGAGAATAAGCGCGTAATGCGGCTTCTATTTTTCCTTGAAATTGGAGAGTATTACCTAATGTTAAATAGGCGGGTAAATAATCGGGTTGTAGTTTCAAAGATTGATGACAAGCTGCGATCGCTTGATCATATAAACCTTGACTCATAAAGATTTCAGCCTGTTGTTTATATTGTTTGATTTCTAAGTTTTCGCTCTCTTTTTCTAGGGGATTTTCCAGCAAAAACTGTTGATTTCCAGAAGCAACTAAGGCTGTTTCAATATTCGGCTCGGAGCCAGATTTTAATTCAGTTTCTTGTCCATAACTCGCCAGTTCTACCCCGCCTTCATAAAACCCTTGATTCTCGTCTTTAACCTCACCAGCTTCTTGAAATTTTAACTGAAGCAGTCGGTTAAGTTCCTGATGAGTAAAGGCTTGGTTCGGATTAAGTTGGATAGCTTTTTTATAGCAATCAATCGCGTTATTAACTTGATTAATTGTAACCCAACTTTCAGCTAACTTTAAATAAAATAATTCCTTATTTGGTTGTAATTCTATGGCTTTTTGATAATAATTAATTGCTGACTCTATTTGCTCCTGTTTCGTTAATAAATTTCCCATCATCCAATATATTAAACCCTGATTGGGATCAATTTGTAATGCTTTTTGATAACATAAAAGTGCCTGATCTAAGCGTCCTTTTTGAAAATATATACTCCCCAAATTAGCATAAACTTCTGCAAAATCTGGTTGAATTTCTATGCCTTGGGTATAGGCCCAAATCGCTAAATCTAAACGAGATTGAGCATAAAACGCATTGCCCACAACTAAATAAGCAGAAGCTAAATTAGGTTGTAAATTTAGGGCTTGATGTAAACTATTAATTCCTGCTTCTTCCTTATCGATTAAAATATAAGCTTCTGCCAATCTTTTATAAATTTCTGCCTCTTGGGAATTGATGACTAAAGCCTCGTTAAATATATTAATTGCAGCTTCTAAATTTCCCAATTCTTTAAGCTGAATTCCTTGTTTTAATAAGGAAGAAACCGAATCTAAACTCACAAGTTACTCTCCAAGCAATAATTAAATACCCATTTTAATAATTATACCAATCAGTCGGTTATTGTGTACAACTTCTTTGTGTAATGAGTATCTTTGTGGTTAAATTAGACTTGACCCTAATCAAAAACCGCCCTTTATTGAGGATAAATTACAATGAGCGCACAAGATCCCGTAATATTGATGAAACAGTACGTTGGTAAAGCCGCCGCTGATCGAGTAAAATCGGGAACAATTGTTGGACTCGGAACAGGTTCCACAACCGCCTATGCAATTCAGTATATTGGAGAACGACTCAAAAGTGGAGAACTCAAAGATATTAAAGGCATTCCTACCTCGTTTCAAGCCATAGTATTAGCCAAAGAATATGGCATACCTTTAACAACATTAGATGAAGTTGATCATATTGATATTGCCATTGATGGTGCCGATGAAGTTGATCCAAATAAGAATTTAATTAAAGGAGGTGGTGCTGCCCATACTCGTGAGAAAATTGTCGATAGTTTGGCAGAAGTTTTTATTGTTGTCGTCGATAATTCTAAACTGGTTGATCGACTTGGATCAACATTTTTATTACCCGTTGAAGTTATCCCAATGGCTATGACTCCGGTAATGAAAGCCATTAAAAAATTAGGAGGAAAACCGACACTGAGAATGGGGGTAAAAAAAGCTGGGCCAGTGGTTACGGATGAAGGGAATTTGGTAATTGATGTTAAGTTTGATGCGATTGAAAATCCCGCCGAATTAGAAAAAGAAATCAACAATATTCCTGGGGTTTTAGATAATGGTTTATTTGTCGGGGTTGCCGATATCATTCTTGTCGGTGAAGTTATCGACGGACAAGCGAAAGTTCGGGAAATTTCCTAACCTTAAATAACCTAAAAACCCTTGTTCCCTGGTTCTACCAGGGAATATACTACTAGAGGCTCTACCTCTATTTAACAGCAGGCGGAGCCTGGAAAAAGTATTGCTAGGTAGAACCTAGCAACGAGAGAAAAAACCCTATTTATCAAACATTAATTTTTAAGTTTATATGATGTATTATAGACGATTTGGACGAACAGAATTACCGATGCCTGTGTTTTCCTGTGGTGGAATGAGATATCAACATCAATGGCAAGATACCAGCTTTGATCAAATTCCTGAAGCTAACCAAAAAGAAGTTGAAGCCAGTATTTATCGTGCTCTGGAATTGGGAATTAATCATATTGAAACTGCTAGAGCTTATGGAACTTCAGAAATGCAATTAGGGAAAGTTTTACCTAAAATTCCTAGAGAAAGATTAATTGTACAAACTAAAGTTTGTTCTAATTCAGATCCTTTAAAGTTTAAACAGAATTTTGATCAATCTTTGGCTTATTTACAATTAGATCATGTCGATTTATTCGGAATTCATGGCATAAATAACCCCGAAAGTTTTCAGGATACGATTAAACCAGGAGGGTGTTTAGCAGTAGCAAAGCAATTAAAAGCGGAGGGAAAAGTCAGGTTTATTGGGTTTTCAAGTCACGCCGCCACAGATTTAATTATTCAAGCCATTGAAACAAATGAATTTGATTATGTGAATTTACATTGGTATTATATTAATCAAAATAATTGGTCTGCTATTGAAGCAGCAACTCGCCATGATATGGGGGTTTTTATTATTAGTCCTTCTAATAAAGGCGGTCAACTTTATCAACCACCAGAAAAGTTATTGAATTTATGTTCTCCCCTGAGTCCTATGGTGTTTAATGATTTATTTTGTTTAAGTCATCCTCAAGTTCATACTTTAAGTATTGGGGCGTCTAAAGCAACGGATTTTGATGAACATTTAAAAACTATTCCTCTTTTAGATCGTTGGGATGAAATTTTACCTCCTATTCAGAAACGTTTAGAACAGGAATTAGTTAATTGTTTGGGGGAAAATTGGGTAAAAACCTGGGATATCGGTTTACCTAATCATAAACAAACCCCGAATAATATTAATATTCCGGTGATTTTGTGGTTAAGGAATTTAGCGATCGCCTATGATATGATTGATTATGCTAAAATGCGCTATAATTTATTAGGAAGTGCTGGTGATTGGTTCCCAGGAAAGAATGCTGAAGGGGTGGAAAATTTAGATTTAAGTCAATGTTTAGTTAATAGTCCCCACGCGGATCAAATCCCTCATCTATTAGCAGAAACCCATCAATTATTAAAGGGAGAAACGGTTTTAAGGTTATCTAAAAGTTAATTAAAATATTCCGACAATATTCCGACAATATTCCGACAATATTCCGACAATATTCCGACAATATTCCGACAATATTCCGACAATATTCCGACAATATTCCGACAGATTGAAATCTGTCGCTACAGAAACAAAACCCGCCTGCGCGGGTTAAGGTCTGTTGTTCTGTTGGTCTGTCGGAAAATTAATACGCTAAGGTTTCCAACGTTTCGCGTAAGTACAAACTGACTAATTGATCTAAATTAGTTATGGGTTCAATTAAGTTTAAATCCCGTTCTAATTCCCAGCGTTGAAAACCGGAACTAGATGCGATCGCCACTTTCAAACTTTGCCAGATTTTAGAATCTTTACTCCACTGATTTGAAGCGGAAGCGGCGTTATCTTGAAGGGTTGAATTTGCCATTGTTCTGTACCTCTTTAACAACAGTATCGACTTGATTGAGAAAAAAATTCTGTCACCCGTGATACAGATTATCATTTAAACTGAGATTAGTCAGTTTGATGAGGAATCAGAATTCACCTAAGACAAGAATTAACTTAACATTATTTAATAATACACAATTTTTGTCGGTTTGGGTCAAGAAATGCTGATCTTGAAACTATATGGCAGTTCTAATTGAGTTGTGAAAAAAAACTGTAGGGGTTTGGTCTCCAAACCCAAAGCGCGAATAGGGTTGGGAGATCCAACCCCTACGATCAAATATTAAAACCAATTTAGGATTACTATAGCATTTTTTCTAAGAACTGTTTTGCCCGTTCAGATTGAGGATTTTTGAAGAATTGTTCCGGGGGAGAATCTTCGGCGAGTAACCCACTATCGAGGAATAAAACTCGGTTAGAAACTTCTCTGGCAAATCCCATTTCATGGGTGACAATTGCCATGGTAATTCCGGTTTTTGCCAAGGCTTTCATTACATCTAAAACCTCTTTAACCATTTCGGGATCGAGGGCGGAGGTGGGTTCATCCATTAATAAAATATCGGGCTCCATTGCCATTGTGCGAGCGATCGCCACCCGTTGTTTTTGTCCTCCTGAAAGTCGGGAGGGATAGACGTCTGCTTTATCTGCCATTCCGACTTTTTGTAACAATTCCATCCCCAATTCTTTCGCCGCAGGTTCGGGCATTTTCTTAACTTTCATCGGAGCATAGGTAACATTTTTTAATACGCTTAAATGGGGAAATAAATTAAAGTGTTGAAACACCATACCCACACGCTGACGTAGTTTTAAAATCTCGGTTTTTGGATCGGTAATTTCTACCCCATCAATAAAAATATGCCCTGATGTCGGTGTTTCCAGAAGATTTAGACAGCGTAAAAAAGTTGATTTTCCACATCCTGAAGGGCCAATAATTGATACTACTTGCCCTTTTTGAATCTCGGTTGAAATTCCTTTTAATACTTTTAAATCTCCAAAGGATTTATACAAACGGTCAACTTTAACTGCTGTATTAACTGTTACTTTTGAGTTGACGTTCAAGTCCATTTGCCCCCCAGGTTAAGGTAATAATTATTAGATAATAAATCACGGCTACAAAAATCAAAGGTTCAAAGTAAATATACTTTTCCGCCCCAACAATTTGAGCGCGACGTAACATATCTTCCACGCCAATGACTGATACTAAGGTTGAGTCTTTCAACAGGTTAATACTTTCATTCACTAAGGCGGGAAGAATGTTTCTTAGAGCTTGGGGTAAAATAATATCTAACATCATGGGTTGATATTGAACTCCCAAGGCTTCACAGGCTTCTTTTTGCCCTTTATCCACAGCTTGAATTCCGGCTCGAATGGTTTCGGAAATATAGGCTCCAGAATTCAAGGAAAAGGTTAATATCCCCGCTTGAAAGGCTGTGATATCATATCCGGTTAGTTGAGGTGTGGCAAAGTAGATTAAGGTTAATTGTACCAGTAGGGGTGTACCTCTAAATATGGAAGTATAGCCCTGGGCAAAAATATTCAGAGGTTTAATTGCTGAAATCTTGAATAGGGCGAGAATTGTTCCCCAAAGAAATCCGAAAAAAGCCGAAACTAAACTAAATTGTAAGGTGATAACAATCCCTGATAAAATATAGGGAATATTGGGAGCAATTTTATTAAAATCTAGTTTTAATCCGCTTCCATGAGGAACTTCAGGGGTTTCTAATGTAACAGTACGATCAAACCATTTTTTGGCAAATTCTTCAATTTTACCACTGGCTTGCATCTGTTGAATTACTTCGTTAAAGGGTTGCACTAAGGGTGATCCTTTGGGAAATGCGATCGCCGATCCTGCTGCTTCGGTATTGGGAACTTCGTGATAAACTAATCCTGGGTTAGCCGCAATATATCCTCTCACAATGGTATTTTCTAAAACCCCGGCATCGAGTCGTTTTGATTTCAATTCTTGGATAATATCACTGGTTTTGTTTAAAGCAATAGCAGTTACTCCTGACCAATTTTTAACTGCTTCCTGCTGAATTGTTCCCAGTTGGACACCAACTTTTTTGCCTTTTAATTGTTCGGGATCGGTATAGGATTTTGTATTGAGACTAACAATAGTATTTTTAGCTTCAAAATAGATATCAGAAAAGGCAACATTTTTTTGACGATCAGGAGTTGGTGTCATTCCCGCCATGACAAAATCTGCCCGTTTAGCAGTTAAAGCTGGAATTAATCCATTAAAATCCATGCCATTTATTTTCAGATCATAGCCTAATTGCTGGCTAATATATTGGGCGATATCAACATCAAAACCAACTATTTTATCGCCACTATTTGCGGTGTCTTTAAATTGATAGGGGGGATAATCTGGGGACGTTGCCATGATTAAGGTTTTTGTTGTCCCCGATGGTGTTTCTTGGGCAGAAATGGGGGAAGAATGGCTAATGACTATTCCCCAAATCACGAAGCTAGTCAGAAATAAAAATAGTAAATATTTAAAGGGTTTTTTTAAAATCATTCTTAGTTTAGATAGGGAATGGGGAATTACGAATTACGAATTACGAATTACGAATTACGAATTACGAATTACGAATTACGAATTACGAATTACGAATTACGAATTACGAACAACGGACAAACGCAATACAAACTATTGTCTAAATGTCAAGTCCTAAAACCGAGAATTAATATTGAGTTGACTCGCGCTACAATCTCGAATTACCATATAAATTAGAAGTCTAAACGAATATAAGAGGAGAAAAAATCTTAATGCAGCATCGAGGTGTAACAGTATGGTTTACAGGTTTGAGTGGTGCGGGAAAAACCACTATTAGTGGAGCGGTCGCCGAGATCCTCAAAGAGAAGGAATGCAAACTAGAAATTTTAGATGGGGATATTGTTCGGGAAAATCTGACTAAAGGTTTAGGATTTAGTAAACCTGATCGGGATGAAAATATCCGTCGGATTGGATTTGTCGCTAATTTATTAACCAGAAATGGTGTGATTGTATTGGTTTCAGCTATTTCTCCCTATCGAGAAATCCGCGAAGAAGTGCGGGAGAAAATTGGGGATTTTGTGGAAGTTTATGTTAATGCACCCTTAACAGTTTGTGAAGATCGAGATGTGAAAGGGTTGTATAAAAGAGCCAGAGCAGGGGAAATTAAAGGCTTTACAGGAATTGATGATCCTTATGAATTTCCAACTAACCCAGAAGTTGAATGTCATACGGATAATGAAGATATATCTGAAAGTATTGCTAAAGTCTTAAAAAAATTAGCCGATTTAGGTTACATCCCAAATGATTGGGTATTGGTTGACGCTTAACTGTTAGGATCAAAAAAAACGATGGGAGCAAAGGATTATGAACATCTCCAAAATCAGACAACAATTTTATCGCCAATCAAGGCTATGGATCACAACATTATTAATTATAGGTGTGACGTTGATGAGTTGTTCAAAATCCGCCCAGTCTGATCAAACTGTTAAAATTAGTCCTGAACTGGAAAAACAAATCCTGCAAGTGATTCGACAGCATCCAGAAGTGATTTTAGAGTCCGTCCAAGCCTATCAACAGCAACAGGAAAGCCAACTGCAACAGGCGAGACAAACCTTATTAGACCAAATGAAAACGAATCCTCAAGCTGTAATTGGAGCGTCTCCAGTTAGGGGATCAGAGGCTAAAAATATCATTCTGGTGGAGTTTTCCGACTTTCAGTGTCCCTTCTGCTCCCGCGCTCACGAAACGATTCAGCAGTTTATGAAGGCTAATCAAGATCAGGTGACACTGGTTTACAAGCATTTTCCCCTAACTCAGATTCACCCGCAAGCCTTGAGCGCGGCTAAAGCATCCTGGGCCGCCCAACAACAGGGCAAATTCTGGGAATATCAAAACGCTTTGTTTACGAAACAAAATCAGCTGGGAGAGGAATTATATCAGGCGATCGCTAAACAGTTAAATTTGGATTTGGAGAAATTTAATCGCGATCGCCAAAGTCCAGAAGCCGAAGCAGAAATTCAGAAAGATATACAGTTAGGTGATAGTTTAGGTATTTCTGGAACACCTTTCTTTATAATGAATGGTGAGAGTTTCTCCGGTGCTGTGGAATTATCTAAAATCGAAGCAGTTTTAGCCACGGTCAAGGCATCTAAAGGCAAGAAAAATTAAGCCGTCAACTAGATATTTTCAACCCGAACTATTCAATAAAGCGCGTGAATCAAGAACTTACACCTTTTGTCAGAAGTCGTGAACCAGTTTCGAGTTTGATTCTGTATAACTTGTTTAACTGGTCGGTGATCACCCCGATTTTGCATCTGTATCTTCAAGGTCGGATTTATGATGCGGATCGGGTTCCCATGACCGGGCCATTAGTTGTGGTCAGTAACCATGCGAGTGATTTTGATCCGTTCTTGCTTTCGAGTTGTGTGGGGCGTCCGGTTTCATATATGGCAAAAGAGGAATTATTTGCAGTTCCCATCTTGAAACAGGGAATTTCACTGTATGGAGCCTATCCTGTTAAACGGGGATCACCTGATCGTAGTGCAATTCGGGCGGCTTTACAACAATTAGAAAATGGTTGGGCTACGGGGTTATTTTTACAGGGAACTCGCACTCCCGATGGTCGAATTACGGAGCCTAAATTGGGGGCTGCATTAATAGCAGCTAAGGCAAAAGTTCCTTTATTACCTGTATGTTTATGGGGAACAAATGCGATCGTTAATAAGGGTTCCTATCTTCCTCGACCTGTTCCAATTACGATGCGAGTCGGTAATTTAATCCCGCCTCCGGGTTCTACTAACCGAGGTGAATTGCTAGAATTAACCCAAAAATGTGCTAATGAAATTAATGGAATGTATGATCTCGGACGTTAAGTTTTAATCAACTAAATTCTACACCTAAATTTTTTATGGAAATGGAATCTTTAAGAACACAATTGACAGAAAACCTCGACGAAGCGGAATGGGATTGGTTAATTCCTCATCTTGAAAAAGAGGTGGTAATTATTGTAGAATCACCACTGGATTTATTAACAGTAGGAGAAGCCATAGCTCAGGATAATGCCAATTCTGTACAACATTGGATTAGTGAAGCATTGATTCATAAACCTTCCCCTGAGCAAATTTTACAAGGTCATCAACAACCTAAAAAACGATTTCAAGCGTTAATTGTACAACCTTTTGTTTTAATTCAAGAGTTATAAAGCAGTGCGAGCGTCCTCGCTCGCTGGAATATACAGTTTAAATGCACAACAGCTTATCACGGAAATCTCATGGGAATCTAGCGAGCGAGGACGCTCGCACTGCTGTAATTTATGACTATAATTGCTGTAATTTTTTGGTAAGTTGTTGCAAAATAGCAAGACTTTTTAAACCGCTATGAATCAGTTGTAATCCCCTAATAGGATGTTCTAATAGCACCTTAATTAAAGGTAATATTTGTAATTTTCCATCCCTACCAATAGCCGTAGTTAAATCGGGTAAATCTTGATCTAAACTATCACTAATAACCCGCACCATTGCCACATTAATACCCGCTTTTGTTAAAGATTCTAATATAATTAATCCTTCCATATCCACCACTTCAACCGGATAAAGTTGACCTAATTGTTGTTTTTCGGTGGCTGAATTAATTACCCGGTCAGTTGTTAATCCACAAACTAAATGGGATGAAATTAATCTTTGATGTAAAGCCAAGGCTAAATCCAAATCCCAAGGAACTAGAATATCCTTGAGATTCTGACTAGAATTTCTTGAAATTAAAGATAAACAATTCTGATAAATAACAATATCTCCAACCTTCAGATGTGCGGATAAACTTCCACATAATCCTAGAACTAAAACTTGTATTGAAGATTGATTTTTAGCGACTTCTGATTTTAGCCATTCTTTTAAATAAACGCTTAAATATTCAGAACCAATAGGAATAGCTAAAACCTTAATATTTGATAATTGAACTGGTTGTAATCCTTTTACTACCGCTTGATATTCCTGACCTTGGGGAACAAAAATAAAATTAAATGGTCTCATACTTTATCCTGATAGTTGTATCGGCTAGTAAGAGAAAACACGGTGAAACCAGGGTGTTAATTCTGCTTAATCTAGCTATAAGTCAGGACATAATTCTATCATTCCCCTTAAAGTAAGGCCAACTGTTTAATAGTTTTTTCCAAAGATGAGACATAGTTAAGAGTCAAGGGTTTGGTTGCACTCAAATCTGGCATTTCTTGCCAGCAGTGGCGACATCTCCAAACCAGATGACCTTTACTAACGTGTTGAAGCATTGGGGTAGCACAGCAAGGGCAGTTAGGCATATAATTTGATTAAACCTCGTATAAATTAGGAATTGAATTGATCGATTTTATGAATGAACAGCAGACTCTATAGGCGGGATCAGATAATGACTTGAGAATAAAAAACAAATTTGAAGAAATTTTGAAGATTAGAAAAATCCCCAAAAACCGTAACAAATGTATACATTTAAAACGGAAAACGGACTTAAGCAGAACGATCAAAATTTGAGCCAAAAACACAAACGCGATTTCTTCCTTCTTCTTTAGCTTGGTATAAAGCAGTATCCGCCGCCCGCATCACAGACTCTCCCGTTAAACCTTGATTGGGGAAAATAGCAATTCCTAAAGATAAGGTAATCTGACCTAAATCTTGATAATGATGTTTTAGCTTTAATTTTTCGACTTCAACTCTAATTTCTTCTGCCCTTTCTTGAACAAGTTCTAGGGTAATTTCTGGCAAAATTAGAGTAAATTCTTCGCCTCCATAACGGCAAGCAATATCTGACCCGCGCACATTTTTTTGTAATATATTTCCCAGTTGTTGCAAGACAATATCTCCGGCATCATGACCAAAATTATCGTTATAATTTTTAAAATGATCAATATCAATCATAATTACTCCTAAACCAAATTTTTGACGTTGGGCGCGGTTAATTTCTCTTTCTAAAGATTCTTCTAAATAGCGACGATTATATAACCCGGTTAAACTATCTCTAATACTTTGATATTCTAATGCTTCTCGCAATTTTAGGTTAGCCAATGCTAAAGCAATATGTTCAGCAACGGCCGTTGCTAACCGTTGTTGGTCTCCCGAAAGTTGTCCCGATTCTTCCGAGGCTAAACACAATAATCCCAAGGCATCTCCTTGGGCAATCATCGGCACACAAAGATGTTCAACCATCGCGGGAAAAACAATAGGAGATGGGGTTTTGATTAGGGAGTTAATTATACGTTCACTAGAATTAATCGAATTTAATTGATATTGATTATTGAGGTTTTTATGGATATGTCTACATAATAAATTACTGTTAGAAGTAGGAACAAAATGGGGTCTACCTCGGCGCAATGCCCAGCAATCTTGAGGAGTAAAAACCGCCTCACTGATTCCTTGTAACTCTCCCCAATTCGCCACAATTTCTACTGAGTTTTTAGAATTTTTAGTTACAAATAAACCACCGGATATTTTAGGGAAGAAAGGTTTAAGTAAATCATTAATAACTTGATAGGCTTCTTCGGTGGAATTACAGGCTTGTAAAAATTCACTCATTTGACCTAAGAGCAAGGTTTCACGGTTGCGTTGTTCTAAATCATTAACCCAGCGAGTTAGGTTTTGATTAGCTTGTTTCGCATCTTCTTCGCTTTGCTTTCTTTCTGTAATATCACGACAAGTCACTGCTAGGCCATCAGACAGAGGAACAACTTGCATTTGCACCCATTTGGCTTTAAGATTAAGGTCAGAAACTTCTAATTCTTCCTCAAAGCCTTTTCGGGTTCTAAAGGCGCGCAAATATCGATCAAAATATCCCAAGTTGCCCCAACTGGGAAATATATCACTAAGTTCTTTTCCTAACAAGTTATCTTTATTTTGTGAAATCATTTCTTCGGCTTTAGAGTTCATATCAACCAAGAAAAAATTAGTTAATTTTCCCTCTTGATCTCGATGACTTTGTAATATAAAAAACGCATCTAAACTGCCATCAATAGCAGCCCGAAATCGAGCTTCTGATTCCTTTAGGGCTAGGGTAGTTTTTTGTCTTTCAATGGCTTCTTGTCTTAGGTCACTAATGGCTTTGGCTAAATCATCGGTTCGTTCTTGAACCCGTCTTTCTAGTTCATCGTTAATTTCATGTAATTGATTTTCTAATAGTTTCCGTTCGGCAATTTCTCTAATTAATTCATCATGGGAAGTTGCCAGTTGTATTGTCCGTTCTTGAACTTTAATTTCTAGGTCTTCTTGAGCTTTTTGGATGGCAATTTCAACCTGTTTGCGATCGCTAATATCTCGCATAAAAACCGTGATAATCTTTCCTTTTTCTAAGGACAATTCAGAGATAGAAACCTCAGCCGGAAATTCAGTTCCATCCTTCCGGCGACCTATAACTTCCTGATATTCTGTAATCCGTTTAACTAAACAATTATCCGGCAATAATTCTGGCTGATATTGGCAATTTTTTTGAGCTAAAAATTCAGCAATTAATAAATTAAACGGCTGTTTTAAGATTTCATTGGCTGTATAACCAAATATTTTTTCTGCCCCTTGATTAAATAAGGTAATTTCTTGATGATCATTAATCGAAATAATCGCATCCTGAGCCATATCTAAAATCCCAGCCAAGCGTAAACCCGAATCTATAAT
>JFJP01039428.1_pt1 | contig 13520 bp, 11 predicted proteins | sample 431651 | NCBI WGS metagenome assembly JFJP01 (sample SAMN02602958, study PRJNA72255) | Microbial mat metagenome, whole genome shotgun sequencing project. | biome: fresh water; feature: sink hole; material: water; isolation source: purple microbial (photo- and chemosynthetic) mats found in...
AAACCGGAAATAAATGCTGAGCCTGCTATTATAAGGAAAGCCAAACGAAGAAATCTAAGAACCTGAACTTTCTTGCTGCCTGCACTTAATGAGCCGGTAAAGAAAACTGAGAGGATTTTAAGAATACCTATAAATATAAAAGGAATCACACCTCCCGATAAAAATGAGATCATTAGTAACCCTGATACAAATGTTTGTCCGCTGTGAAAGAAAAGATATTTTCTGTTGTCAGCATAGTAATAGACATTGTCGATAAAAATAAGCAGTATGATTCCTGCTAAGGCAGATACCATGAAAAGCCATGGAACACCGGTTAAAAATGCTGATATCAGTGCTGCAGTATAGAAAGAAAAGGCTGCTATTTCCCTGCTAAGTGGTGACGATTTGATATTTATAAAAGATCTCCAGGCTGAAAACGGACTCTTTAAATGGAATATTGAAATAATGCCGGCAGCTGCAACAATTATGAGAGGAAGAAACAATGCCTGAGTTCCGGATTTTGTAAGGTATGAAACACTTAAGGCAGCTGAGACTGTTGTTAGAAAAGTGAATAGCACAAGACTTAACTCCTTGTTTATAAATTGTTTTGGCTCGCCTTTCTCATTATGTTTGTCTGAAAATCTGTTTCCCGCAATAATCCTCGGTCCTGTTTTATCATGCTTCCCGGTAATTCTCATTGAAGGATTAAGCGATTTATCAGGAAGCCAGTCCGGGACAGGATTAACATCAAATTCCGAAATCTCACCGAATGTCAGGGCACCTGTGGGACATCCTGATGAACAGGCAGGTGAAACAGTTTCAGGGTGTGCCGACATGCATAAATCACACTTGTTTATTATCTTGCTTGCAATATTTAGTTTTGGCGCATCGTAAGGACAAATCCACTGGCAATACCTGCAACCAATACATTTTTTTTCATCAATAATTACAGCTCCGGAAAATATGTCGCGTGTGTATGCCTTTGCAGGACAACCGTTCATGCAAACAGCTTCTTCACAGTGATTACATGCCATTGAGAGATTTATGACCGGTATTCCGGACAAGGCTTCAGGGTTAAATCTGTATATTACACGTGGCATAACGTCCCATCCATTTTCAAGAATACAAGCTGCACTGCAGGCGCCACATGCAACACATTTATTCTGATTAAAAATGAATCCTTTTTTCATATCAGCCAACAAGTTCAACTTCTACCTTATAATCGTGAAACGCAGCGCCATGGCCCATATCCGTCTCAATTCCCGGAATAAGATGATTACCCCCTCCGCCATCTTTAGTCCAGATGCCATTATTCAAAACAACAATGCCTGCAGGCAAGCGGTTTGATATCAGAGCCTGACTGAATATCTCACCATTATTATTAAAAATTCTGATCTTATTTCCGGTTTCAATTTTTCTCGATTCAGCATCTTCGGGCGAAATAATAAGTGCCGGGTCTGGTGTGTTCTGCTTTATTACTGCAAGGTTTCCGAACTGAGAATGGATTCTGTTTGCAGCATTTGGTGTGAGAAATTCCAGAGGGAAAGCTGAAACAGAATTAACAGGAACATATTCAGGAAGTTCTGATACACCCCATAAGTCCTTAGCAGTTGATGACCAGAGTTCAATTTTGCCCGAGGGGGTCTCAAACTTCATGTCTTCATATGCTATCGACTGAAGTCCGGGTGCAAGTATTGGACCGTTTTTAAGATCCTTCAGCTTAAGATCTGAATATCCTTTTATCCTTTTTTCCAGCCATTCTTCCATACTAGTATTTCCCGGATGCGGAATAAGATCCTCAGCTACATTTAATTTCATTTTTTCAGCAAGCCGGAAATATATTTCACTTTCAGGCATTATTTCACCGGGGGAGTCAATGACCTTTGGTTTAAATTGTACATAAGGCGACCAGTAGGAACCAACAATATCTGATTGCTCAAAAAGGTCTTTTGCCGGCAGAATAATATCGGCAATCTGTGCTGTATCAGTCATAAACTGATCAACAACAACTCTGAATTCCATTTTCGAGAAAGCCTCTTTAACTTTATTTGAATCAGGTGATTGCAGTAAAGGATTTCCTCTTTCAATCCAGGCAGCCTTTAATTCAGGATCAACAGATTTAAGCAGATCTGATCCAAGTTTTGCCATTGAAACCGTTCTTCTGAATGGTTTATCCTTTTCTTTATCAGGATAATATGAAACAGGTTCCTTTACGGAGTCAAAAACATAGCTCTGCAGGTTTGCATAGTTAAATCCTGCACCCGATTTCCCAATATTTCCTGATATAACAGCAAGCGACAGAATTGATCGTATAGTTTGGCCCCCATTTATGTGTCTTTGGAGGCCATATCCCGGAAGAAATGTGACTGGAGAACCGCTTCCGATTATAAAAGCCAGTTCTTCAACAGCAGATGAAGGAAGGCCTGTTATTTTTTCAGCTTCAGCAGTCGTAATATTCAGTGATTTACTGAATTCCTCAAAACCTTTTACATTTTTTTCAATAAACCTTCTGTTTATAAGGTTCTTATCAATCATAACTTTGGCAATTGCCAGCGCAAGTGCTGCATCAGTACCTGTTCGTGGACTTACATAAATATCTGCCTTGTCGGCGGTTGATGTTCTGACAGGATCAATTACAATTACCTGACATCCTTGCTCTTTAGCTTTAGAAATAAAAGCTATTTCCTGAATATTTGTGTCAGCAGGATTTTTCCCCCAGATAATAATTGTCTTCGCATTTTCGAGATCCCATGGCACATTATGCTTTACCGAACCGAGAGTAAGTCTTACTGCCTCAAGACCAGCCGGCCAGCATAGGTTTCCATAGGTTATTGTAGATCCACCGAATGCTTTCCAGAATTCAGATCCGATGTCGTTTGAGAGACCCGACATGCCACTCCCCTTGTACCACAATACGCTGTGTGGTCCAAGCTTATCTCTGAAACCAATAAGTTTCTCAGATATAATATCAAGTGCATCTGTTGGGGAGATCCTGCTGAATTTTCCATTGGTTCCTTTCAGAAGCGGATATAAGATCCTGTCGGGTGAGTATGTTCTTTCAAGGTATGAAAGTCCCTTAATACATGGACCCTCAGGAGTTGCCTTGTTACCGGTATATGGAAGGATTCTTGTTATTCTGTTATTTTCAACCTGTACTCTGAACGAACAGGTACTATAGCAATTCCGGGGACAGGCTGTTATAAACTCTTTCATTAATCAAGCGGTGCATCCAGGGAGCAGTTGCTTATAGAGAGTTTCTTGTTATTGAAATCAGATATGAATACTTCATAAGTAATCTTTGCCTGACCAATGTATGTCAGGCCCAGGTAATTAACTGCACCTGTACTGAATACCTGTCCATTTATCTTTGCCGATATTTCAGCCTTAGGGTATGCCATATCATAGCGGAAGTATTCTGAGAATCCGCCGGCAGCAACATTACCCAGAGTGTCAATTCCTTCTGAAGTATTTACTATTACCTCCACAAATTCGAGATCTGAGTTGTTTTTTACGCGCACATCCGTAGGTCCCTTGGGGTCAAATCCTGTTTTTTTACATGAAAAAAGCAGAAGGAAAAGTAGCGGAAGTATCAGAATTTTCTTCATAATTATCTTAGATTTAATGGACAGAAATATGACCTGAAATATAGGAAATAAGTTGCAAACAGGCTATATTATATTCAGTGAATTTAATGGAATCCATCCTTTATTCCCATCAGAGAGCCTTACTTCGCACCACTCACCTACTTCATCTTCAATTGTAACCCGTGTACCCTCATGAAGTACAAAAAGATCTGTCCCGCTGGTATCTGGGGAGCTTTTGCCACTCACGGCCGGCGAAAAAATTATTGCACGGTGACTGTCAAATATCAATGATTTGTTCCGTAATGTGAATGCTAAAGATGATGATGAAATAATTATTAATGAGAGTGCCAGCCAGAAACCGATAACCTTTTGCCTGTATTTTGAGGAATAGATATATAATGACAGGAATAAAAGACACAGAACAAAAGAAGAAATGCTGATAACGGCCCATTTATTTGAAGAAAGAATAAGTGAAACGAAGTTATACCACTTCACAAAGAAGAGCTCGGGGATTTCCTGAAACCTGTCAACTATAAGGGATCTGGCTATCTGAAGATTGTAATTAATGTCTTCATCAGCAGGACTGAGCAAGGCTGCGCGTTCGTAAAAAAGGATGGCACCGGGTATATTATTAAGTTTGAAATATGCATTTCCTATATTGTATTCAAGGTTGTCTGACCTGTAGCCTGTATTATAAAGGTCATTCCAGACCTCAAGTGCTTCCTTAAAGTTACCCGCAGTAAACAGTGCCACACCCTTATCAAACTTTGCAGTGGATGATTCCTGCGTAAAGGCCTGTCCCGTGGAAAATAACAGTATAAATATGAATGCTGTATATCTTAATGTCTTCATCTTTTAGCCTATTGAGTTTTCAACTGACTTTATAAACTGAGAAGCTCCCTCATAAACTGTTGCGGCTTCGGTTCCGGAAGCAGAAGGTGCAAACCTGGCATACTCACAGGTATCGAGTATCTCATTCAGAGAATTCAGCCTTTCCTCATCAATACCACGCTCTGCAAGTGCAGCTACGGCATTATTACGGGTGAGATCTGATACAGGGATGCTTAGCTTATCGCTAATGTAACCCCATACAGCTTTGAGAATCTCTTCATAGAATTTATCAATCTGCTCATTTTTCAGACAGACAGAGGCATTATGGAGCCGTTTCACAGCAACTTTTGCTGCTTTTCTGTTTCTGACAAGAGAGAGATCTGAATTTCTTCTTATCTGTTCTCTTCTGATGAACAAAACGAGAAGAAAAATAAAAAGAGCCAAAGCATATAAACTATAAAAAGACCTTTTTGAGACAATCAGACTGGTTGATTTAGATAGGTTTCGGGATTCAGATTTTATGAATCTTATATCTTTTCCCAGATATTTTACATCTTCTTTCGACACACCGCCATACACTGTAATTCCTGTATTCTGGTCTGTTCCCTTGCGGGCATGAAAATGAAATTCCCCGGTTGAAAGAGTTTCGTACCTGCCTTTAGCCGTGTTGAAATATGAGTATGAAATGGACGGTATTGTAAAATCACCGTAATGACGTGGTATTAACAGAAATTCAAAACTTTTTTGTCCCGATGTGCCACCTGTTCCATTTTTAATATCATCAGCGATCTTCGGATCATACACCTCTATATCAGGTGACAGTTTCAACTGAGGTGTAGCAGCTACTTTAAGATTGCCTGTACCTGAAACTGTAATCCTGAAATTCACTGCATCATTAACGTTTACTGTATCCTTATTAAGCACAGCCTTCATTTCAAGTTTTCCTACAACACCTGAATAATCAGCAGGTTGCATGCCAGGCAGTGGCTTTACATTCACCTTCATAGACTGGCTGGCGACAGCTTTTGGAATGTTCTGATAACTTGTAAAGAAATCGCCGAAGAAAGGATCAGACTGGCCGGATTTCTGCTGAATGAGAACCGTTATCTGTACCGGATCGATTACAATTTCACCTGCTACCTGAGGATAGAGTAAAAACTGCTGAATTACTCCGGCCCCGTATATTGTGCCGTTTACATTTTCCTGCTGAAGTGAAGTGAGTGGCGGTGTAACGAGATCAGTTTTAAGAAATTTATCGAAGCTTGGATACTTTATTTCATTGATTCCGGAGAGATTTACCTTTGTAAATATTTTTACTGTAGCAACAATGTGTTCTCCCAGGTATACATCTTTCCTGTTAAGTCCCAGAGTTATAAAAGTATCTCCCCCGCCTGAATTTACTGTCTGCCCGTCACTTTCGTTTTTGCCGGCTGAAGAAACAGTGTTTTGATTCTGAGGTGCTCCTGCGATGACCTCAATTTTCATTGAATCAGACAAATAGGTTTTATTCTTAAGTGTAAACCTGGCCGGGGCAAGTACAAATTTACCCTCTTTTACTGCCTGCAGATAGTATACATAGGTATAAGATGTCTGCCGCGTCATTTTTCCGTTGACAATCTGAGTACTTGAACTGTAAGATGTTTGCGGCCCCATTAATTTGTAGAATCCTTCAAATGCGGGAGCTGAGAATTCGCCACCACCTGAATTAACACTCCACATAACACTGAACTGCTGCCCGGCTGTTACTACTGAGGGATATTCAACGGTAAGGGAAACATCCTGCGCAAATAACGGGGCTGTCAGAAGTAAATTCAAATATATAATAAGTACTCTTTTCATTTATTATTCAGATTACCAGTTTTTTACTGTTCTGACTTTTGCTTTTTCAGCTTTTGCAAGTTTAACTTTTTCCTGAACTTTCTTTTCATCATTAGCCAGGGCATTTAAAAGACGCTGGGCATCTTCCTTTGACATTCCCTGCTGATCTTTCTGTTGCTGCTGCTGGTCTTTGTCATTCTGATCTTTCTGCTGATCTTTTTTATCGTCATCCTGATCCTTATTCTGATCATCTTTCTTATCGTCCTTGTTATCTTTATTTTCTTTATCCTTATCCTGCTGCTGTTGTTGCTCCTGTTGCTTTTTCAGCAAGTCCTGAGCATAGGCGAGATTATATTTTGCCTCAGTATTATCAGGTTTGAGTTTCAGCGAGTTTTTGTATGCATTGATACTCTCTTCAACTTTATTGGCTTTAAGCAGTGAATTTCCGAGATTGTAATAGCCGGCAGATTTCTTCGATTTGTCTTCGTTTTTTACAATATTCTCTTCAAACTGTTTTCCAGCTTCTTCGAATTTCTCCTGTTTATAAAGGGCATCTCCGATATTGAAAATCGCATCAGCCGACTGAGTGTTCTTATCAACTGCCTTACGATAGGATATTTCTGAGTCAGAGAATCCATTTTTGTTATATTCCCTGTTACCCTGTCTGATAAATTTCTTATCAGTCTGACCATTAAGAGACGGGAAAATGCAAACCAGCAAGAATGCAAGTGCAACTCTCAATGATCCGTTTACCAATATCTTATAATATTTCTTCATAACAGTTTTAATGCCAATTATATTTTGAATTTAAACAGTCGGATCTGTGCGAGTCGTCTGTTTTTTCTATCCATTATTAAAAAATCAAGAAGAAGAAGAAAGAGTACTACTGCACCAAAAATCTGGAACTGATCATTGTATTCTGTATACATCGTGCTCTCGAGCTCCTCTTTTTTCATTTTTCTTATTTCACCAAAAATCTCATCAAGACCAATATTTGAATTGCTTGCCCTAACATAGTTTCCGCCTGTTGCTACGGCAATTTTCTTAAGGATCTCCTCATCGAGTTTTGTTATAACGGTGTTTCCGTCAACATCTTTCAGAAATTCCTTTTTTCCTCCAATTATCTGAGGAACAGGAACACCTTCGGTGGAACCTATTCCGATTGTATGAATAATAATACCGGCCTTTGATGCCTCCTCAGCCATAGAAACAGGTTCATCCTCATGGTTTTCACCATCAGTAATTATTATCATGGCCTTACTTTTTCCTTCACCCGGACTGAATGATCTTACGCCCAGGTCAATAGCAGCACCAATAGCGGTTCCCTGTTTTGGAACCATATTAGGTCCAATTGTGGAAAGAAACATTTTCGCGGAAATATAATCTGTTGTGACCGGAATCTGAGTGTATGCATCTCCTGCAAAAACAACCAGTCCGATTTTATCGTTTTCCAGATTGTCTACAAGCCTTGAAATAGCCTGCTTTGCCCTTGTAAGTCTATCAGGCTGAATATCTTCTGCAAGCATAGAATTGCTGACGTCAAGTGCGATTATTACTTCAACACCCTGCTTTTTAACATCTTCAATCTTTGATCCGAATTGTGGCCTTGATATCATAACTATTGCAAAAACGAATGCCAGCATTTCAATTACAAACTTCAGAATTGGCCTGGCTTTGGAAAATTCAGGAACCAGAGAACTAACAAGATTAAAATCACCCAAACGCTGCAACGCCCTTCTCTTCCTGACTTCGTTTAAAACGAACAGAAAGATTAGTACCGGCAGCAGAAGCAGCAGGTACAGGAAATCGGGATTTGCAAATCTGAACAATTGCATATTAATTCTTCCTTAAGTTAGATTTCTGAATATTGTGTTTCTAAGTAGTATTTCGAGAAGAAGAAGAATCACTGCAGCAATGGCAGGAAGAAGGAACTTCTCTTCCTTTCTGCTGAATTGTCTTACATCAATTTTCGATTTTTCGAGCTTATCAATCTCTGAATAAACCTGAATAAGTTTGTCATTATCAGTTGCCCTGAAGTATTTGCCTCCGGTATTCTGTGATATTTCTTTCAGTATCGCTTCATCAATTTCAACAGGCATATCCTGGTATTGGATTCCGTATGGTGTCTGCACAGGATAGGGTGCCATTCCCTGGGTGCCTACACCAATAGTATATACGCGGATCCCATAGGTTTTTGCAATTCCGGCAGCCGTTGCAGGGGCAATCTCGCCTCTGTTATTAACTCCATCTGTAAGAAGTATTATCACTTTACTCTTTGCTTCCGAGTCCTTTATTCTGTTAACGGCCGTTGCCAGTCCCATGCCAATTGCGGTGCCATCTTCGATCATGCCACTCTGAATTTCGCGCATAAGGTTAATCAGAACAGCATGATCGGTAGTTAAAGGACACTGTGTAAAGCTTTCGCCGCTGAAAACAACTAAACCCATTCTGTCATATGGCCTGCCTGAGATAAATTCAGTTGCCACATTTTTTGAAGCTTCGAGCCTGTCGGGCCTGAAATCGCGGGCAAGCATACTGCCTGATATATCGAGGGCAAGTATAATATCAATACCCTCAGTTGAGATGTCCTGAAATCTATCTGTAGCCTGTGGCCGGGCGATTACAATAATTATAAGTCCAACAGCAATTGTGCGCATGGCAAAAAGGACATGCCTCAGATAATGCCTGAATGTCCTGCCGGCCTTTGCAAATGGATCGAGTCCGGGCATTGTAAGTGAGGCACTTGCCTTTTGTTGTTTAATAATATAGAAAACAACAATTGCAGGAATAAGAAGAAGCAGATACAGAAAAAGCGGTTGCTCGAATGTTATAACTTTCATGCCTTCACCTCCCCTTCTTTAAGTGATGAATCAGCACCCTTTAAAGATTGATCTGAATCTTTTGTAATATCAACAAACTGCCACGAGTTATTGAAATGAACATCGTTCTCCTGAGCTTCGGGATTGTATTTTGCAAATTTTACAAGGTCAGCACCTGTTAGTATACTCTTTAAAATGTTGTAGGAATCGTCTTTTTTAAATCCTGTTTTAACTAATGCATCAAGTGTTTCAGATGTAGTAAGCTCAAGTGAATAAACCCTGTACCTGTTTTCAAGATACTGACGGAGTATTTCAGTAAGCCTGGTATAATAATATTTTATCTCATTTTTTTGCCATAGCTCTTCATCCTTAAGTCTTTCCAGTTCCCTGAATGCTATGACATGAGCAGGATCAGGGATTATTTCAGGAACATAATCGGGTTTCGATTTCCTGAGTTTTTTGATAAGCCTTAAAACAAACCAAACAATGAAAACTGCCGCCAGAGCAAGAAGTACCCAGGGCAGTATTTCACCAGGAGTAAGCGGAGCTTTATAAGGTTTAATAATATCATATATTGCTGCAGCTGTATCTGCCGGCGCAAGATTAAGCCTCATTACCTCCAGCCGTGTATACTCAGAGTAAAACCGTTTAAGTCCGTTTTCACTTTTCAGTTCGGCAAAAACAGGAGGAAGCTCATAAAAACCTGAATCAAAAGATGTTATAAGATATTTTTCTGTAATTAAGATTCTTCCATCATTGTTTATAATACTGTCTACTACAGGTCCCGATATAATCTCGATGTTCTTACATAAAGTGTCCTTGAAAAACGGAAACTGGAGGCCAAATTCGGCCGGCTGGTCTACTTTCAGTGTGAAGAAGATCTGATCGCCAATATAAATTCTCGAAGAATCAAATGATGCAGTAACCTTTACATCCTGGCCATGTGCTGCAGAGGAGGCAAACAATAAAATTATTAGTATGTTATGAATTCTTTTCATAAACTATCTGTTCTCAAACAACTTAATAAGTGGTTTCACGTAATCAAGGTCTGTTCTTAGTTCCGCTGAATCGACACCACATCTTTTAAATGTGCCTCTTATTGAGTCGATATGATTCAGCCACCATTTTTCGTACGAATTTCTGGCTGCCTTTGATGATGTATCAATCCATCTTTCTGCGCCTGACTCCGAATCCATTACCTTGACAAGTCCAATATCAGGGATAGATTTTTCAACAGGATCAAAAACTTTAAGGGCAACTATATCATGTTTATTTGAGGCAATTCTCATTGCCTCTTCAAAGTCGGGTACAATAAAATCAGAAATAATGAAGGCAGTACTTCTCTTTTTAATTGCATTTGTCAGGAAACGGAGAGGTTCATCAAGGTTTGTCATTTTGCTTTCCGACTTAAAATCAAGAAGCTCCCTTATGATTCTAAGTATATGTTTTCTGCCTTTTTGAGGAGAGATAAACTTCTCAACTTTATCAGAAAAGAAGATGACACCTATTTTATCATTATTATAAATTGCTGAAAATGAAAGCACAGCTGCAACTTCTGTCATAAGATCTCTTTTAAAGCTGCCTGAAGTGCCAAAATAGCCGGAACCACTCACATCAATGAGCAACATAACGGTAAGCTCTCTCTCCTCTTCAAATATTTTAACATACGGATGATTAAACCTTGCAGTTACATTCCAGTCTATGCTTCTTATATCGTCACCATACTGATATTCACGTACCTCACTGAAGGCAATCCCTCTTCCCTTGAAGGCACTGTGGTATTCGCCGGCAAATATGTGCCTGCTAAGCCCCCGTGTCTTAATCTCAATTCTTCTTACCTTCTTCAGTAATTCTGTAGCTTCCACTTTTTCAACAGATTATTTTTCCGCCTGTATTGTTACAGTACACGACCATGAGTCATCCTTCAGTACTATCAGATAATCCTTTCCGTTTAGTTTATCTGTCCATACATTTTCACTCCGCTTTTTATAAAGAGTATTAAGCTCTTTTACTTTCTCCGGTTTCAGAGCAACATCATAAACCATTCGGATGCCACTGCAAACAGAATCCTTGTCGAGAAAGAAAAGCAGAGTCTGACTATCTGAACTATCACCATATTTAAGATATGTGAAAGAAGGATTAACTACTTTATCAGAATGCAACTCTTTCCTGTTTTCTTTCATATATTTAATTATTTCTTTGCCGCTGTAGCCAACAAGGTTCTGTCCCGAAATTGTCAGGTTTAAGAACAAAAAAACAAGCAGCATCGAAAAGTACTTCATAATCAGATTGCTATGGTACCTCAACTACATTAAGAATCTCAGATATTATCTTATCCTGATTTATATTTTCAGCTTCAGCCTCATAAGTAAGACCAATACGGTGACGCATTACATCGGGACAAATAGTCCTGACGTCTTCAGGAATAACATAACCTCTTCTCTTTATAAATGCATATGCCTTTGCAGCAAGTGAAAGGTTAATTGAAGCTCTTGGTGAGGCGCCATATGAAATCATGTTCTTAAAAGCAGGAAGACCATATTTTTCCGGATTACGGCTTGCGAAAACGATATTAAGAATATAATTTTCGATTTTCTCATCCATATAAACTTCCCTGACTACATTTCTGGCCCTTGTAATATCTTCTGTTTTGAGTACAGTATTAGCCCTTGGAAATTCCCTGGCAAGGTTCTCACGAATAATCATTTTCTCCTCTTCAATTGTAGGATAATCTATCAGAACTTTCATCATGAACCTGTCGATCTGGGCTTCCGGAAGAGGATAAGTACCCTCCTGTTCTATAGGGTTTTGTGTTGCAAGAACAAGAAAAGGTTCTTCAAGTTTATAAGTGTTCTCACCTATTGTAACCTGTCGTTCCTGCATAGCCTCAAGAAGAGCGCTCTGAACTTTGGCAGGTGACCTGTTTATCTCATCAGCCAGAATGAAATTGGCAAAAACAGGACCTTTTTTGACAATGAACTCCTCTTTTTTCTGGCTGTATATCATTGTTCCAACGAGATCTGCAGGAAGCAAATCAGGGGTAAACTGAATCCTGCTGAATTTGGCATCAATAATTGAAGCCAGTGATTTAATCGCAAGAGTTTTTGCCAGTCCGGGCACACCTTCTAGAAGAATATGCCCGTTTGAAAGAAGTCCGATCATAAGGCTGTCGGTCAGATGTCTCTGACCAATAATAACCTTATTCATCTCCATTCTAATGATATCAACAAAGGCGCTCTCTTTTTCAATTTTCTCGTTCAGAATCCTGATGTCAGCAGTTTGCTCCATATTTTTAAATTTTTTAACCAGCAAATATAATAAAACGGGTACTAAAAACTGTCTGTATTTAAAATGTTAAAACAGTTCACAAAAGAACTCTGTGAATCTCTAAAGTGGTGTTAATGACTGTTAAAGTTTTGTTAAAGGTTTATTCAGGTGTCAGCGGATTCCATTCGTACCCCGACATATGTGAACTTCTGACAAGCATAATCACTGCCAAAGGGATAAATGCCAGGTTAAAGTCCTGAGGGAGAAAAAAATGCAGCACAAGGAATAAAGCCGTTAAAACAAAAACGGTCCTGAACCAGATTTGAACGGGCTTATTCAGCAGAATCATAATCAGACAGACAATAATTATCGGATTAAGCCATATAATATTGAGATTCATTCTCATCTGCTGGTGATCGGTAAAGAAGTTGAAGAAAATCATAAGGATTGCGAGAAGAGAATAAACAGAGTAGATTATTATATCCATTCTTCTGATGGTCTTCATGTTCTTAATAACTCCGGTCAAAATTATTATCAATATCATCAGGCTTACGAATAGGATCATGGGGCCGGAAACGAGTTTGCCTTTTACGACCGGAGGATCAAAATCAAGAATAATTTCAGGATTTTGAAGCAGTGGAACCATTTTATCTCTGCGGTTTATAACTGCCTTAGACAGTCCATCTTTAAGGCCTTCCGGAAGGAACATCCTGTCGCGAAACAGTGCATCCTTATCACCTGATGATCCCATAATAAGATCAACTCCAAATTTATACCACGGATAGGGAGCCTGATATTTGCCTACCATCTGCCTGAATGTTGGAGGGTTTATAATTTCAACAGGCGGGTAAAGCAGAGTTGGTCCTACAGCTTTTTCAAGAAGATCTCTTATACGGGTTGAACAGTCATCATAAAAGAAATCATATCTGTACTTAATATTCTCAGGCTTAAGATTCTCATTTATTAATTCAAGCAATCGTAGTTTTTCACTTGCATTAATATTTATTTTCTGTGATACCACATATCGTTCTTCGTCAAAGTAAAATGACAGAAAACTATTCAGAGAGTGGTCGTCAAGTGAATAATTCAACCTTCCTTTTGCAAATTTCCACGCAAAATTTGGTGTATCAAAATCAAACACACCCCAGTTATATATCCTGTCAAAACCGGTCGATTTCACTTCAACTCTCAGAGCACTGTGTCCGTATATCGAATAAGTATC
>JFJP01002161.1_pt1 | contig 13519 bp, 12 predicted proteins | sample 431651 | NCBI WGS metagenome assembly JFJP01 (sample SAMN02602958, study PRJNA72255) | Microbial mat metagenome, whole genome shotgun sequencing project. | biome: fresh water; feature: sink hole; material: water; isolation source: purple microbial (photo- and chemosynthetic) mats found in...
CAATCGCATAAAATTCGATGGCATGACAGCGGGGAATCCCATGGGACTAGCAGCACGGCTGCAAGGCCCGGAATAAATAAGGGACAGACCACGTTTCTCTTGAGATTCAAGCATGCCAACCATTAGCCAATTCTTCGGAATACTCATTCACATGTACATTCGCGGCGAACACAATCCGCCGCATTTCCATGCACTTTACGCCGAGTACGAAGCGCAGATTGACATCCAGACGTTGGAAGTTATTGAAGGAAACTACCACGCCGTGCGCTGAGCATGGTGCTGGAATGGGCCAATGAAATCCGGGCCGAGTTGATGGAGGACTGGAATCTATGTCGAGCCAAGCAATTGCCGAAACCCATCAAGCCATTGGAGTAATCCCTGCCGCGCCATGGCGCTTGCGCGCACTCAGCGTGCTTCCGCAATGGCAGCTGGCGGTCACATTCAATGACGGTTTAACCGGCATCGTCGATGTTTCCGCGCTGGTGCATGGGCGGGATGCGGGCGTCTTCGAGTCGCTGCGTGATCCTGCTTTCTTCGCGCGGGTCTATCTCGATTGTGGGGCAATAACGTGGCCCAACGGCGCCGACCTTGCTCCCGATGCCATGTACAAGGAAATTCGTAGTAGCGGTGTGTGGCACGTTCTGGATTGATGCATAGGGTTCGCATCATCGGCGTCCGCCCTGCGACGATCACAAAGGATACAAGCTTGCGAGGGCCGACCACGCTGCATGGTGCGCTGCAATAACAAATCCCTTATTCAGACGATAAGAAAAAGTGAATGGCGCTTATGGTCAAGCGCCGCTAAATTGCTGGAGTTGGCTCGGGGGAACCCCGGGTCACCCACCGCCTCCCTCTGGCTATTTGGCCAGTTTGGTCAGTTTGGCCCCGCCTCGCGAGAGTTGGGGTTTTTCTTGCTGGGGGCATGTGAGAGCGGCATAACCGAGAACATGATCAGATACGAATATCAGGCAGCGCCGGAGGGAACCCGAATCGCCAACAAAGCGTTCGCTTCGGGCGCTATCATGGCGAACCGCGCACGGTAACCCTACGCCGCCCACGGTCAAACAGAATTCTTAAATAACGGGAGACACAGCCCATGTCCATCAAGCACCCGATCATCGCGGTCACCGGTTCCTCCGGCGCCGGCACCAGCACCGTCAAAAATTCCTTCGATCACATCTTCCGGCGCGAAAAAATCACTCCGGCGGTCATCGAGGGCGACAGCATGCACAAGTACGACCGCACGGAGATGAAGAAGGTCATCGCCGAAGCCGAGAGCCGCAATGCCGAGCACCTGCCGACCCACTTCGGGCCGGAAAACAACCTGCTGCCCGAACTGTCCGATATCTTCAAGGCCTATGGCGAAACCGGCCGCGGCAAGCGACGCTTCTACCTGCACAACGAAGTGGAATCGGAACCCTATGGTCAGCAGCCTGGCACCTTCACGCCGTGGGAAGAGTTTCCCGAGCATACCGACCTGCTGTTCTATGAGGGCCTGCACGGCGCCTATGTCGGCGACGAAGCCGATGTCGTCCAGCACGCCGACCTCGCCATTGGCGTGGTGCCGGTGGTCAACCTCGAGTGGATTCAGAAAATCCACCGCGATACTGAAGGCCGCGGCTATTCGGTCGAGGCGGTGACGCACACCATCCTGCGCCGCATGCACGATTATGTGAATCACATCTGCCCGCAGTTTTCGCGCACCCACATCAACTTCCAGCGCGTGCCGATCGTCGATACGTCCAATCCCTTCATCGCGCGAGATATTCCGACTCTGGATGAATCGCTGGTAGTGATCCGCTTCCGCGATCACCACGGCGTCGATTTCCCTTATCTCCTCAACATGATCCATGACTCTTTCATGTCACGCCCGAACATTATGGTGGTGCCGGGAGGCAAGATGGGCCTGGCCATGGAGTTGGTGCTGTCGCCAATCATCCTGGACATGATGGAAAAAAAGTGGAAGCGCAGCTCTAGCAAGACCTGATTCACCCAGGGCTGCGCCAGCGTCTCGATGGCGCCCGGATTTTGTCCGGGCGATCATCGGGTCAAAACATCCCGCCGTAAAATGGAACATAATCGCAGGTTCCATCCGGCCACAACATCGAGGAAAGCAATGAGCACGTTCAGTGATTTCGAGCCGCCTGTTTTCAATAATCTGACCAGCGCCATCCGCGCCCTGGCCATGGATGCCGTCCAGAAGGCCAATTCCGGCCATCCCGGCGCGCCCATGGGCATGGCCGAGATTGCCGAGGTGCTGTGGAACCACCACATGCGCCACAACCCCAGCAACCCCAAGTGGGCCAACCGCGACCGCTTCGTGCTGTCCAACGGCCACGGCTCGATGCTGATCTACGCCCTGCTGCACCTGACGGGCTACGATCTGTCGATCGACGACCTGAAGAATTTCCGTCAGTTGCACAGCAAGACCCCGGGACACCCCGAGCTTGGCTACACGCCTGGCATCGAGACCACCACCGGTCCGCTCGGTCAAGGCATCACCAACGCTGTTGGCATGGCGATGGCCGAGAAGCTGCTCGCCAATGAATTCAACAAGCCTGGTCACGAAATCGTTGATCACCGCACTTGGGTCTTCCTCGGCGACGGTTGCCTGATGGAAGGCATCTCGCACGAAGCCTGCGCGCTGGCCGGCACCTGGGGCTTGGGCAAGCTGACCGCTTTCTGGGACGACAATGGCATCTCCATCGACGGTCACGTCGAAGGTTGGTTCACCGACGACACCCCCAAGCGTTTCGAAGCTTACGGCTGGCACGTCGTGCCCAACGTCAATGGCCACGACCCCGAGGCGTTGCATGCCGCCATCGAGGCAGCCAAGCTGGTCACCGACAAGCCGTCGATGATCTGCTGCAAGACCGTGATTGGTGCCGGTTCGCCCAACAAGCAAGGTACGCATGACGTGCATGGCGCACCGTTGGGCGATATCGAGATTGCCCTGGTTCGCCCGCATATCGGCTGGAACTTTGGTCCGTTCGAAATCCCGCAGGAAGTTTATGAAACCTGGGATGCCAAAAAGAAGGGCGCCGAATGGGAAGGTAGCTGGAACCAGAAGTTCGAGCATTACACCAAGGCTTTCCCGGCCGAAGCCGCCGAGTTCAAGCGCCGCATGGCCAGCGAACTGCCCGCCAACTGGGCCGAGCATGCCAAAAAGGCTATCGAAGGCGCCAACACCAAGGCCGAAACAGTTGCCACCCGCAAGGCTTCGCAGATCGCCATCAATGCGCTGGCGCCGGCACTGCCCGAGTTCCTTGGCGGTTCCGCCGACCTGACCGGCTCCAACCTGACCAACTGGACGGGTTGCAAGCATGTCTCCGGCAAGTCGTGTGGCAACTACATTTCCTATGGCGTGCGCGAGTTCGGTATGTCGCACATCATGAACGGCATGGCCCTGCATGGTGGCTTGCTGCCCTTCGGTGGCACCTTCCTGATGTTCTCGGAATATGCCCGCAACGCCCTGCGCATGTCGGCGCTGATGAAACAGCGCGTGATTTACGTCTTCACGCACGATTCCATCGGCCTCGGCGAAGACGGCCCGACGCACCAGCCGGTTGAGCAGATCGCCACGCTGCGCCTGATTCCGAACATGGATCTGTGGCGTCCGTGCGATACCGTCGAGACCATGGTGGCCTGGACCCAGGCAGTCGAGAGACTGACCGGCCCGAGTTCCCTCGCGCTGTCGCGCCAGAACCTGCCTTTCGTCGCTCGCGACGCCGCCACCATCGAAAACATCAAGAAGGGTGGTTATGTCATTTCCGCCGCCAAGGGCGATGCCAAGGCCATCATCATCGCCACCGGCTCGGAAGTCGAACTCGCGCTGAAAGCGCAGACCGCGCTGGCCCAGGAAAACATCCAGGTCAGCGTCGTCTCGATGCCCAGCACCAACGTCTTCGATCGTCAGACACAGGCTTACAAGGACAGCGTGCTGCCCAAGGGCCTGCCGCGCGTCGTCGTCGAAGCAGGCGTCACCGACAGCTGGTGGAAGTATGTTGGCGGCGAAGGCACGGTCATCGGCCTCGATCGCTTTGGCGAATCGGCCCCGGCCGGCGTGCTGTTCAAAGAATTCGGTTTCACGGTGGCGAACATCGTGAAGGCCGTCGAGCAATTCATCTAATCACAACCTGGAGACTTATACATGGCTATCAAAGTTGGCATCAACGGCTTCGGCCGCATCGGCCGCATGGCTTTCCGCGCAATCGCCAAGGATTTTCCCGAGATCGAAGTTGTCGGCATCAATGACCTGCTCGAACCCGACTACCTGGCCTACATGCTGAAGTACGACTCCGTGCATGGCCGTTTCAATGGCGATATCGCCGTTGATGGCAATAACCTGATCGTCAAGGGCAAGAAGGTCCGCCTGACGGCCGAGAAGGATCCCGCCAACCTGAAGTGGAGCGAAATCGGCGCCGACATCGTTATCGAATGCACCGGCTTCTTCCTGACCAAGGAAACCTGCCAGAAGCATATCGATGCGGGCGCCAAGAAAGTCGTGCAGTCGGCCCCGTCGAAAGACGACACCCCGATGTTCGTCTATGGCGTGAACCACGAAAAATACGCCGGCGAGACCATCGTTTCCGCTGCTTCCTGCACCACCAACTGCCTAGCGCCCGTCGCCAAGGTGCTGAACGACAACTGGGGTATCAAGCGTGGCCTGATGACCACGGTGCATGCTGCTACCGCCACCCAGAAGACCGTCGATGGCCCGTCCAACAAGGACTGGCGCGGTGGTCGTGGCATCCTCGAGAACATCATCCCGTCCTCGACCGGCGCCGCCAAGGCCGTCGGCGTGGTGCTGCCGGAACTGAAAGGCAAGCTTACCGGCATGGCCTTCCGCGTTCCGACTTCCGACGTTTCCGTGGTTGACTTGACCGTTGAACTGACCAAGGAAGCCTCGTACAAGGATATCTGCGCCGCCATGAAGGCCGCTTCCGAAGGCGCCATGAAGGGTGTGCTTGGCTACACCGAAGAGAAAGTGGTTTCCACCGACTTCGTCGGCCACACCGCTCCTTCGACCTTCGACGCCGAGGCCGGCATCGCGCTGGACAGCACCTTCGTCAAGGTCGTTGCCTGGTACGACAACGAGTACGGTTACACCTGCAACATGCTGCGCTTCGTCAAGCACGTCGCCAAGTAAGCAGTAGATAGCAGAGCTTCACCATCCAAGCGTTGCACCGTCACACTGGTGCAACGCTTCAGTGGTTAACTTCAAGAATAATCCCGGGAGATAGCACATGTCCAAGTTCATTCGCATGACCGACCTCGACCTCAATGGCAAGCGCGTATTCATCCGCGCTGATCTCAACGTACCCGTCAAGGACGGTAAAGTCACTTCCGACGCCCGCATCACCGCGTCGATGCCCACCATCGAGCACGCCATGAAAGCTGGCGCCAAGGTAATGGTCACCTCTCACCTCGGTCGTCCGACCGAAGGCGAATGGGCCGAGGAAAACTCCCTCAAGCCCGTTGCCGATGTGATGTCAGCCAAGCTTGGCAAGACGGTACGCGTGATTCGCGACTGGGTTGACGGTGGCTTCGATGTAGCCGCCGGCGAAGTCGTGCTGCTCGAAAACTGCCGCATCAACAAGGGCGAAAAGAAGAACGTCGAGGAAACCGCGAAAAAATATGCCGCCCTCTGCGACGTGTTCGTCATGGACGCCTTTGGCACCGCCCACCGTGCCGAGGCATCGACCTACGGCATCGCCCAATTTGCCCCGACTGCCTGTGCCGGTATGCTGGTCACCGAGGAACTTGAGGCGCTGGACAAGGCGCTGGCCAATCCGGCCCGGCCGATGGTCGCCATCGTCGGTGGTTCCAAAGTGTCCACCAAGCTGACCGTGCTGGAAGCCCTCTCCGAAAAATGCGAGCAACTGGTGGTCGGCGGCGGAATCGCCAACACCTTCCTCAAGGCCACCGGCAAGAACGTCGGCAAGTCGCTGTGCGAGGATGACCTGGTGCCTACCGCGCAGGCCCTGATGAAAAAAATGACCGCGCGTGGCGCCACCATCCCCATCGCCGTTGATGTGGTTTGCGGAAAAAAATTCGACGCCAACGAACCGGCGGTGAGTAAGGATGCCGGTGCGGTCGCCGACGACGACATGATCTTTGACATCGGCCCCAAGAGCACGCAAGAACTCGTCGACATCATCATGAAGGCCGGCACCGTCCTGTGGAACGGCCCGGTTGGCGTGTTCGAGTTCGACCAGTTTGGTGAAGGCACCAAGGCCATTGCCAAGGCCATTGCCGAAACCAAGGCCTTCACCCTGGCCGGCGGCGGCGACACCATCGCCGCCATCCAGAAATACGACATCTATGACAAGGTCTCCTACATTTCCACCGCTGGTGGAGCCTTCCTCGAATACCTGGAAGGCAAGGTGCTTCCGGCTGTCGCCATGCTTGAGCAACGTGCAAAAGGCTGATAACGGCGTTCGTGGCTTCCGTGCATCGCGGATGCACCGTGCCAATTGAAAATATGTCCAATCTGAAACGCAAAACCAAGATTGTCGCGACCCTCGGGCCAGCGTCTTCGAGTCCCGAAGTGCTGACCCGTCTGGTCGAAGTCGGCATCGATGTCGTCAGATTGAACTTTTCCCACGGCACGGCCGATGATCACAGGTCGCGCGTTGCCTTGTTGCGCGAATTGATCGAGAAGAGCGGTCGCACCGTCGGCATCATGGCCGACCTGCAAGGGCCGAAAATCCGCGTTGGCAAGTTTGCCGGCAGCAAGGTGCTGCTGAAGAACGGCCAAGCCTTCATCCTCGATGCCGAGTGCCCGCTTGGCGACACTACTGCCGTCGGGCTTGACTACCCGGAACTCGTCAATGACGTCTCCGGCGGCGACGTGCTGCTGCTTGACGATGGCCGCATCATCATGGATGTCGATCATGTCGATGGCACGCAGATTCATTGCATCGTGCGCCAGGGTGGTGAATTGTCGAACAACAAGGGTATCAATCGCCAGGGTGGTGGCCTCTCCGCGCCGGCGCTGACACCCAAGGATATGGAGGATATCCGCACCGCGGCCAGTCTTGGCATCGACTATGTCGCGGTGTCCTTCCCCAAGTCCGGCGATGACATGCGTCTGGCTCGCGCCCTGTTGCAGGCGGCCGGGTCCAATGCCCTGCTGGTGGCCAAGATCGAGCGCGTCGAGGCCGTCGAGAATCTCGATCATATCCTCGATGCCACCGACGGCGTCATGGTGGCGCGCGGTGATCTTGCTGTCGAAGTCGGCGATGCCGCCGTGCCGGCGCTGCAAAAACGCATCATCCGCACCGCGCGGGAACACAACAAGTTCGTCATCACTGCCACGCAGATGATGGAGTCGATGATTCACTCGCCGGTGCCTACCCGCGCCGAGGTGTCCGACGTCGCCAACGCGGTCCTTGATGGCACCGACGCCGTGATGCTGTCGGCCGAAACCGCCGCCGGCGAATTTCCGGTGGAGACGGTGGAAGCGATGGCGCGCATTTGCCTGGAAGCGGAGAAATCGGCCGACACCCAACTCGATACCCACTTCCTCAATCGCGTATTTACCCGCATCGATCAGTCGATCGCCATGGCGGCGCTGTTCGCCGCTCACCACCTCAAGGTCAAGGCCATTGCTTCGCTGACTGAGTCCGGTTCGACAGCGTTGTGGATGTCCCGCCTCAACGCCGGTGTGCCGATCTACGCCCTGACGCAGGAAGTCAGAACACGCTACAAGGTCAGTATTTTCAAAGGCGTCTATCCGGTGATGATGGCCCAGAGCGGCCAAGACCGCGACGAGGTGCTGCGCCACGCGGAAGAAGCAATGATCGCCTCCGGCGCCGTCGAGCACGGCGACCTTATCGTACTGACCATCGGCGAGCCAATCGGTAAACCCGGCGGCACCAACACCCTCAAAATCATCAAGGTCGGCGAGCACCGATCCAGCCATTAACCCCAATCAAGGAGACTGCAATGCCCCTCGTATCCATGCGCCAACTGCTCGACCATGCCGCTGAACACGGCTATGGCCTGCCCGCCTTCAACGTCAATAACCTGGAACAGATCCAGGCCATCATGGAGGCCGCCGAGGAAACCAACAGCCCGGTGATCATGCAAGGTTCCGCCGGCGCCCGCAAGTATGCCGGCGAGGCTTACCTGCGCCACCTCATCGAGGCCGCCATCGAAACCCATCCCGATGTGCCGATCGTCATGCACCAGGATCACGGTGCCAGCCCGGCTATCTGCATCCAGTCGATGCGCTCCGGCTTCTCCAGCGTCATGATGGACGGCTCGTTGATGGAAGACGGCAAGACCCCTTCCTCCTTCAAGTACAACGTCGACACCACCAAGCACGTCGTCGATATCGCTCATGCCATCGGCGTGTCGGTTGAAGGCGAACTCGGCTGCCTGGGTTCGCTCGAGTCCGGCGAAGGTGAGAAAGAAGACGGCCACGGCGCCGAGGGCGTGCTGTCGCACGACCAGTTGCTGACCGATCCCAACGAAGCCGCCGAGTTCGTCAAGTTGACGCAAGTTGACGCGCTGGCCATCGCCATTGGTACCTCTCACGGCGCCTACAAGTTCACCCGCCCCCCCACAGGCGCGGTGCTGCGCATCGACCGCATCAAGGAAATCCACGCCCGTCTGCCCAACACACATCTGGTCATGCATGGTTCCTCCAGCGTGCCACAGGATTGGTTGAAGATCATCAATGAGAACGGCGGCGAGATGGGCGCCACCTACGGCGTGCCGGTCGAGGAAATCGTCGAAGGCATCAAGAACGGCGTCCGCAAGGTTAACATCGACACCGACCTGCGCATGGCCTCCACCGGCGCCATTCGCCAGTTCCTGAACAAGGATCGCAAGAACTTCGATCCGCGCAAGTACCTGGTCGAAGCCCGCAAGGCGATGAAGGAAATCTGCAAGGCCCGCTACGAAGCCTTCGGCTGTGCCGGTCAGGCCAGCAAGATCAAGGTGATCGGGCTGGAAGCCATGGCCAACCGCTACAAGAAGGGCGAACTCAACGCCGTCGTCAAGTAAGCGGCGATTTGCAGTAAAGTTCTGGGGCCGCCGGTGCTGATGCCGGCGGCCTCTTCATTTTCGTTCTGCGGAATGCCATGACTGCCCCTCTTTTTGAATCATCCATTGCCAGCCTGTCACTGATCAATCGCGGCAAGGTTCGCGACATCTATTCTGTAGATGATGACAAACTGCTGATCGTCACCACCGACCGCCTCTCGGCCTTTGACGTGATCCTGCCCGATCCGATTCCCGGCAAGGGTGCGGTGCTCACCGCCGTCGCCGATTTCTGGTTCCGTCAACTCGGTCACATCATTCCCAACCAGCTCACAGGCATTGATCCGGAAACGATAGTCGCGCCCAATGAACGCGAGCAGGTGCGCGGTCGTGCCATTGTCGTGAAACGGCTCAAGCCCCTGCCCATCGAGGCGGTGGTGCGTGGCTACCTGATCGGTTCGGGCTGGAAGGATTACCAGGCCAGCGGCAAGGTCTGTGGCATCGGCCTGCCGGCGGGCCTGCAAATGGCCCAGCAACTGCCCGAGCCACTATTTACGCCATCGACCAAAGCCGAGCTCGGCACTCACGACGAGAACATCGACTACGCCGCCGTCGAGAAAACGGTCGGCCCGGCGCTGGCGGCCCAGGTGTGCACTGCCGCCCTGCGTCTCTACAAGGAAGCGGCGGCCTATGCGCTGACGCGCGGCATCATCATCGCCGACACCAAGTTTGAATTCGGCCAGGATGCCGCCGGCACGCTGTACTTGATCGACGAGGTGCTGACGCCGGATTCGTCGCGCTTCTGGCCGGCCGACACCTACAAGATCGGCACCAGCCCGCCGAGCTTCGACAAGCAATTCGTCCGCGACTACCTTGAAACCCTGGACTGGAACAAACAGGCGCCCGGCCCGCGTTTGCCGGCGGAGATACTCGAAAAAACCTCGGCGAAATATCGCGAGGCGCTTGAGCGCCTCACCCGCTAATTCCGGCGCTGGTTTCCACGTCGCCCCACGTCGTCAAGCTGCTTCCTGCCGTACCGCTAGCGCCGACTTTTTGCGCGGCTCTCGCCGGGCGGCGCTTGCTTTTCCTTTCCTCACGCCCCACTTTGACCGCATGAACCCACTCCTCGACTTCAGCAGCCTGCCCCACTTCGACACCGTCAACCCCGACCATGTCGCCCCCGCCATTCGCCAACTGCTGGAGCAGAACCGCACGCTGATCGACAGCCTGGTTCAACCCGAAACGCCCGCCACCTGGGATAGGTTCGTGGTGCCGCTGACCGATGCCGGCGAACAGCTCTCACGTGCCTGGGGCATTGTCGGCCATTTGCACGCGGTCAATGACGTGCCCGCGTGGCGCGAGGCCTATAACGGCATGCTGCCCGAAGTGACGAGCTTCTACGCCGAACTGGGGCAAAACCTCGCGCTCTTCGCCAAGTTCAAGATGCTCGCCGCCAGCCCCGAATACGCTACCCTCAATGCCTCACGCCGTCGCATCATCGACAATGACCTGCGCGATTTCCGCCTGTCTGGCGCCGAACTGCCGGAGGCCGACAAACCGCGTTTCCAGCAAATTCAGGAAGAAATGGCCGCGCTGGCCGCCAAGTTCTCCGAGAATCTGCTCGACGCCACCAATGACCACGCAGAATGGGTGACGGAGGAAGCCGCGCAGTTGGGTGCATTGGCCGGCCTGCCCGACGACGCCCGTGCCGCTGCCCGTGCTGCCGCTGACAAGGATGGCAAGCCAGGCTGGAAATTCACCCTGCACGCGCCTTCCTACATCCCGGTGATGCAGTACGCCGACGACCGCGACCTGCGCGCGCGCCTGTATCGCGCCTACGCAACGCGCGCCTCGGAGCAGGGCAAGGCCGAGTGGAATAATGGCCCGCTGATCGAACGCATCCTGGCGCTACGCGCCGAGGAAGCCAAACTGCTTGGCTTCGCCAGCTACGCCGAAGTTTCGCTGGTGCCGAAGATGGCCGACACGCCGGCCGAAGTCGCCGCCTTCCTGCGCGAACTGGCCGCCAAAGCGCGGCCCTATGCGGAACGCGACATGAGCGAACTGCGTGAATTCGCCCGCAGGGAACTGGGCATGGCACAGCTCGAAAGCTGGGATCTGGCCTGGGCCTCCGAAAAACTCAAGCAGGCGCGCTACGCCTTCTCCGACGACGAGGTGAAGCAATACTTTCCCGAGCCGCGCGTGATGGCCGGCCTGTTCCATGTCATCGAGACGTTGTTCGGCGTCACGCTGGCAGCCGACACCGCGCCGACCTGGCATCCCGACGTGCGCTTCTATCAAATTCTGCGCGATGGCCGCCTGATCGGCCAGTTTTACCTTGATCTCTACGCCCGCGAAACCAAGCGCGGCGGAGCCTGGATGGACGACGCCATCAGCCGCCGGCACAGCCCGGCGGGCGTGCAAACGCCGGTAGCCTACCTCAACTGCAATTTTCCCGGCCCGGTAAACGAAGGCGGCAAACCACGGCCGGCCACCTTCAGTCACGACGACGTGATCACCCTGTTCCATGAAAGCGGTCACGGCTTGCATCATCTACTGACCCAAGTGGATGAACTGGCCGTTTCCGGCATCGGTGGCGTCGAGTGGGATGCCGTCGAACTGCCGAGCCAGTTCATGGAAAACTTCTGCTGGGACTGGGCGGTGCTGCAAAAAATGACGGCGCATGTCGGCACGGGCGAGCCGCTGCCGCGCGCGCTCTACGACAAGATGATCGCGGCAAAGAATTTCCAGAGCGGCATGCAGACGCTACGCCAGATCGAATTCAGCCTCTTTGACCTGTTGCTGCACGGCGAGACCTCGCCTAAGCCCGATTTCATGCAACTGCTCGACACCGTGCGGCAGGAAATTGCCGTGGTTTTCCCGCCTGAGTGGCAGCGCTTTCCGCACAGCTTTTCGCACATCTTCGCCGGCGGCTACGCGGCAGGCTACTACAGCTACAAGTGGGCGGAAGTGCTCTCGGCCGACGCTTTCGGCGCCTTTGAGGAAGCAGAGAAAGAAAGCGGCGCCGTGCTCGACGCCATTGCCGGCAAACGTTTTCTCGATGAAATTCTCGCGGTTGGCGGTTCGCGCCCGGCCATGGACTCCTTCAAGGCCTTCCGTGGCCGCGAGCCGAACGTCGATGCCCTGCTTCGCCACGGCGGCATGAACTGAACCCTCGAAACGAAAACCCGGAATTAAAGCCCGAATTTAAAGCCCGGTATGCGGCTAGCGCGCGATCAGCGTCTGCAACTCGCGCTCCAGCAACGCTGGATCACCGGCGTTGAGTTCCACCAGACGTCGCAGATGGGTGATGCTGTCGATGTCGATGCTGTCGCAACGCACGCCTACATGCACCCCCTCAAGATGCGTTACCTTGCCCACCATGGCGATGACAACCCCCTCGGCAAGATGCAGCTTGACCTGGCAGACGTCATTCACCTTGCCGTTCCATCCGGCCGTCACCACCAGCAAGGCACCTTTGAGCGAGATGTCGAGCAACTGCGCATCCACCGTGCCGCGATCATTGGTAAGGCGCACACCGGTATGAAAGGCAGCGCGCCAGAACTGGCGGCGATTGTTCGGATCACTCATGCTTGCGTCGTTCCTGCTCACCTTCATGCCCCATCTCCCCGCTAGGCTCCACCGTCCCAAAATCGAATCCGCTGAAAGATCCGGCAAGCGAACACTCACACTCACCGCATTGATGCTCAGCGGCACACTCCCACCGCGTCTGATCCAGCAGCACCATTTCTCCGCATCGCGCGCAATAAGCAAAAGGCGAATCGAACATGACACACCTCCGACTTAATTATAGGCGTTCCCCTCTCGGGTATCATCCTGCGCCATGAAGCTGCTCGCCACATGGAATGTCAATTCGCTCAAGGTGCGCCTGCCGCAGGTGCTCGACTGGCTGGCGACGCGGCAACCCGACGTGCTCTGTTTGCAGGAAACCAAGCTTGAAGACAAATCGTTTCCGGTGGATGCCATCGAAGCCGCCGGCTATCGTGTCGCTTTCAACGGTCAGAAGACCTACAACGGCGTCGCCATTCTTTCACGCCAGCAAGCGGTCGATGTCGTGCGTGACATCCCCGCTTTCGACGATCCGCAAAAGCGGGTAATCACCGCCACCGTCGATGGCGTGCGCGTGATTTGCGTGTACATCCCCAACGGCCAGGAAGTCGGTTCGGACAAATACGACTACAAACTCAAGTGGCTGGCGGCCCTGACCGACTGGTTGCGCGACGAGTCGTCCCGTCATCCGCAACTCGCGCTGCTCGGCGACTACAACATTGCACCGGATGATCGCGACGTGCATGACCCCGCCGCCTGGCAGGGACGGATTCTCTGTTCCGATGCGGAGCGCGCCGCCTTTCGCCGGCTTACCGACCCGGCCGGACTGGGCCTCGGCGACGCCTTCCGCCTGTTCGATCAGCCGGAAAAAACTTTCTCATGGTGGGATTACCGCATGATGGGTTTTCGCCGCAACCACGGCCTGCGCATCGACCATATTCTGCTGTCCCAAACGCTGGCC
>JFJP01027365.1_pt1 | contig 13518 bp, 3 predicted proteins | sample 431651 | NCBI WGS metagenome assembly JFJP01 (sample SAMN02602958, study PRJNA72255) | Microbial mat metagenome, whole genome shotgun sequencing project. | biome: fresh water; feature: sink hole; material: water; isolation source: purple microbial (photo- and chemosynthetic) mats found in...
AGCATTATTTTAAAGAAAGCATTCTATTTTTTTTAATTAAATTTGTTAAAAAAATTTAAAACAGATTCTTTTGAAAAAATTTTAAAATCATTTGCTTTAAAAAAAAAATTTTGAAAATGTTTAAAATTTGCTTTTTTTATTTTTTTTTCACATAAAATTAAAAAATTTATTTCAAAAAACTAAAATGGAAAGCAAAAAGGTTCTTTTGATTTGTGCTGATGGCTGTGAAGATATTGAAACAATTTCTCAGATCGACGTCTTAACCCGAGCTGGCATTCCCCTCACCATTGCAACCGCCAATGGCAAAAATACAGGTAAAAATTAAAATGTCTCATAAATTATTTAAAAATTCTCTTTTCATTCAAAAGGTCAAGGATTAACTGTCAAAGGAGCATACGGAACCACTTTTTTGGCTAATGAGTATTTAGAAGATTGTGAAAAAAATATTTATGATATGATTACATTGCCAGGTGGTTTGAAAGCCGCTGAAATTTTTTCTACAAATCCTTTAGTGATAAAGATGTTGTGTGATCAAAAGGCTAATAATCGATGGTATTGTGCTATTTGTGCATCACCAGCACTCGTATTTCAACCAAATGGCCTCTTAGATAATGAAGTTGGGACTTGTTATCCAGCTTTTTGGGAAAAACTCAGCAATCAAACAAAAGTAAAGGAAAGAGTGGTTGTTTCAAATAAATGCATTACAAGTCAAGCCGCTGGGACATCTTTAGATTACGGACTTGCATTAGTAAAAGCTTTAGTTGGGGAAGAAAAAGCAAATGAAATTGCTGGGAAGATGTTGGCACCTTCATTATAAATAATAGATAACGATTTAATTAATTATCTTGAAAACAACCGACCAAAAAAATTTTCATCATTAACTCTTTATTTTTTGATGACAGTGATTTCTCGTTATTTATTTATTAATGTGCAATGCAATATCCTTAAAACAATAAAAAAAAAAAAAAAAAAGCTTATTTTTAGAAAAAATATCTTCTCAGAAAAATTAATTTCTCTTTTTAAACAAATTGGGAAAAAAACTTCCTTATTCATATGACTGTAGGAAGAAATATTATAATAAATGAGGTTGCAGGTTTTTTCCAACTTGGGCTTTGATAAATGGTACTTTATATTTTTTTAAAATAATTTAATTTAAAAGCAATTTAAAATTTTATGAAACTTATTTAATGTTTGTTAACAAACCAAACCAAAAAAGAAAACGTTGGACTCTTTGAATTTTTTTTCTTTTAATCAAAAAATTTCTTTGAATGCAAAGCAATTTGAATGTAGAATGTAAAGAAATTCTTTTTTCAAGCAAATCAGAAAAAGCAAGAAAACTATTAATGAAATTTATTTTTAATATTTTTGAAGAAAGAAAGATTTTTCTTTTAAATTATCTAATCTTTTGAAAACATTTTTTTTTGATTTAAATTGCCAATTGTTAAAATAAAGAATTTCATCCTTTTTTAATTTTATTTTTCTGAAAAATTTCATGAAATCTTTTTCAAATTATTTAAAAAAAAAATAAAAAAATAAAAAATTCAGACTGGCAAAATACATTTAAACAAGCTTTTAAAGCATATTTATCCAATCAGATTTATTTTTTTATCAAATTGTCAATATAAATACTTTTTTTCACTCTTTTTTATAATATATTTTCTAAAAATTACTCTAAATCATGAAATAAAAAATGTTGTTTTCTCAAAAAATTTTCTTTATTTTTCCGCTTTTATTTTTCGTTCTTCATGCAGGTCTCCTCTCTTTTCTCATTTTTTCCTAATCTCATATTTCAGGCTTCATCTATCCAGACAGAGCTAATCCTATACTTCCTTATAGAAACAATTTAGGAGCTCAAGGCCAATATGATTTTTATTTAAGCCTGAAAACAAGCATTTCATTGGAACCTTCCATTGAAATAACATTTCCTTTAACACAATTTAATCCAGTTTTGGTGAGTTCTGCAGCTTGCCTTGTTCAAATCAGCCAAAGTTCTAACAGTCAATTAATGAGTTGCACCAGCACACTCAATGTGATATACATCACAATTGACCAAACCAAAATCCCTTTTCTTGAGTCGGGGAGCCTCCAGATTACAGTTTTTAACGTTCAAAATCCTTTAACAAATGCAGAGAAAGGCACAGGGAATTTCCAAATAAAAACTTTTTCACAAGGAGGAATAAAAATTGATGAAAATACCAATTTTGGGACTATTGGGATAGCCAATGCTTATATTGCAAGGAGTAATAAAAATAAAATTAAATAATTTTTAAAAACTCCTTTATTTCACAGCTTTGGTGAGCACTTCAACACCGAGCTTATTTGCCCAAATAAATAACGATGGTTCTGTTTTGGGAGGATTTTTAACAAATTATGTCTTGGTTTTTACGAATGCAGTTTATTTGAGGCAAAATTCCTGGTTTCGTTTGCAATTTCCTATTGATTTTGCAAGTTTCGGCAATATACAATGCGATTTGGCTCTCAATTCTTTGCCTCTCTCTTGCTCAATTCAAGGACAAGTGCTCTATATTAATGGTTTGACTTTTCCTCTCTTTCCAGGAACCCAAAGAATCAAACTGAAAAACATTTATAATCCTTACATAAAAGGTTTAACCAATCCCTTTATTTTTGAAAGCTTGGAGCCAGGCATTAACACAGTTGTTGAATACTATGAAATTATGGGTGTAAGCATACAGCCAGGTTTGATAAAAAACCCAGTGATTTCAGCTTATCCTTTGAACAAGAATCTCTATATAGATTATACAATTTCTTTTACTCCAACGAATAGTATTCCAGCTGGTGGTTTCATTAAAATAATCTTTCCTCCACAGTTTGGTGTTTTAGCTACAATATGCAGAGTTATTAAGGGATTGTCTGCTGGAACCAACCCGATTTCTTGCCCTGTTACTGGATATGAGGTTAAAATTATGGATTTCGCCAAGGCATTATCTCAATTCATACAAATCAAAGTTTTTGCAACAAACCCTGCAGTTTCAGGTGTCGCCACATCTCAGTTTACAATTACCAGTTACAAGAGTGCCACAGAAATCATTGATGAAAATTTGCAAGCAGGCTCAATCATTGTTCAGAATATTGATAAGCCTTATTACCTTTATATTGATTTATACACAAAAATTATCAACACAACAATGGGAATCATAGGACCTTTAGATTTTCGCCTTTATCCTCAAAGTGCAAATACTTTGCCTGCAACAACAACATTTAACACTGTAGCAAGAACAGGAAAAATTTTGCTACAAATACCTCTCTGGTGGAAGAATTATGGTGATACATATAGTATGAACACTCCTTCTATTTATCCTTCAGGTTATAGTCCTTTATGCTATTTTGGAGAGGTTTATACTAAATGCACTCATAGTTTACAAATGTACAAAATTCCGACTCCAACGGATGGGGACCTCAGCAGATATTCAACAAGTTTGGGCGGTTGTCCTGTGGGATTAGGAGAGTGTGATGTTCCGATTTCCATACAAAATGTGAGGGTCTCACCAATTCCTGGAAGATGGGATTTTAGAGTTTTAACATTTATCGACCAACCTGCTGTAAACCCAATACCTTCTGAGCAAGACCTCTTTACAATGGATATTCCTTATGATATTTTCACAAGTGCCACTGTTTACACAACTTCCATTGATCAAAATGACGAAAATAATATCATCAGGGTTTCATTTCAAGTTGGATTAATTTTGCCATGGGAAGGAGCTATTAATTTAAATTTAACAGTTATAGATGAAGTTTATAAGAATAGTGCAGGTTGGCCAGTTGATTTAGGCTTTGGAATTGGAGAGGAAAGTACTCTGCTTGTTCCTTGTCGAATAAAGATCTCTAACGTCGTGGTGGGATATGCTGCTTCATCTGCACATCCAAATGCTAAATGTTTTTTATTTTCAGGAAAAGTGTCAACAACGACTAATACTATTTTGCAAGTAAGAGGGTTTTCTTCAAATATTGCATCTGGAACAAATATTGAAGTTGATATTCCAGATGTCAAATATTGTAACACTTTGAACATGAATTGTTACATCGAATTAACAACTTCTTATACAACTTCATTAAAAAATCCTTATACGCTTAATTATTATAGAGCTTCTATGGGTTCTGTTACAGGTCCAAGCATTTTCACAGCCTCAGATTCTTCAACATTTAATGTCATATTTGACAAGACAGAAATTTGTTTACAGGCTACTTATACATTTAAAATGAATCTGGCCCTTAATCTTGTGAAGGATGATCATATTCTTGTCAAATTTCCTAACTTTATTACATCAACTATTACAACCCCAGCAACCCCTAACCCAAAAGAAGCCTTTAACTTTGCAAGGTTTGGTATAACTTCAAATAAGGGTAGGGTTGATGTCATATGGAATTTCATAACCAACGAGATCTATTACCTCATAAAATTATCTGGCGCATTTTCCAGTGGGACCGCTGTCACATTCACATTATCTCCTATCAGAAATCCCACTTACCATTCAGCTCAATTACCTCTCTCGAATTTTCCATCTATTGACTTAGGTATTATCATTAAACAGTTATATTGGTCAAAAAAAAGATATTCAGAAGAATGGACGTATCCAATAACCAGTGCATGGACTGATGGTGGTATCTCAAATACAAAAATTATGATTTTGCCCAATACTCTTAACAGTGACGCGTATACGAGAACTATTGATTTGAAATCTTGGGTGACTCATCGCGTTGAATTCGTCATATGTCATGAAATCCCTGCTGCGGGAGCAGTGAAGATCACAATTCCATTTAATGATAATGTTGGTTCCCCTAACTCTGTTTATTATGATGGTGCAGATACCACTTGTAAAATTTGGTCAGGGCTTGTTGGAAAACCAGTAAAATTAGGTAATTCTATGACTTGTGTGCGAATTGATGATTATTATGTGATAAAGGGATTTGAAAATGTGCTTCAATTTCAAACAATTAAAGTTCTTTTGAAACTCAAATCCAAAACAATTGCTATTACACAAATTCCGATTTTTAAAGTTCAAACTTTTTTTGATAGCTCTTTAGCACTTACTGCAGGACAACCAAATCAAAATGATTTTATGGTAAGTGCCAATGAAATAAATGCCGCCTTATATACTGGCCCAAAGTCGTTTCCTCCATATTTGGAATGGGGTGAATTTATCAAAAAAAGGATTCGAGCTCGTAAAGGAGATAGAGGACCATTATTCTTAACTCTAACTACAAATTACGATATAAAGAATGCCAATAATGCAAGTCCTGGAAAGTTTTTTGTGAGATTTGATCCAAATATGGTTGTTGGAATGCCTGCAAACGGAGTTTTGGAATGTAGAATTGATGGTTATTTAGCAAAGTCATGCAAACAAGTAACAGATGCAGCTTACAGCTACTCAGTTGAAATGAAAATGCCTTTGACTTTTTCTATTACTTTAGGAGTTCCTTGCCTTATGATGATTAGTTCCCGAAATGCTGATGAAAGCTCTACTTTAAAAGAAGGTTTATTATGGGGAAAAGCAGGTTTATTTGAGATTAAGATTGAAAGTGTGGATAGTTCAAATACTATTTTAGAATATTCTAAAAAAACAATTGAAGTATTTCCTGAAGAACTAACCAATTTTTGGGTTTGGTCAGCTTCCAAAATGCGATCTAAAACCAGTGCAGTTACTGACACTGCAAAAGAATGTTCTTATCTTTCTGATGTTGGAAACACAGAAGTTCAATGTGGTCTGACTTTCATCAGAGCGAGCTTTCAATTTCCACAAAATCTTGCCGCATCAGATTCTGCAAATAAACCTATTATTATTGTTGAATTTGCTAGAACCAACTTACCCAACTATATAAATGGTTTTGAAAAAGATTTGGGAACTGGATTATCTCATAGAGATGAAATACCATGCTATATTTCAGGAATTTCAGCTTTGGCATCAGCAACGAGCGTGGTTTGTAAACTATATTATGGAACCTGGCCTAATCCTACAAGAGTATTTATCACAGAATTTGATGCAGTACTGAAGAATACAGCTATTGAAATACATATACCCAAGATTTTTAACCCAAACATAACTCTGGAATTGGTTGCAGTGAGCGTCAGAGCTCAAGAAACAGTTTCAGGAAAAACCAATCCTCTATTCCAAGCACAATATACTCTGGTCAATACCACATATGAATACCCTACTTATGATTATCCAGAAGTGATTTTGGAAACTTTGAATTCACCAGCTTATGATGTGACTTTTACGACAGCGACTATAGATACTTCATCTGATTTAAATATCAAATTCAAATCTTCTAATTACGATTTACAACCTACTGATGTTATTGCATGGGAGATTCCTTCTGGTTGGCAATTGAATGACCCTTGTTCTCATGGTTTCACCAGTATTGCTTCAACATGCGAATCTTATAAAAGCTGTAATTGGGTTGTTTTAAATATGAATACGGTTGTTGGCCAAACCACTGTTCAATCAGGAACAATTTCTATGACTTCTCCACCTTTTACCTATATTTCAGCAGCAGCAGCAGGTAGAGTCAAAGCTTACATATATTCACATTCAAAATTAATTTATATACTGACTTATCCTATTTTTTCTCAAATAATGAGTGCTCAAACAATTGTAACCAAAACTATCACAACCACTGATAATGTTATAGATGGAATTGGTGAATATTCTATAAAAGCTACCATCCCGAAAAGAATTCCCCAAAATGGAGCTATTAGAATCACACTTCCGAATGTTTTGATTGAAACGGAGACAAATTGCAGAAACGATGTGATAGCAGGGTCTCAATTAAATGATTTGGGATTCGAATGTGTGTTTTTTACAGAAACTGTTGCCACCATAACCACTTCTTACTATATTATTAAATTAGGTGGTTTTGAATTAGCTGCTGGCGATCAAATTCTCATCAAAGCCAATTTCAAAAATCCCTCCACTGCTCAAGCAACATCCTGGACAATTCAAACCTTTTATTTGTATGAACCCATTTTAAATTTGTTGATGTGTGAGGTAAAAAATGTGGAAGGACCTTCAATTGTAAATCCCTCAACAGGGTCAACAGTAACCTATTGGGACAATCAACATCGAACACAAAAAAGCTTACATGTGACTGATATTGGATCCATTCAAATTGTAGTGACTTTCACTAATTCCATTGCACACAATGTTGCTGCAAACACAGTTTCAGATTGGTATGTTATTGTTAAAATGTCAAGCACTTTTACTCTCCAATATGGAAGTCAAGTACAAGCAACCTGGAATTTAAATGAAGCTTATTTAACTACAATAAGCGTATCTGGAGGGTTTAACATCATAAAGATTCACGCGCCTCAAAATGTTGATGTGGATTCAGGAAAATTCATTTATTTAAATCTAACAAGTCTTAATGCATATGATGGGAAAAATGGTTTCAAATATCCTAATACACAAGGTATTTATCCATTCACTGTTTCCCTTTATGATCAGGCCAATGTTTTAAAAGAGACTGGTGTCGTGAATCTGTTCGTTCCAGGAACTGATTTTACCCTTTATAGTTCAAGCACTCTGATAATCAATGCTGGATATAAAACATTATTTACTATTAAATTTAAACCAAAAACTGCTGTTTCTGTTGGTGGATATCTCATATTTTATATTCCAACTGTAGTTGAATTCACTAATGAGCCTCTCTATGATAATGATTTAGGTTCAGATCTCAAAGATGGAGATGCAATCGCATGTAATTCTATTTCAGGTTTTGCAGGAATTCTATCTTGTGTTTTGAGTTTTGGAAATCAGAATTCTGGCAAAGAAGCCAGCATCAAAATTACAGGCTTTACCACTGCTTTAGCAATTTCAACATTATATGTTTTGAGAATCCAACAAATTAAGAACCCAGTTGAAACAACTGCAACCGACACTAAAGAGGTCTTTACCCGTTTAGAATCATATACCAGTGCTGCTGTTTTAATAAATTCTGGTGTATGCTATGATTTTACGATTGCCACTGTAACTCCTCTCACTGATATTATCACAAGTCCAACTTTGGATATGCCTACTATGACTTCTTCTCTAGCAGGAGCTACTGGAGTGAAATTCGGTGTCAATTTAAAATTCCCATATCGTTTAGCATATAACAATCAAAATGATTACTTTGTTGTTGAATTTCCAAAGCCAATTTTCCCCACTCTTTCAACCACAACATTTTGCAGCCTCAAATCAGCAGCAGCTTGCACATTAGCATCAGCTTATAACTGGGTGATTTATAAGCCAGCAATTGCAACAGATAATATTGCCCCCAGTACAACAAATGCATTAGATATAAATAATGGCAATCAAGCTTTATATAATGATAACACCGGTATATTTTTAAAAGGATATGTCATTACAAAAAGAATTCTTAGAGCTTTTTATTATTTTAAGAAATTTGCTACCGCACTCACGACAGACACAATCGCTATAACGATGACAGCAACAACTCCTGATATAGACATTACATTGATCCCCAAATCTACAACTATTAAATATTTGATTTCAATTACTATTCCTTCAGGAACAGGAGCCAATGATGTTCCTGCTGGTGGTCTAATTGATATAGAATTCCCTATAAATTTCGTTCTTGAATCTTTCTGTCAAAATGACATTTCTTCACAAATGACAGCAGCTGTGCCAGGAGATATTACTTGCGTTAAAACTCCTGACGCCACGAAACATACTAATGCATATTATGCGATTGGGGGATATCAAAAAATTCCAACCGCCTCAGTAATAAAGATTGTTGCATATGCCAAAACTCCATCAGCAGCAGCCTCAAGTTTAACTTTCAGTGTTTATATTTATGCTGATACAGCGAGAACTCAACAAATGTATACTGATTCTTTTTCCTTCCCTAGTGTTCAAGGATTTACTGGATTTAAACAATTACACATCCCTGATCAAGGGAGAACACCTTATGCAATTCGAAAAAATGGACAATCATTTTTTCAATTCCAATTAATTCCAGCCATTACTTTTGTTTACATGAGACTCAGCTTTCCCACAATTTCTTCCGTGACATTAGAAACAAATTCTCGTCCTATTTGCTATTTTTCAGGGTACGAAGCATCTTATTGCAAATCAACAGTTCTTTCTGATACTTCGCTTGCCTTAAATATTAAAAAGCCACATACACCAGCGACATTTGTTTCTTCGACAATTTATACAATGACGATTGATACTACATGTGGCACAAAAAATGGACTGATTTTCGGTGCAGCAGGAGAATTTAAAGCAAAAGTTGAATTTTCTACAGATGGTTCCACATTTCTTCAATCCACGACCTTTATATTTAATGTTTTAAGTGAAAATGACTTTACATCAGCGAGTATGATCATGTTATGGGCGAACAAACTTACTAGCAGTCCTTTGATAGTTAAATTGCAACCTGGAGCTGCAGAACCTATACCAGTAGATGGAAAAATTGTGGTAACTTTCCCAACTATGAATAATTTGAGGATGAATTTATTCAAAGCAAATCTTGGTTACACAACTCAAAAATTTAATGGCGATACAATAGACTGCTATTCTGCTTCAAGTAATATGGTAGCCACAAATGGAGAAATTATCTGCAAATTATTTTATTTGTCCCAAAATCCTTATATAGAAGTTAGTGGATTTAATCAAATTACAGGAAGCATTGAGTTTCTGATTCCGAAAATTGAAATTCCTGATATATCGACTGATGAAGGTTATGCTGATTTGAAATTACATACAGAAGATTCCAGTGGGAATATCCTTAATGAAAGAGTTATTTTCGATGTTGTTTCAGCTCAAACATACACAACTACAAGTGTTACAGCAGTTAGTAACAGCATCACAGCATCAGAAATTAGATTTCTTAATATTCCAATACGAAATACAATGAGTCCAAGTTCAGGGGGCCGTATTGTGTTTGTTTTTCCTTCAATGTACTCATTCGATAATTCTATTGCCATATCTTTTGCCAGTTCTACTGGAGGCACATTACATGCTTGCAAAAATATTCTTATATACACATCTCCAGCGGCAGGAATTATTGGTGGAGCATCAGTTGTCTTAACTCTTGGTTTCTCAGGTATCAACTCCATGCTTTCGAGTTATTTCACAAATACCGTTTTATCTTATGTGATTTATAATAGAATTTACGTCGGTCGTCATACTACTACCCTTGGTGCTTTGGTAGCCAATCCAGTCTTCAGCACTTTTAGTTTTAAGGTCTCAAACGTGTTTACTTCAGCTTATAGTGATTATCATTTTGTTTTCCAACCTTCAGTGAGTCTTCCAGCCAAAAGCAAAATAAAAATCACATTTTCAGCAGCATGGACTTTTGACCGCATTCAAGTGATTTCTGGTTTAACTGGACCATTCACATTTGGATCAGCATCAACGAGTTCAATCTACATTATTTTATCCAATGCCTATGCTTTAAGTAATGGAAACATCGTTATTCGACTAACTACCCGAAACCCTAGCACAGGAGCCGCATATACTGTATCGGTTGCTATTTATGCTGATTTTGCCGAATCATATCTGATCCAACAAAGCTCAACTCAAAGTATTACGATAGTAAATTTGCCGACTGCAACATTCTCACAAAATTGTTTTGCAACATTAATAGAAAGGAAATTAACTATCAAAGTTTTACCAAATGCAGGAACAACGTTAGCTACAGGATTTGATGTCAGAATATATGGATTATCAGGATTAAATGCTGCAACAGGTAAAATAAATGGAGATAGTTTTACTGTCACTCTCGATGCAATAGAAAACTATTACAAGATGTCCACAACAACTGCTCTACTAACGGCCAATACGTTTGAAATTGATGATACTGTTGGGGCAGATACCAAAAATGTGGCATATTCTTATGTAGTCTTGATCTTAAGTGAAGGAACATCAACTTATTATGAAGCATGTCCTACTTCTTCAGCATTGTATGCAACAGTTGCCACTGCCACTTCGCAATTCACAACATCCGCCGTGGAATATGGACATAATGGAGCAAGTTATTATAATTATTTAGCTTTTACAGTGAATGCTCCCTCAGCATTATCTTTTAGTTCAACAACTGGAATTTATTTGAGTTTTTCAAATGGATTTATGCAAGATGTTGGCTATGTTTTGAGCTCTGGTGATTATGTTCCTTGCGCTATCTCTGGTCACTGGAATTTGAAATGTGTTTTATCAAGTAGAACTAGCAATTATAATGGTGAAACCAAGATTTACCTTCAAAATTTCAACACAATTTCTAGTGGCAGCCCGATTACCATATGTTTCTATCGAATCAAGAATCCTATTAGTGAGGGCCCTCATTTTGTAAGACTAGCTTATTATTCAAATTCTGATTATTTATATGACAAAATTATTGCTTACGTTGATCATATTGTTATGGCAACTGTCTCAGCTGTAAGTCAGACTTTTATTCCTATTACAGCCACTCCAAATACTTATCAATCCGTCATTACATCAACAACAACTTTATCTATGAGCAATCAAGTGAACTCAGGAGATAAAGTACTTTTTTTCGTTGATCATTCCAATAGTGTTAGATCATACATATCGCCAGCAGCCACACCAACACCTGCCATAACCGTATCTCCTTCAGGTCAACTTAACTGTGTTTGGCATCAGTTCGGTCAAATGATTATTTGTTATGTTCTTAATACAGTTTCTAATTACCAGATCACAATCACCAATTATGAAAATCCAATGCATTATATGGAAGGAAATGCTTTTAAGAGTTTTGCTATTTCAAATGATAATCTTGTTGAAATTGTGTATTTTACAAATAGTTTTACTACAAACGTATTTAGTCAAGTGGTTTTGAAAGCATTGGATGCCACAAATACTTTAAATTCAAGATTTTATTTTGAAATGACTCCTTCTTCAAGTATTCCAAAAGGGGGATGCTTAACAATCACTTTTTCTAGTGGATTTACAGCACCAACTTTAAGCAATTTTGATGTTCTAGAAGGGACATATCAAGGAACCATAACATCTTATTTCATTGGCAATCAATTATATCTCAAAGGGTTTGATTACATTTATGGAGGCTACGTACTTAAATTTATTGCAACGATTAAAGGAGGAGCTGGTACAGGCTCATCATCTATAATTATCACTTCCTATGCAACTTGGCCAGAAAATATTGGAGTTTATCCAAACGTGATTGACAAAAATACAGGACTAACTTTGGCTCTCTCATCAACTGTTACTACAATGTCTGCTTGGCCTCTTTATCAATATATTATGGGATATTCAAAAAAGGCCACATCCTCACAATCATTTATAAGTTTGAAATTCATGCCAACTCAGGATATGACCGTTGCAAATTTAGCAAATTTTTTAATGATTCAACTCAAAGATGGAACATCAGATATTTATACACTACCCACAAGCATTACTCCTTTAAGATGCAGATTCAACTTGGTTGGAAATGGATATTCTCCAACAAAGAGTTATTCCTCACAAAGGTGCTATATTTCTACAGATAATAAATATATTGTTGTTCAACCACCAATTTCAACTACGATATATTCAACAATTTATTATGAGTTAATGATATTTTTTGCAGAAATTGATATTCAATCTGGATTCCAAACCTCAGGGACAAACAGCAATTATAAAATGGGAGTAAATATTCTATCAGATGAAAATACGCCCTCAAGCAGCAATAGAAAAGAATTTAACACAGCTTATTTCAAAAATATATTAGCTCAAAGTGGTTCAGGATGTGTTAAAAGTTTCATCAGCGATAAATCAAAAAAAAATCTATTGCATTTCGATATCAAAATTGCAAATCCAATCTCTGATTATCTTGAAATTCTTTTACCTTTAACTAGAATTTACACAGACACTACTGCAGATACACTTTATACGCAAACTCTTGGTTCAACATTAACCACACTTTCTAATTTTTATTGCAATTTCGGTGCAGCCTTCCCAGTAACTACTGTTTGCTCTATCTGGTACGGTCAATCAGGTACTGAAAATCGACCAACTAGAATAACTATTTCTGGTTTTGGTTCATTAGGAACTAACACAGTTCTTTCATTTGATATTGCCAATTTAATGAATCCTGCAACAATTTCAGTTTTCACTCATGCTGTTTTTTATTCATACAGTCTGGCAGCCACAACATTCGCAAACCAATTCAAAGATTTTTTCTATTTCCCATTTGTTACTTATTCTACTGAAAAAGCTACAGCAGCTTCCACAAATACTGCAACATTTCCAAGTCCTAGTGTTTTAACTATAGATTCCTCTATGACTCTAACTCTTCCAGTTTTAAGCTCCCAGGTAACGCTTTCAACTTTAGAAGAAATTGATGGATTTTTATTGACTTATGACCCAAACTTCTATGATCCATTAAATACATCTCCATCAGGTACTATAGCAGCCTCTACGATGACTTCTTATTTTATGACAAAAGGTTCCAATTTGGTTAATGCTGGGTAATCTGTAAAAACCTCATATTTAAAAGCACCCACTGTGCCTGTAGATTGCGTTGTGGCGATAAATAATACCT
>JFJP01032838.1_pt1 | contig 13516 bp, 8 predicted proteins | sample 431651 | NCBI WGS metagenome assembly JFJP01 (sample SAMN02602958, study PRJNA72255) | Microbial mat metagenome, whole genome shotgun sequencing project. | biome: fresh water; feature: sink hole; material: water; isolation source: purple microbial (photo- and chemosynthetic) mats found in...
TCATTATTTGGGGAATTTCAAGCGGTAATAAAACCGTTAGGAAAACTATTTGAACGCTTACACGGAATTTCTGGTGCAACCATTTTAGGAAGTGGAGAAGTTGCTTTAATTTTAGATGTTCCTGCCCTAGTTCGCCACTATGCAAATTTAGATAATTCAGACGTTTCTATGCGTCGTTATTCTGCTCAACATTATCAAGTGTAAAATTTGGAGAATTTTTTATGCAAATTGCTATAGAACTTCCAAATGATTTTGTTAAATTACAATCAATTCAAGAAATTGAGCGTGAGATACGCCTTAGTTATGCCTTATGGTTATTTAAAAATGGAAAAATCACGATTTCTAAAGCAGCAAAACTTGCAAATGTGGATATTTATAACTTTATTTCTGAATGTAAAAGAAATGAAGTTCCCATTATCAACATAACTAAAGAAGAATTATTAGAAGAAATGAATGATTTTAGTTGCTGATTGTTCCGCGCTGATTGCTCTTGCAACCTGTGATTGTTTAGGACTTTTAAATGAACTTTTTGAAACAGTTGTTGTTCCAGAAGCAGTTTATTATGAAGCAACTCGACCTAATAAAAAACAAGCAACTGAATTAAAACTTTATTTAAAAAATAAAGTTCAAAAAATAAATATGCAAGAAAATATATTTTTAAAGGAAAAGGAGTGTGTAGATACAGGTGAAATGGATGCAATGATTTTATATAAACAACTAAATGCGAGTAAATTATTAATTGATGATCAGCGTGGGCGTAAAATTGCAAAACTTAATAATATCAATATAATAGGTTCATTAGGTATTTTATTGGTTGCAAAACAAAAAAAGCTAATTCAAAATGTTGCACCTTATTTAAAGATTTTAGAGAAATCTGAAATTTATTTGAGCAAACAAGTGATTAATGCTGTATTAGAACTTGCAGAAGAAACTATCAATCAATGAGAAATAAAAAAGGAGTTTGTCCATGAAACCTTTAACATCCCATCGCCACGCAGTAGAAGTTGAAGAACGCACGGTCAAATACCTTTCTTTTACGCTTGGCAAAGATCATTATGCGGTTGATGTGATGCACATTCGCAAAATCGTTGAATATATTGAACCTTTGCACGTTCCATTAGTGCCATCTTTTGTAAAAGGTGTTTTGCATTTGTTAGGCATTGTTGTTCCCGTAATTGATTTGTCGGTGTATTTTGGCAGCGCTCCCACAGAAATCACTCGTCAAACCTGTATTATCATCGTTGAAATCCATGATAATGGTCGACATTTAGACATTGGAATTGTAGTTGACACAGTGAGCAATGTGGTTGAATTTAGTGCAAAAGATATTTTACCCGCCCCCGATTTTAGTAATCGTTTGAGAAATCATTTTGTTCAAGGCATGAGCAAAGTCGGTGAACGTTTTATTTTATTATTAGAATTAAACGGTATTTTCTCCCGCGATGAACTCCAATTAGTTCAATCCCTCAAATCTGAAACCGATGTTAAAGATACTTCTGAGAAAATATAGCATTATTACATCGCGTATTCTAAATAAAAATCAATAATCAATTTCTACTAACTTTCAAGGAAGAGCCCAAGATAGTTTATATTGATGAAAGTTCAATTTAATCCATATATGATGTAATACTGCTATGTGGGATTAAAATTAAGAAAGGATGTTTCTACACTTTGGTGAGTTTGGTGCGTTGATAAGGAGTTTCAGCGAGAGGTAAAACAGATTTTCCATTCAAATAATTCAGAGAAACCCGAATCGTATCCGCAATAATTACCCATAGCACGATCACAAAGAAAATAATTAACCAACCGTCTAATTGTTGATTAATTATTAATTGAGGAGCAACTTTCGCTTTTTCAGGCGATAAAACGCCCGCCGCAAGTTTCTCTGCTAAATCATTTGCTGCGGCAAAGAAACCAATTCTCACATCAGAACTCATAATCTTCTCATACGACGCAAAAGTTGTAATAGTTACTAACCACGTCAATGGAATGCCAGTTACCCATGCGTATTTCAATTTTCCAGACTTAATTAAAATACCCGTTGCAACACATAATGCAATCGCTGCCAGCATTTGATTTACAATCCCAAAAAGAGGCCACAACAAATTCACTCCTCCATTCGGATCAATCACCCCAATATAAAGAAAATATCCCCAAGCACCTACCACTAATGCACTACTAAATACAACCGAAGGATACCAAGAAGTTTCTCCCAATGGTTTCCAAATGTTTCCTAACAAGTCTTGCAACATAAAGCGACCGACTCTTGTTCCCGCATCAACTGTCGTTAAAATAAACACCGCTTCAAACATAATGGCGAAATGATACCAAACACCCATTAACGATTGCCCAAAAACACTATTAAAAATACTCGCCATTCCTACCGCTAATGAAGGTGCACCACCAGTTCTTGCAAATAAAGTTTTCTCACCCATTTCGTGAGCAAGTTGATTCATTTGTTCAACCGTTACGGGATAGCCCCAAGAGCTAATTGTTGCAACCGCAACCGCTGGATCAGCTCCAACCACTCCCGCCGCACTATTTATTGCAAAATAAACACCTGGTTCTAAAATAGTTGCAGCAATCATTGCCATAATTGCGACAAATGATTCTAAAACCATTCCACCATATCCAATCATTCTAATATGTGTTTCATTTGAAATGAGTTTTGGGGTTGTGCCTGAAGAAATTAATGAATGAAATCCAGAAATTGCACCACACGCAATTGTAATAAATACAAATGGAAAAACTTTACCGCCAAAAATCGGTCCCGTTCCATCGACAAATTGTGTAAAAGCGGGCATTTTGATTTCAGGTTGTAATAACACAATTGCAATCGCTAATAAAACAACTGTGCCGAGTTTCATAAAGGTCGACAAATAATCACGCGGAGCTAACAATAACCACACAGGTAAAATCGCCGCTGCAAATCCATATGCAATCACTACCCAAGCTAAAGTTAAACCGTCATGATCAAATAATTTGCTCAAAGTTGGATGAGCATCGATCCAACCGCCTCCAGCTACTGATAATAATAATAATGCAACCCCTAAAATTGAACCTTCTAATACTTTTCCTGGACGAATGTTTCTCATGTACAAACCGATTAAAATTGCAATCGGAATAGTGGCTGCAACAGTGGAAGTTGCCCATGCGCTATGTTTCATTGCATTAACGACTACTAATCCTAAAACGGCAATTAAAATAATCATGATCATAAAGGTTGCAATTAACACTGCAAAGCCGCCAATTGTTCCGAGTTCCTCTCGTGCCATTTGACCTAAACTTCTCCCATTTCTTCGCGTTGATAGAAATAAAATGATCATATCTTGAACGCATCCGCCAATTACCGATCCAATTAAAATCCATAATGTGCCGGGTAAGAAACCAAATTGAGCAGCTAAGGTAGGACCGACTAAAGGACCAGGACCTGCAATGGCGGCGAAATGATGACCGAAAACAACCCATTTGTTGGTCGGAATGAAATCTCGCCCGTTTTCTAATCGTTCGCTAGGAGTGGCGCGGGTTTCGTCGAGGGTAAGAACTTTTGCAGCAATCCACGCGCTATAGAAACGGTACATAATTGCGTAAATGCAAATACCTGCAACAATTAACCAAATTGCATTAACGGTTTCTCCGCGATTTAGAGCAATTCCGCCCATCGCCGATGCCCCGATCAATGATAATATCAATAAAATCAATGCTTTTTTCCATAAGTACATTGCAAAATCTCCTTTGGTAAAATAGAGGAAAGTTTATTTTAACGTGAAAATCAAAAAATATATATGTATCTACAATTAATAAATTAAAGAAAAATGTTGGCGTTCTCCCAAATTATTAATGAAATACAAATGATTATTTTCATCAATAACTTGGAAATCAAATATTTCCAAATAATCAATTATATCAATAAGATAGCTTGGCTGCAAAAACCAAATTTGTTTATCATTTGTTTCAATTCTCATTGTCCCATTCATTTGACTCATTTGAATATTAATGATATTAGGATAACTGCGTTTTGCAAGATTAAAAATTTCCTCATAATTTTGAAATGCGGGCACTAAACGCTGTATTTGAGAATTTGGATAAATAATTCTCCAATTTTCATTAGTATTTGTTGATATTAAACCTGCTGTTTCATTATTTGTATTTTGTTCTAAAAATGGATGTGCTAAAACGCTGTAAATGTTTTCTCTTAAACTGCGTAAATCTATTTCAATTTCTCCATTACTTCGCATACATAATTTTCCCATTCCTCCCCACATATTTAATAGCATTTCTGGGTCAGATAAAGTAGGTATAAAAGCATAATGACCTTTGATAGTTTGTAAAACGTATTGTTCCTTAGAATTTATATCTAATTGTGGCATTGCAATTTTAAGAAACATCTCATTAATATCAGGTAAAAAACCACCGCTTAAAATGTTATTTGTATATAATTGAACAACACCTAAAGTATTTTGTTGCAACCGATATTGAATTTGTGGTGTATCGAGTGTTTTCAATACTTCATTTAATTCATTTAAAACGTTGGTTTGTAAATCACCATCATCTCCTCCAAATGCAAAATCTTTAGATAAATCAGGTATTTCTGGAAAACAAGATAATCCCTCTGGCAATGTAACTCGTTGAATTAATGGATAAAATAATGCACTGTTTTGTGGTGCATTAATATTTCCTTTACTGTCTAAAGACCAGCCGATAGGTAATCTTGATTGAATTTCTTCAACTAGAAATAAATCTTTCTTTAAATTAACTAACCATTTTCCGATTACATTATTGGGAAGAAGTGCGAGTAAATTACTGTTAGCAAAAAACAATTCTCTGTTCATTGCTTGAATGGTTTGAGCAGGAAAGTTTGCAAGCGCGTCTGCACTTAATTTTGTAAAGCCTTCTGTACTAATTTCAATTAACCGTGATGGACTTAATCCGCGCATTGCATTGCCAGAGAAAGCACTTATTTGATCTGCGCTTAATGAACCTAATAAATTTGCTGGAAAAATAGCCATTTGTTCTTTAGTTAAGCCCTTTAAAGTACTTGCATTTAATAACTTAAACTGATCGACACTAATTGCTTTTAATGTTTCAGGTTGAATTTGGGTTAATTTTTCTGCCGTTAAAACGCTTAATACTTCTTTTGGAATTTGAGCTAATTGCTCGGCTGTTAAACCTTTTAAACTTTCTTTTGATAAAGTTTGCAAATGAGGAATTGTCATACCTCGAAAAGCCGTTGGAATAATCTTATTTAATAAAGAAGCATTTACCTTTTCTAATTTAGTTAAAACTTTGAATTGAGAAGCAGTTAAAATTTCCTTGCTAAGTTGTAAGAAAATAGCTGTTTTTATGCTATCTAAATTGCTTAGATTAATAGGTAATACCATTGCTGCTTGTTCACTCGTTAAAGCATTTAAATTATCTAATAAATAAAGTGGTAATACATTGATTGCAGAAGCATTTACAGCACTAACTTGCGGAGATAATAATTTTTCAAGCCCTTTAATTCCTTGTAATTGTGTAAAAGAAAATGCAGCAATAATTTCAGAGGAAAGCGCTTGTAATTGTGCTATTGTTAATCCTGCTAATGTAGCAGGAGAAAGTAGTGCTGCTTGTTCAGTTGAAATATTGCTTAATACTAAGAGAGGAATTGTTGCAAGTTGATTAGCATTTAAATCACTTAATGTTGCTGGCGAAAGCGCTTTTAGTTGTGGAATAGTTAAACCCGCAAAAGTTGATGCTGATAATTTTTCTAAATTAATTTCATTTAATGTTTCTATCGGCAAAGTTGCTAATTGTGCAGCGGTTAAATTTGATAAAAAATTATCATTTAAAATAGATGCTTGATCAGGTGTTAATTTAGAAATATTTAAACCATTTGGTTGTGTGATATTTTCTAAAGCAAGTAAAGCTACTTGTTCGGATTTTAAGATATTAAAATGAGGAAATACTGCTAATTGTTCTGGTGTTAAATATTGTAAAAAAGTGTTTAATTGAGTAATTTGATCTACTGTTAATCCATTAATTGCAGAAGGAGAAAGTGCTGCGATTTGCTCTTGCGTTAATTGATTAAGCAAATCTCCATTTAAAGTTGCTAATTGTGCATTTGTCAAACCACTTAAACTTGTGGGTAAAATAGAGCTTAAAGCACTAGGATTTTTATTTAATTCTTTAATTACATTTGGTGGAATTTGTGCCAATTGTTTGTTAGTTATTGCACTCAAATTTGGTAGTAATTTATTGAATTGATCGACATTTAAACTTTCTACTGCAAATGGATTAATTGCAGCGATTTGTTTTCCATTTAAAACACCAAAGATTGCGGCGGGGATTTGTGCTAATTGTTCTTTAGTTAAATCTTTTAGTGCAGAAACCGCTAAATGCTTTGCTTGTTCTGTTGTTAAACTTGCAAATGCTATTGCTGGAATTTGAGCTAATTGAGTGGCATTTATAACTGATAAGGCTTGATTTGATAAACTCGCAATAGTTTGTAATTGTCCTAAGGTATTATTCGTTTCAAATGCAGGTGGTTTTAAAGCTGCTAAATTAGGATTTGAACTTGTTTGAGAAACTGTTTGAGCGGCAAGGGTTTCTGGAGAAATCGCCGATAATTGAGCAACGCTTAAACCTGATAACGCATTTGGCGTTAATGCTGCCATTTGTTCTGGCGTTAAACCACTCAATCCTTCTAACGATATATTTTTTATCTGTTCTACACTTAATCCAGACATTGCAGCGGGCGGTATTTGAGCTATTTGTATAGCAGTTAATTCACTTAATGCGTTTGAACTTAATGATTGCATAAACAACGCATTTAATGCTTCAAGTATTTCTGGAGTTAAATTAGCGATTTGTTTGGGGGTTAATTTAGCGATTGTTTCGGGTGTTAATTTTAATAATTGAGGAACGGTTAAACCCGCAAAAGTAATTGGTAAGATTCTCTCTAATTGTTCAGCCGTTAATGTTCCAATTGCAATGGGTAAAATTTGTTTTAATTGTTTTGCATTTAAGGCACTTATTGTTTCAGGCAGAATTTCACTAATATTTTGTAATTCACTCAATGCAATGGGTCTTAAATTTTTAAGATGAGGAAACGTTAATCCAGCTAAAGCAGATATATCTAAAGCTGCTAATTGTTTAGCATTTAAAACTCTAATTGATTCAATCGGTAATTTATTGATTTGTTTATCTATTAAGACACTTAAAATATTAGGAGAAATTTCTTTTATTTGGGCAGGTCTAATTCCTTCCATTGCAGAAATAGAGATTTGTCCAATTTGCTCAGCGGTCATTTGAGAAATAGTATTTGGTTTTAATGCTGATATTTGTAATTTTGAGAATGCACTAAAGGAAAGTGGAGGAATTAAAGCTAATTGTTGAGCCTTTAAAACTGCTATATTGCGGAGAGGTAATTTTTCAAGTTGAGCAAGGGTTAAAGCGCTTAATGCAGAAGGCGCTAAACTTGCGAATTGTGCGGGGGTGAATGCCGCAAATGCGTCAGAAGAAAACATTGCTAATTGATTTGCATTTAAACTGGTAAGACATTCACGAGAGAAAAAAGGTATTTGTGGGATTTGAAAACCAGCAAATGCTTCAGTTGATAATTTTTGAATTTGTACGGGTTGAAAACCTCTCATTGCATTTGGAGAAAGTTTAGAAATTTGTATTGCATTAAAACCACTGACTGTAAAATCAGATAATTTACTTATTTGTGGCGCATTAAAAGCAGCGATTGCTCCTAACGTTAAATAAGGGATTTGAGCAGCATTAAAACCAACGCAAACATCAGGCGAAAGACTTTTGATTTGTTCTGCGGTTAATTTTGCGATTTCATCAGGTAACATTTTAGCGATTTGTTCAGCGGTTAATAATTTAGCGGCTTGATTAGCAAGATTTTGATCTGTACCCACTAAGACAGCCATTGGATCAAGTTTAGCAACTTGTTCTTTTGTTAAGGCAGCTTTGGTTTCTTTATCCATGGCTTCTAATTGTTCTTTTGTGAAACCAGAAACGGCTTCTGGACTTAATACTTTTGCTTGAGCAGGAGTTATTTTTGCGACGGTTTCTGGATGAAGATTTGCTATTTGATCTTTGCTCATACAAGCGATTGTTTTTGGTTCAATTTCAGCAATTTGTTTAGGCTGCAAACCTTTGGTTGGGGTGATTTTAGGTGAAGCTGGTTTTTCAGTTGAACCGCTTGAACTTTCAGTTGAACCACTTGAAGATGATTCGCTTGTTTTTGAAGAAGTTGATGAAGAAGTAGCACTTTGAGTTAAATCATCGTTGCTAGATAAAGAAAAAGCGTTAATTTTCTTTAATTGTTCACAAGTTAAACCACCAATGGCATCAGGTTTAAGAAGAGGGATTTCTCCTTGAAGAAAACCAGAGAAAAATCTCGGATCAAGATCGGTTAATTCTTCTTTTGTTAAGGCTTGCAAACCAGAAGAAGGTTTTTTAGGTTGGGTTTGTAAAATCTTTGCTGGAATAGGTGGATCAATGGGATCAGTGGGCTTGCGAATATATGGAGTTTCTTCTAAGAAAAGTTGCACGCCTAAAGATTGAAAATAGGTTAATTTATTTAATAAAGTTTGATCAACTTTGCAACGAACAAATTTAGTATTTCCAAAGATTGCGCTGGTAAAATCCGCCCCGCGTAAATCAACATTTTGAAAGGTAACACCTTGTAAAATGGCATTATTAAAAGAAACGCCGCGTAAATTAATAAATTCCTCTAATTGATCCAAAGAAGTACCGCGTCCAGGTCCAATGAATTTAGCGTTTTCTAAATCGCTTTTGTAGAAATTAGTTTGCTCAACTTTTGCACCTTGAAAATTAACGCCTTTTAAACTTGAATAAGAAAAATTACTTCGAGATAAATCGGCATAACTAAAATCAGATTGAGAAATATTTGCCGCAATAAAGTAAGAATTATTGAGATTTGAACCTTTGGCATTTACATTTTGAAAATCTTTCCAAATCATAAAGATACCGCCCAAATCATCGCAATTAACGCAGGCTTTTAAAGTGAGCAAACGATACCAAGGAATCGCGAGGAAAAAATCAGTAATAAAGGCTGAGGTTGTAATAGGAGTCAGCATTAAGCAGCCTAAAAGTAACCACTTTTTCATAATTAACACCTTAATTAAGTTTAATGTTTTTCATAGATTTGAATTATGTATAACATAACTCTTAAAAATTAGCAAAATTTTGAGCGCAAAAAAAGGGCACATAATTTATGCACCCTTTAAATTTTTGTTTTAAAAAATGATTTTAAGCCATCAATTGAGAATTATGACGGACACGGTTAATCATTTCTTGAGCAATGTAGTGAGCAAACTCTTCGACATTTGCGTAATTTTTTACTAAAGCAAGCTCGGCTAATTCTGAAATCAAATCATCGACTTCTACTAATTCTCCGCAATGACAATTTCCTCCGCATTCACACTCATGTTCTTCTTCGTGTTGGCAGGCGGATCGGCGAGGAACAAATACCAAAGATTCGGTTTCTAGCAATAACATAAACATCTTCTCCTTGAAATAATTTTAGGGTGTTTTATAAGTGAGGAAATCATGAAGGGAAGCCTCGACAATTTCAATCTTTTTCAACGCACAAAAACGACGTTCTTTTGGGGTAGGTTCTGAAATCAACGCCCAGCCCGCTGGTTCAGCCGAATCGTAAATAATATCGGATAACACCATGCGTTCAGTATCGCGGTTTAAACGCAGCCCTAGAAACAAATATTGACGTTGTTTTCGGTAAGTTTTCAGAAAATTTGGAATCGCAAAACCACCCATTAACTCGGTAATATAATCCACATAATCCGCGTCAGATGCAATATAAACCGCATCGGGCAAAGGGCTTCCCATCGGTTTAAACAAAATCGGAATGTTTTCTGGCGCATTTTCTTGCGTAACCTCTTGATATTGCTGACCATTAAAGTAATCCAATTTAAAACGATATTGCGTTCCAGAAATCCTCGCCACGCCTCGAATTAAAATGTGAGGCGTATCGATGTAACTCATTTGTAATTGTAAATCACGATTAATATCAATCACATACGGCGATTTAATTTCAGCGATCCACTCATGCAAAGCACCGCGCGTCCATTCTTTTTGAGCATACACCGCGTTGAGGGCTTTGTTAACCGCCGACCGACCGCGTTTAAGTTCTTGATCCATCGCAGCTCTTGGAAATTCATACATTAAACGTGCGGACAAAGGCTTTCCGCCAGTGATCGCTAAAATTAAACTGTCACTTTCTGCGGGAATCGGATTTTGCGTCCCGACTTCCACCACATCCGCTAATGCACCTGCGCCCAAATATGGCACAATCTCGTGATTAATCAATTTGTTAGCTAATTCATGAAGCATTGTTCTTTTCCTTCCATAAAGGATATTTTATAATACTCAAGCGAAAATTAAGCCAATTAATAACGCTTTGATTTTAATCATATTTTTAATTAAACTTTATGAAGTAAATCTTACAAATCTGTAACAATGCTTACTCAACACTAATTTAAATCATTGACATTGTTTAAATATACGGCTGAATGTTTTATATGTTATAGTGATCAATTCAAATAAAAGTGTTATGTTGTTATCATTTTGTTTATGACCAAGAAGAAAATATTACATTGCATTTTGCACAGAGTTTCTACCGCGTGGGTGGTTTTTATTATCGCGCTGGTTGCAACGATTTGGGGTTCATTAATTGTTAATCAAGTTGAGCAACAACAAATCAAACAAAACGTTTTTGACTATCGAGTCGAACGTATTAAAACGCTTATCAAAAACCGCATTACAGCCTATCAACAAATATTACATAGCGGGATTGGATTATTTGCTGCTTCTGAAACCGTTAATCGTCAAGAATGGCATCGATTTGTAAAGAATTTAAATATTGATAAACACTACCCTGGTATTCAAGGCGTGGGTTTTTCTAAATTGATTTCTCCTCAAGATAAAGAAACCCATATCAAAGAAATCCAATCAGAAGGCGGTTTCTTTCTGGATTATCATATTAGACCCGAAGAAAATCGTGAACAATATACCTCAATTATTTATTTAGAACCGATGGATAAAAGAAATCAGCAAGCCATTGGTTATGATATGTTTTCTGAACCTGTCCGCCGTCTTGCAATGGAACGTGCTCGAGATACTGGCGAAGCTGCATTATCGGGTAAAGTAACTTTAGTTCAAGAAATCGATGAACAGAAACAAGCTGGATTTCTAATTTATGTTCCAACATATCGTAAAAATGTTCCTCTCAATACGATTGAAGAAAAACGTGCTGCACTTTTAGGTTATGTGTATAGTCCTTTCCGAATGAATGATTTTATGAAAGGATTATTTGGTGACAAACCTTCTGGCATTGATATTCACATCTACGATGGTGATTTCAAAAAAAGTCCAAGTTCCTCTCAATTAATGTATGATGAAATGCCTGATCATCATGCCGAGGATAATTCTCTGTATCAAGCCCAATTTAGTAGCACAGAACAATTAGAAATAGCAGGTCATGTTTGGACTATTTATTTTTATTCATTACCAGCCTTTGAAAAATCAACAAAAACATATACTTCCAAAATTATTTTATTAGGTGGTATTGTAGTGAGTTTTCTATTATTTGGTTTCACACGCTCTTTTGAAACCGCTCATCTATTAGAAACTGAGCATAAATTAACTAAACGATTACAAACCGAAATTGCCGAAAGAAAACAAATAGAACAAGCCTTGCGAGAAAGTGAGGAAAGATTTGATCTTGCAATGCGGGGTTCAAATGATGGTTTGTGGGATTGGAATATTGAAACAAATGAAGTGTATTTTTCACCGCGTTGGAAAGAAATGTTGGGTTATGAAATTAATGAAATTTCTCATCATTTGGAAGAGTGGCGCAGCCGTGTTCACCCAGATGATCTTGCTCAAACAATGTTGGATGCTGAAAAATATTTGAATCAACAAACGCTTATTTATCAAAATACCCATCGTGCTAAACATAAAAATGGTCATTATGTTTGGATTTTAGCGAGAGGAATAGCTATTTGGAATCAGCAAGGAAAAGCAATTCGAATGGTGGGTACGCACACTGATTTAACCCAATTAAAACAAGTGGAAGATGAACTTAAAGAACTCAATCGTGATTTTGTGACTTTATTAGATAATACGACTGATTTTATTTATTTCAAAGATCAAGAAAGTAAAATCCATTTTTGCAGTCAAACCTTAGCAAAAATTACAGGTCATCAACATTGGAAAGAAATGAGAGGAAAGCATGATTTTGAAATCTTTTCAAAAGACACTGCGCAAGTTTATTATGAGGAAGAACTACCTATTTTCAAAGGAGAAAAAAACTTCATCGATACCATAACTCCTTATTATGATACAGAGGGTAAGATCGGGTGGGTTCATACCAATAAATGGGCTGTATTTGGTGATAATGGTGATATTGTTGGAATATTTGGAATTAGTCGAGATATTACTGATCGCAAACGCATGGAATTAGAATTAAATGACGCGAAACAACTTTCCGATAAAATAATCAACAGCTTACCTGGTATTTTTTATATGTTAGATCGCCAAGGAAATTTTATTCGGTGGAATTCAAATTTTAAAGAAATCGCAAATTATTCTGATGAAGAAATGCTTGGAAAATATGTTTTAGATTTCATTGCAGAAAAAGATCGAGATTTGATTATAACAAGAATTAAAGAAACCTTTGAAAAAGGAGAGTCTTTTGCGGAAGCACATTTATTAACAAAACAAGGAAAATCAATTCCTTATTATTTTACTGGATGTAGAATCTTGTTACAAGATCAATTCTTTTTAATTGGATTAGGACAAGATATTTCTGAACGCAAACAAATGGAAGAAGAATTGTGGCGATTAGCAAATACGGATTTCTTAACGGGTTTGATGAGTCGTCGTTATTTTATGAAAAAAATAGAAGAAGAGTTTATTTCATTGCGTAATCATGATATTAATTGTTGCAGTGTGTTAATGCTCGATTTAGATCATTTTAAACACATCAATGATACTTATGGTCATGCGGTAGGAGATACGGTTTTAAAACATTTCTCGGCATTATTACAAAGTAATTTACGACAAATGGATGTGGCGGGACGTTTGGGTGGTGAGGAATTTGCGATTATTTTACCTTACGCAGATATTTATGAAGCAAAACAATGTGCAGAACGTTTGCGAAATATCGTTGCTAATTCGCCGATTATAGAAAATAATGATGTGATTTCAATTACGGTGAGCATTGGGATTTCAATGTTGAGAGAAAATGATCGTTATGCAGATACCGCATTAATTAGAGCAGATAACGCTTTGTTTGCTGCGAAAAATAAAGGACGTAATTCAGTTCAAATCGCCGCTTAAAAACGCTTTTAATGAGAAGAACAACTACCAAAATAAGCGTTTTAAAACAATTAAGAGGGCGATGGCTGTGTCGGCTGAACCTCGGCACCCGTATCCGTTGCTGCCGTTGCTTTCTTCCGAATCTGGCGGGGTTCACAATTTC
>JFJP01027410.1_pt1 | contig 13514 bp, 8 predicted proteins | sample 431651 | NCBI WGS metagenome assembly JFJP01 (sample SAMN02602958, study PRJNA72255) | Microbial mat metagenome, whole genome shotgun sequencing project. | biome: fresh water; feature: sink hole; material: water; isolation source: purple microbial (photo- and chemosynthetic) mats found in...
TTTCCAGAGAGTATTTTGCTGAATTTCTTCAGAAAAATCAAATTTTAAGCTATCCTCTTGATATAAAATGCCTGATAAAATGTTTTGATAAGAACAACACGGGATTTATCACATTAAAGAGCTTCTTAGATGAGTTAAAGCTTCATTAATCGGAATTAATTTCAAAGTTTTCGATAATATTACATATAACTTTATATAAAAACCTTTATAAATTCTTCATTATTTTTTCGAAAATTTTTCTCTATTATTCTTTATAAAAAACCCGAAAATAAATTCACAAAATCTTCATTTTCATCTATTTAAGTATCAGGAGTTGTTTTATTCTTATAAATAAACGGACTCGGTTCATTTTTACAAAGGAAAATCTCTTCAAAGCAGAAATTGGACTGGCTTTCTGAATAGCAAATCGCATCTCCTCCCTCTGTAAACATCCATTCTCTATAGCAGGTGACGAAATCATTCTTCAGATCAAACCCTGGTATTTTTTTCGAATCATAGTTAAAATTCCTTCTACAAGCTCCAGAAACCAATGTCAAAACACATCCATTAGTTTTTATCATTCTTATGTATTTATTCCCTGAATCATATACAAAAACATTGCCAAAAACATCGACTCCTAGGCTTTCTGGAGAGGAAAATAGGTTATTTCCTAATAAACCATCTTTAAAACCAGATTGTTCACAAACGCCAGCATAGGTTTGACTGGTTCTTTTCTGAAGATCTATCAAACGAATGCAATGATTATCCTTATCAGCCACAAAGAGAACTGAGTTAATAAGGCTCGAACTATTAGAAATTAACGATAAATTGGTGATTTCTTCATCAGTTTTCAAATAGATTTTCTTAATTAATGTGTTGTTTATTAGAGTGTTATTCGTTGAATTATTTTGACATAGTGTATAATTCGTTCTATTGACATATAGACAAGGAAGTGAGTTATTTGTAAGGATTATCGTCAGACTGTTGTTCTCTTTTAACTGTTGAAAAACGCTTGGCTTGTAGTATGCTAAAGAGAAACAGTTATTGAAGAGAGTATTCTTTAAATCACCATTGCGAAAACCTATTTTGCCAGCTTGACCGGCTATTGTGAGGATTTTACCAGAAGAAGCGATTTTCTTTAGAGTACTGCTATTGCGATCAGGAAGCCAAACTGAATTTCTATTATATTTATTAAAGAAATTAGAGATATTAAGATATTTTAAGCGACTCTTCATCGAAATCCATTAGGGTAGGCCAAATAAAAGTACTTGAATTTCCATAAAGTATTGAATTTCTTGCATAAAACTCTATATATAGGAAAATTGCTTGTTAAAAAATGTTTAGAAAGAATTACCCATTTCACGACTGCCGTTATAAGTAGGAATCGGGTAATAAAGCTCACGATCAAAAGTGAAACTCGCAGAGGCTATCAATCCGAAAAACGCGATAAAAAATGGGGAAAAAAACCGATAAAAAACTAAATTTTCCATAAAAAACCCTTTAATAAAATTTAAATAAAACCAAAAACTCATATTTTCTTATGCTAAATCCCCAAAATTTATGCAGGAATTGCTGCAATTTTATCGCCTTGTTTCTTTTGTTTTATAGGGAAATTCAGGTAGGATATGAGAGATAAAGAGCAATTATACAGAAGAGTGCTTCACGCATTTATTCTGTCATTGTTGTGCTTTAATTCAGGAAACGAAGGAAATAGAATTCAGAAAAGGGAAGAAATAAAGACGAGTTAAACGATAAATAAAGAAGAGGAATTAAACGATAAATAATGATGTTTATTCTGATTTAAATACTTTTATTCAAGGAACTTTCGATAATTTCCTCATTTTTCATCTTCAAATTCATTGTATTTCTCCCCTTTTTCCAATTCTCCTTCGAATTTTTCATCGAATTTCTCGTTGAATATTTCATTGTGTTTTTCTTGGAATTTATCTGCGTTTTTTCCTTTGTATTTTCCTTGATTTTTTCCTTCGAATTTTTCCTCGTTTTTTTCTTCTGTTTTTTCGGTTAATTCACCAATTTTTCCCGCGATTTCTTTATTTTTTTTCTTTATTTTCCTGTTCAAATATGTGCAAGTCACCACGATAATCCCCCATACAATCACCAGTGTTATTTCAATGCTATAAGTGATAATATACCCGCAATTCAGTGATCTCAATTCCCCGCAAGGCTCTTCTAAAGAATAACTATAGCAAATCCCAGCGAAAATCACCAGACATCCAATCATATAAACTATGGTAAATCCCAGATAAAAATACTCAAGACTTTTGAAAACCACAAGACTTTTCAAATTAAACAGGGCGAAATACATAATAGGCAGACAAAACGCTGATAAAAAAAAGCCTGCATCACTGATATACAAAAGAGCCTCACTCCAAGACAAAAGCTCGATACAATCAGAGGTGTAATAGTCTTCGTTTCCGGTGAAAATCCAATAGAGAATCATGAATAAAATCCCTGGAAACTGAAGAATTGCCAGTTGTGGGACGGCATCAGATAAAGAGTGATTTATCGTTTTTTCCATTGTAAAAGTCTATAAAAAAAAAAACTGGAAATAAAATCAAAATTTTAAAAATTCAAGTAATTTTTGAAAATTCAATCAAAATTTTAAAAATTCAAGAGTATTTTCTGAAAAGAACTAAAAAAATCAAATGAATATTTAAAAATAAGTTATTTTGAAAAATATGATCTTTATTTTAATGTATTTTTTTATCTTTATACCTTAAGAACTTAATTAAATTATCCAGTCATTTCTGCTAAATCATGCAAAAACAGCCTTCTTCTCCTTATACCTATCGCTCGATGAAAACTCACAAACTAAAGACAATATTGCATCAGGTTTCTTCTGAACGCTCGATTTTCTCTTCAATTCACAAGCCTATTTCTAAACTAAATCACCCAATGAAATCTGAAGAAGAAAAAGGGGTGAATTCAATGAGAAGACTCTTTAAAGAATCAACGAATAATCAGCGATTTATCAGTTTTAAATATCAAGGCGAAGGGGAATCTGATAATATTGAAGAAGAAATACTGAGAAAAACCCTCGAATTAATACTAAATTATAAATTCCTTGTGGTTTTTACTTGCATTAATTGGATTTTGGCTGGAATTGAAGTTTTTTTAAGCTTTACGTTCCCAGAGCTTATAACTGTGAAAAAATGTCGATATTGTTTTATAAAACTAGCTCTTTTGTCGGTTATCGGACTTTTAGAAGGAATTTTCTGGAAGAAAACCTCGAGAAATTCTGAGTTTTTCATATTAAAAGGAGAGTTTCTTTTGATTTTTGCTTGTTTTATCTTGAATTTCCTCTTTATTGGTGAGTTTTTTTGGACTGAGCCTTCTAAATTAGACCATTTTTGCTCTGGTTTTCTGTTGTTTTTCTTCAGTAAAGTCTTGTCTTTTTCTCCTAAAATCTCTTCTTTATTACAAATCATTTCAATAATCCTGATGATAATAAAGACAGCAGCTGAATTCCAATACGAAAGCCTTATAATTATATTATTAACTTTCTTGGCAATTGTGATGAATTTCCTTTATTCTTATGAGAAAAAATTAGAGGATAAGAGACAAAAGATTCGGCATATTCAATGTAATGAGAACAAGAAATTCTATAAGAGCTTTCTCAACCTTTTCCCTGATGGCTTGGCTTTTATAGGAAAAGACCTCGAATTCGAATATTCTAATAGATCTTTCATGAATCTTCTCGCCTCTTTAGAGCATTTAGATGTAAAAGATAAGCTTAAATCCTTAAAAAACATCAATTATGAGCCTGCTAAAAGCAAGAATCTTCGTAAATCCCATAGTCTTCCGATAATTAAGCCAACGAATGCTCAAGTTCACTCAATCAAAACTAAAAAAGGCCTGATTTCTGATAGTTTAATCAAAGAAAAACCGATAAATTTCAAATTGAAGAACTATGATTCAAAATTAAAAAGCTCATTAAAAAGACTGAATACTTTGAAGGGCTATAAAACACAGCGATTTATCAGTTATTTAACGCTTCAGAAATCAAAGAAAAATCTGAGAAAATCAACTTCGAAAAAGCCTTTTCCTGCTACTGTTTTATTGAGAAATTTATCGAAAAAACAAACGATAAAAGGAACTCAAACGCTTATAAGGCAAAATAAACAGAGATTATTACATACAGAATATGATGAAAGCGCTATGGAATCGATGATCTTTGGCAAGGTGAAACAGGTGGAATTTCACATGAAATCATCGCATTATCCTTTTATTTTCATTTCGAATTACCAGACTCTTCACGAGGCTATTACCGAAATCCTTGAGAAAATGCAGATTTATCAAGAAAATAACCTTGATTTATTGAGTTTTAACACCGAATTCAACTCGATTTTGATCTTTAAAACCTTGATAGAAAACCCTGATAAATCTCAAAAAACATTAGAAATTCGAATAATCCCTATATTCTTTAAAAATGAGCCGAAATTGATCTTAAGTCTGAATGATTGCACTGACCTGATGACGATCGAATTAATGAAGAAAACTGATGAATATAAGAACATTCTCATGTCATACGTCTCTCATGAGCTTCGAACTCCTTTAAATGGCATGTTAGCAATGATCGAATCAATGCGAGAGCGAATCCCTCCCGATTTAATCGAGGAATTTATAGATCCTTCATTAAATTGTGGTAAAAATCTCCTATGTCTAATCAATGATATCCTGGATTTCGAGCAGATTCGTAAAGGAAAAATGAGGCTTTTCGAGAAGGAATTCGTGTTGAAAACCAGTTTAGAAGAAACAATAAATATAATAAAGCTCGAAGCTTCAAAAAAACACCTGAAACTTCATATAAAAATTGGTCCTTTTGTGCCTGAAATCATCATGTCTGATCAGAATAGATTTCGACAAATAGTGTTAAATCTCTTAGGGAATTCATTGAAATTTACTAGTTCTGGCAGTATTACCATACACGTTTCTCATTATAAAGAGAATATTGTTCAGATTTCAGTGAAGGATACTGGTTTGGGAATTAAGCCTGAAGACCAGCATAAATTGTTTAAACAATTCGGGAAATTGGATCTTCAGGATAAAAACTTCCTCAATGCACAAGGAGTGGGATTAGGCTTGATAATCAGCCATTCTTTAGCAACAGAACTAGGCCCGAAATCACAAGGATGCAGCAATTTACGTGGATTAAAGGTCAAATCAGAGCTAGGAAAAGGCTCAGAATTTTATTTTCTGTTAGAAAATCGAAGAAAAATGAACCCAGAAGATATTGATGATGAAAGTATACATATTTCTAATAATTTTCCGGCTTTCAAAAAAGGCTCAGAAATCAGGAATCGCTTCTTTTTTTCTTTAAAAAGGAAAAACTCGAAACCGATAATAAGTACAATTAAAGGCTCTTTTAATTCTATTTCGAATTCTATTCCGTTTAACTACAGTATTTTTTCGAAAGAAACCATGGAATTTTCAAAATCTCCAATAAAAAGCTCAAAATTCTCGGAGAAGCTTTGTGCAAAAGACCATCAAAAACTGAAAAAAAATAAGAAAAACTGTTTTTGTAACGATATTCTTATCGTAGATGATCATTTCTACAATATAATGGCTTTAGAGCATTTCTTCAAAAGAATTAATAAAACTTTCGAAAGCTGTTCAAACGGCTTAGAAGCTGTAGAAAAAGTTCAAATAAGATTAAAAAACGATTGTTGTCCTTTATATCCCTTCATCTTCATGGACTGCGAAATGCCGATAATGAACGGTTTTCAGGCAGTAAAAGAGATAAAAAAACTGTTGAAAGAGAAGAAAAATACGATAATTATAGCTGCTACTGCCCATTGTGGAGAAAATGAAAAGAAAAAGTGCTTTGAAGTAGGTATGGATGATGTTTTGATGAAGCCTGTTGGGTTTCAGGAACTAGTGGATATGATAAGAAAGTGGGAAGAGAAGAAAGAAGAGAATACTATAAAGAAAAGTCATCTAAAGAGCAATTCCTTATAAAAATTCTTTAATTTTTAAGAAAAAAATAATGAAATTCAGTTTTTTATGAAATAAAACTTTGGTTTATTTGTTTATATTATATATCAAATGATGATTAATTCAGCAGTTATATCGCTTTCTTTTTTTATTTTTTTCCTTAGAAAATCGATCGTTTATTGCTTTATTTAGATAAAAAAAAATAGAAATTTATTCATTATAATACAATTTTTACTAAATATTTTGCCTAACCACCACGAAAAAAATCAAAAAAAAACAAAGAATTTTATAACAAAAACTACAAATAATTTCAAAAAACCCCTTTATAACTCCTTTTTCCCAATGGACTCCAACCTTTCCAAAAAATATCCAGCCTCGAAACTCTCATTTCCTAAGCAAATCCTCAGTTCAAACTCCATAAAATCCTTAGATTTCCGAGCCTCTCTTTCCATAAATTCAGTTAAAAATCTCACCACTCAAATAAATGGCAAAATGGGTCATTTTTTCTCTCCAAAAGCTTCTTTAGAGTTCAAATCACCTATGTTCCAGCATCAAGCCCTTGAAAGGTCTCTTCCTAAGAAAAAATCTGATGCGATTTCTCCACAATTATACTTCATTTCCAAGCAGAAGATTTCAAAGCCAGAAGAAGCCAAAACGCAGAATTTCAAAGGAGTCTTATCAGAGATTTATAATAAAGACACCTTTAATGAAGATAAGAAGCCGAGTTTCTTAGATAGAAAGAGCGAATCTATTGAGAAAATCCAGAATAATGAGAACTCGGCCTTAGAAAAGCACAATATAATTACCGGTCGAATCGACCTCTATTACAAAAGCCAAATCCTGAAGATCACGATTGAAAACCCTGAAGAAAAGACCTTCAGCTGGCTCAAAGCCAAACTTATCAATGAAATCCTGAAATTCGAGCAGGAAAAAGGGACAAAAATTGAAGCCAGTGGCCTTCCAATCAATGGATTTACTACGAAAGAAGGTTTTTTCCTGATAGATTTCGCCTTTCATAGTATAAATGATTGGAGTCTCGCCTTTTTGAAGAATGTAAGAGTAGGTTTGATTCCTTTGTTCAAAGAGAAAAAAACGATAGATATGGCTCCCAATGTTCGCCAATCATTGAAGCAATACGAATTAATGAAGGTGATAGGAAGTGGTGGGTTTTCACAAGTGATATTAGGCAGAAAAAAGGATACTAGAAGAATGTATGCTTTGAAGATAATCAGAAGGGAATTCATACATAAGAATGAGAAAGAGTCGATCATCATGAATGAAATCAATATACTCAAATCATGCAATAATCACTTCATTGTTCATTTGGAAAGCGCTTTCAAAACAGTTAATCTTTTTTTATAACTTAAATAAATTTCTTTTGTTTTAATAGCGAAAATATCTCATCTTTGTAATGGATTTCTGTGCAGGTGGCGAGTTTTTCTGTCTTCTCAAGCGTAAAAAACGCATAAAAGAAGATGATGCCCGGCTCTATTTCATCGAGCTCTGTCTCGGGATTGATTACCTCCATCGTCGCAACATCATCTATCGTGACATCAAGCCCGAGAACATCTTATTAGACCTAGAAGGTCATCTGAAGATAGCTGACTTTGGCTTAGCAAAGCCTGATATGGAGGAATCTATGATGGCCTATTCCTTTTGTGGAAGTCCCGAATATATGGCTCCTGAAATGCTTCGAAAAAATGGTCATAATTTCTGTGTAGATCTATATTGTCTAGGCACTTTTCTCTATGAATTAGTCGTTGGAATCCCTCCATTTTATTCAACAAATACAAAAGAAATGTTCCAATGCATTTTGAAGAAAAACATCATTATACCTGAAACTATTGGTTTGAGTCCAGAAATCAAGAGTTTATTGAAAGCTTTATTAGAGAAAAATCCAGAAAAAAGATTAGGATTTCATATGGGAGTCGCTGAGATTTTCCAGCACCCTTGGTGTCGTAAAGCGAATATTGAAGCAATTTCAAAGAAGAAACTCGATCCGCCATTTAAACCCAATTTATTCGAATTTTATTTCGATGAAGTGTCGAATCAAGATCTTTTGGAGGAATTAGACAGAGAATATGAACAAAATATCACTGAAATTTATGATGACGAGGATTTCACTGATCAATTGAATGAGTTCCATTATGCTTACATCGATAATTCAAAGAGCGATATCCATAAAACAAGACCTATGAGCGGGGTTCTTGAAGAGAAGAATAATTCAAGATTAAGTCTAAATCCACCTCATTTGTTACAAGATCCAGTGAAAAATCAACCTTATGAATACAAAAGTGTTTCAAGCACAAATTTTGAAGAATTTCTATCAGGAATTACGAGAAATACGATAAATATGACAAATGAAAATTCAAGTAAAACAGCAATAGATAATAATTACAATAAGAAACAAACGAATGTAAATTTGGAGATTAACAAGATGAAGGAAGCTAATGAACGAAAGAGACAAGAGATAGAGACGAAACCAGAGCTTGTGTTGCACGCTTCAGGAATCACTACTGGAACGGTTTTGCAACATGGAGAAAAAGAAAAAAAACAAGAAAATGCTAAGAGCAATTATGGGGATATTGCTTTACAAATGAAAATTTTGAAGAATCAAGCGTTATCCACAAAGAATTCGTCCGCGAAACATTTCCACTTCGAGCCGAAACAGGAAGGAGCGAAAACCTTTGAGAATTTTGAGGAAGCAGGGTTTGGCTTTAAAGGAATTGCTCAAAATAACTCACAGAAAAGCCTTGGTAATATTAATTTCAAAGCTTCAATGCTTGAAACTACGAATAAAAAGTGAGGAAATAAAGGATTATTTTTGTTAATTTTTGATGATTTTCACAAAAAAATTTTCATTTTTAATTTATTTTATTTTTAAATCAAGAAATAATAAGCTATTTCAAGAGATCCATGCCTCGATTAATAGACAACAATTGCAGAAAAATGGGTATAAATTTCAAAAAACGAACTCCAATATCAATAATGGAGTGAATATGCAACAAATTTCGCCAGAAGAATTCAGTATTTTTATCCTTTAAATGTTACAATTTTATTTGTTTTTTTTAGAATATAATAATGTGAGTTCTAGTCAAAATCTGCATGAAACATTAGCGAAATTAAATGCCAAAAAAATAGAACAACAGAATCATCTCTTGGATATGAAAAGAAAAACGTTGTCTGGGAATAAAAAGATGATAACAGAACATTAAATATGATTTTACATATTTCTAAAAATTTAATTAAAAATAAATTATTGTAATAAAAAAAAAAAAAATAGCTGAAATTTATTTATTAAAGAAATATATCAAATGATATATATCTATGCAAGAAAATTATAATGAATAAAAAAAAAATTCTTTAAATTATAAAAAAAAATTAAAAATAAAAGTTTTTAAAATTTTTTTTTTATTAAATTTAAAAATTAAATTAATTTTTTTTTAAAAAAAAATTAATTTTAAAATTTTTCTTCTCTTCTCAAATAAATCAATCTTTCACTTTAGCATTCGCCATCCTTAAAAAAATCTCTTCCAATGAACAATAACTTATTGCGAAATCTTCAATAACCCCTTCGAATTTCTCTTCTAAAAACGCAACAGTTTCTGAAAACCTCCACTTTTCTCCTTCTTTCACTATATAGTTCAAATCCCCTCTATTGTTTTTTTCTTCTTCAACCCCCCCGAATTTCTTTGCAATTTCTTCTCTAACCCTTTCTTTTTCTTCTTCTTTCTTAATCTTTACAATAATCCTATATCCTTCAGTATATTTCGATTTCATCGCTTGCAAATTATTCACTGTGAAAAACTGTCCATCTATCAGAATCCCGATCTTCGTGCCAAGAAACTCAGCCTCATTCATAGAATGTGTCGTCAAAATCACACAACATTTCTTCATTGTGAATCTTTTCTTCAATAAATTCCATAATAAACGCTTAGAAATCGGATCAATTCCTGTGCTAGGCTCATCCATAAAGATTATCTTAGGAAACCCTAAAAGGGCTAACCCAACACATAATTTTCGTTTATTTCCCCCGCTTAAATCCTTGGCTTTTCTCTTCACAAAGCTCGTAAGGTCTAATTCCTTCACGATTTCTTCATATTCTTTGCGAATTTCTTCATAATTCAAGCCTTTTAAAAGCCCATAAATTAGCAAGTGTTCTTTAATCGTCAAATTTTCCCATAAACCATTGAATTGTGGACATAAACCCACGTCAGCCTTTTGAAAAAGTGTGTAGAAATCAGAAATTGATGACAATTTATTGTCTAAAAGCACTAAGCCTGAGTCTTTTTCGATCAAAGAAGTCAATATATTAAAAGTAGTAGTTTTTCCAGCACCATTTGGACCTAATAAAGCGAAAATTTGATTTTCTGAGACGCAGAAATCAATTCCTTTGAGAATTTCTTCATCTTTCTTGTATTTCTTATGAAGATTGAAAATTTTCAAAAGATCTTGTGGAGAAAATGACAATAATTTCTCCCGTTCAACCTTCAGACTCTCTATATCCATCAAAGGAGTCTGATCTTCTTTCTTTTTATCAGAAAATTCTTGCAAAAGGAGTGTTTTATTTGAGTTTTCAAGCAAATTCTTATATTTTTTCACCTGTTTTCTGCCTTGGAAATTGAACAAATATTGATTTTCAAGCGATAAAAGCAAAAAAACCCATAATAAACTCTGGAAAATCAAGACCATAGCCACGAGATTCGGGTCTTTTATGATGAATTCTTCAGTGTTTTTAATTTCTTCAACTCCCAAAAGACTGACCCCTCTTTCAACGAGATACAAAGGTGTAAATATAAGGAAAATTCCTTGAAATACCTCCCTAGAAATCTGTGCTTTTTCCCTATTTTCCGGAAAAACCCCTTCTTCAAATAAATAAATCAATAAATAAGGTATGGCAAAAGTGAGGAAAATGATCAAAGGAAAAAAATGTGCTGCAGAATGATATGATCTAAAGATAAAGCTGCAAATATACGCGAAAAATATTAAGGAAATTCCGAATGTTATCAAAAGAAATGCAAAAGAACCATAAATATTAGTGAAAATCCATAGTTCGCTTGCGAAAATAACGATAGTCATCAAAGCAAAACTTGTAGAAAATATCAGGAAGTCAAAGCAAAAGTTCCCGAGCCAATAAGCCGAGATCTTGCAACCCATCACAATCATCACATATTTCACATAAAGCTCTCTTTCAATGACATGATGTCCGAGAAAAAGCGTTGAAAGCAGAATATAAGCAGAAAGTATCAGTTTTGAGATATATTGAGTTTTCTCTTGATAAGAAATATCAGGATAATCTAGAATAAGATACCTACAAATGAGAATAATTGCGATTAAATAGCATAAATGCACGATAAAAATGGCAATTGATGAAGCTATATCATGAGAAAATAAGAGGATTCTATGCAGGAAAATCGCCCAGACTTGCTGAATGAATAAACAGGTTGGTTTTCTTGGGTTTAAAAGCAATTGTGGCTCAATAATAGGTTTATCTTCGTGAAGATCGTTCAAGATATTCTGAAGATGAGGGCTGTTTTGTAAGCCAATATTGATGAAAGCGTCTTCTAAAGAGTTCATTTCCAAAGAAAATTGCAAAAAACTGAAGTTTTCCTCCATTTCCTTCAGCATTTTAGATAAACCCTCATGTGAATTCGGGAGAAGGAATTTCAAAAACTCATCATTTATTTGACTCTCGATAATCTTCGATTTCTTGTTATATTTCTCTATTATTTCAACGAGGTTTTCTTTGATTTCCACCATAGTTTTCATGTTTTTTTCCTTTGATTTCTTTGAAATCGTCAAGATATGTCCCATTCCGAACTCTTTTTTCACTTCTTCAACAGTCCCTACTATCAGCATTTTCCCTTTAGAAAGAATACCGATTCTATCCGCGATTTCCTCAGCTTCTTCTAAATGATGTGTAGTCCATATAATTGATTTCTTTTGTGCTTTTATCTCCAGAAGAAGACTCCATACACGTTTTCTTGATGCGGGGTCCATACCAGAAGTTGGTTCATCTAAGAAAATCAGCTCAGAATCACAAGCAAGAGCTAATGCAAGACTGAGTTTTCTTTTGGTTCCTAAGCTTAATTCTTTAGAATATTTCTTGCGAAAGTCTTGAAGGTCGAGGTGAGAGATCAACGCGTTTGAGGAGTTTATTGGAAAACCTTTGATGTTTTCGATGAGATGGATGTGCTCTTCAACTGTTAGGTAGTCGTAAAGAACATCGGATTGGGGACAATAGCCGATTGATCGACGGATTTGATCGAGCTGGGTTCGAAATTCGAGGTTATTTATATGAATATCTCCGGAATTGACTTTTTTTACAAGAATTTTTTATGAAAAGTTTAAAAAAATTAAATTAAAATGGAACTTGTGATAAATTACATGCATTTTATAAGATAATTGAAATAAATAATACCTTTGATAAGTCCTGTTAATAAATTGATAGTAGTGGTCTTTCCAGCGCCATTATGGCCCAATAGACAAAAGAGCTCTCCTTTGGGAATTTCTAAAGAAACATCATCTACGGCTTTGACATCAGGTGGGAATGTTTTGGAGATATGGGAGATTTTTATCGCTGAAATTTGTGTTTCTAGAGGCTGAACTTGTGGAATTTGTGTGAATTCGACTTTTGAGGGATTAGAGCTTTGTTGAGAACCTCGGTTTGTATAGAAACGACGATAAATGTCTTTGAAACAGAAACAATTGGCTCGACTGATGCCGTATTGATTTTGAATGACTTCTTCGAGGTAGAAATATAAGAAAAAATAAGCTAGAACGTTAAACGCTTGTATGGCTAAGGCGATATCTGGATTGTATTCTGTGTTGTATTTATGATTCTGAGGAAATTTTAAGAGAAATTTGTTATAAAATGTGAAATAGAGAAAAAAAATTATATTGAAATCTAACAAAATGAAATATATAATATGAAAATTAAAAATCAAATCGCTTATATTTTACTGGTTGCAAGCTCATAAGTGTCAAAGAAACATTAGCTTGTGGAATCAAAAAATCAAAGAGCCTATTTTAATTGATTTTTTAGGGTCTGAAAATAACGAGGTAATGCAAAAGCACATATGTACTCCAGCTAACATATAAAGAAAATAAGCAACAAGAAGCTTTATTAAACTCATGGTATTATTGATTATTTCCCCGTAATATAACGTCAAAGCCATTACCAATTCAATGAGAACTCCTATAATATAAAAAGTTAAAAGCCAGCTGACTGTAAAGGAAAATTGTCGAAGACCCATTATTTTTAAAGTTTCTTTATATTTCAGACTTTTTTCAAGAACTAAATCAATAAATATTTTGCGAAGAAGTCCGATGTATGTGAGAGGAAAATAGAAAGGAAGAAGTATTTCGGGGAAGAATTCAACTTTCTTCTTTACGATGATCAAAGCAATTATTATCAGAGGAAATACAAACTCTCGAAGGACATCGATTTTGTTTCGCAGGTTGATCTTCAAGTTTTTGATCAGGAGAGCAGATATTTGCCTTTGGTATATTTTGGAAGATTGCATTGATTTGTGGGTCTTTTAATGTAAATTTATGAATTTGAGAGAGAAAAAAAATTG
>JFJP01018720.1_pt1 | contig 13512 bp, 12 predicted proteins | sample 431651 | NCBI WGS metagenome assembly JFJP01 (sample SAMN02602958, study PRJNA72255) | Microbial mat metagenome, whole genome shotgun sequencing project. | biome: fresh water; feature: sink hole; material: water; isolation source: purple microbial (photo- and chemosynthetic) mats found in...
GGTGCCACTTTAAGGCAGACCGCAATCAGCCTCGGCATTCCAGAGGACCAGATCGAGTGGGCTGGAGCCATACCGCAGACCGCGCTAGCAGACCGTATGCGTAATGCCCGCCTGCTATGCCTATGCAGCCGCTCCGAAGGCATGCCCAACGTCGTGGCGGAAGCCTTGGCCTGCGGCTGCCCGGTCGTGGCAACAGCTGTGGGCGAAGTCCCTTACATGCTCAACGACCAGAACGGCATAACCGTGACACAAGTCGAAACCGAGCAGGAAACAATTCGGGGGCTTGCAATAGCCATTCAACAAGCCACCAACACGAATTATGATCATCCATCCATAGCAGCGGCAACAGCTCAATATCGCTGGCAGCACGCGGCTGAAGGCATCGCACAAGCGATCACAGCCACATAGGAGATGATCCTCTCTGTGCGTTCCCTGTGGCTATTTCTGCCTTCTAAAGACGACCATCGGACGGCTCGCATCGCCCATCACACGAACAGCCTCCAACCCATACCGCCCCGCCCATTTCTTCAGCATCGCCGGAGTCAACGCCGTTTCCCGCCAACGACGCCAACGAGCCTGGCTTCCTATTAGTCGGCAATATACGAAGGACAACATCGGACGGAAGTAATATGCCATCGGACGGATGCGCCATCCGCTCTTGAGCACCTGCCGCCAGTAGTAACGCGGAGCATGCAACTGGAAGAGGATCAGCCCCCCAGGCCCAGTCACGCGTGCCAGTTCTGAAAGCGTTGCGGCGATATCCACATATGGCAGGAGCAAGCGGGCAATCACCAGATTGAAAGAGCCTGTATCGAATGGCATTTCTTCGGCACACACCTTAACAAATCGGGGGGCAGGAGCCTTGCACCAAACGCCATGGCGAACCATGTGTTGTGCAATATCAATCGATTCATCCGAAGCATCCACCCCTGTCAACCGGGGAGCCGGCTTCCCTTCGCGCACGCACCGCAGCACAAAATCAAACAACCCGTAACCGCCCAGGCAGCCAACATCAAGAACGCGCTGGCTCTCGTCGAAAGTACCCATCAACGTTTCCACCTCTGCCGGAACATACGGCAGTGCCCCGCTGCCATCCGGGCACGCAAGATCAGCGTGGACCCTCAAAGCATGCTGCCACATGCGGATTGTATATACACCGGCATCCGATTTAGGCACCCAGCTTTCCAGAGCCGCCTTCGCCGCCGCAATCATCTGTTCACTCGTATTCATTGATATTTACCACAACAACGGGACCTGTGAGGTCTTGAGAGTGGAGAGTAGGCTGTGGGGGGTGGAGGGTAGGGGGTGGAGGGTGGAGAGAAAGACGTGAAACGTTAGATGTAAAACGTTGTAAGAAGGGAAAAGGGGAACGTTAGACGTGAAACGTCAGACGTCCAACACGTCTCCACGTCTCACTCGTCCCACATCCCACGTTCAATCAAAGCCTCGTATACAACGGCATGAATTTCACGTTACCGACCACGCCGATGTTGCCAGCATTCAATACAATACCCACGGTTGATTCCAGATGTTCTTCCATAAAAAGATGCAGACTCTTGAGCCTTCCCGCAGGGCCGTGCTTGATTTCCAAGGGGATAATCTTGCCATTCTGAACAAGCAGATAGTCAACTTCCGCATTACTGCTCTTCGCCGCTCTGGACCAGAAAAACAATTGGTCGTTCTGCGATCCGCCAGCGGCCTTCAGCTCCTGTCCTACAAATTGTTCGCACAAACTACCTTTATACGTGGCCAGCAGATCGGCGGACTGGATCACCTCGCCCGCCGGGATACCACACAATGATTGCATTAACCCGATGTCCAGTGGGCACAACTTGAACGTTGATCGATTGATGTTACCACCGAGTGGCAGCCCCGCTGCCGATGACGAATGCACGGACGTCACGAGCATTGCTTTTTCAAGTGCATCAAGTACTTGCTTGATTTTATAAAGCGATGCCGTACTAGCGAGTTTAGTGTATTTGACCTCACGGCCGACGTAGCGCGGAATCGTCTCGAAAATCTCTCTTACAAGATCATTTTCCAACTTTTTCTCATATTTTATCATGTCCTGGATCAGCGTATAAACCAGCGTCTCCTGAACCCGTCGCACTTCATTCAGCGAGTCGGTCTCGATATAAGCAGCAACAACCTCGGGCATACCGCCAACCACAAAATAGGTGCGCAGTTGCTCCATCAGTCGATCGTGAATTAACGGCTCTACAGGTTCCACCGCATTGAGATCAGGACGCTCAACTTGAAGACGTTCAGCCCCCTGTGCGACCAGGAACTCATCAAACGTCAGCGGGTACATCCAAAGGAACTCCACGCGTCCCGCCGGAAAGCTTATTTTCTCCATTTCGAATTCAAGCAGGGATCCCGCCGCAATGACGTGCAATCCCGGCATTTCCTCGTAGAAATAACGCAACGCAGCCAAGGCCTTCGGACAGCGTTGGATTTCATCCAGAAACAAGAGCGTTTCGCCGGCCACGATATCTTCTCCAGTGGCTGCCGCAAGCAATTTGATCAGGCGTTTGGGAGACAGATCACCATCGAAAATCGTGCGCACACTCACTTGTTTTTCAAAATCGATCTTTACCAGACGCCGGAACGCCTGTGCACCAAATGCTTCAACCGAGTGGGTTTTGCCGACTTGCCGTGCCCCCCTGATAATGAGCGGTTTGCGGTTTCGACGATCCTTCCAAGCCAATAATTTCTCTGTAATCAACCGTTTCATGCAATTAATTTATATAACACAACCATATAACGCAACTATATTTTAATTTAACAATCTTGATTCTTCAGGACGTTGGACGTAAGAAGTTAGACATTTCTTCGTTCCTGGCTGCGCCCGGCGTAGTCATGACGGACGAAGCCTGGGTTCGTTGTTGATTACCTTCAGTCTGTAGTCTGCTATCTGCTGTCTATTGAATTTACTTGGTTGTTGGGCGTTGGATGTTGGGTGTTGAGCGTTGAATCGAGTCCTCCGTCCCACGTCCCACGTCCCACGTCCCACACCCCACCCTCAACAGTCCACTCCCCGCATAAACCCCCTCATACCCCGCCACCATCGCCTCGACACTATACTCCGCCGCAATCCTCTCCCGAGCCGCCACCCCCATGCGCTCCCGCACCCCAGCATCCCCGCACAGCCGCACAAGCGCCTTTGCCAACGCCTCCGCATCCCCCTTTGGCACTACCAGCCCCGTTACCCCATTCTCGACCACCTCGGCACAGCCTCCCACATCCGTCACCACCGCCGGCAAACCACAAGCCCCCGCCTCCAGCAGCGTCATTGGCGTGCCCTCCGTATCGGAAGAAAGACAGAACACACCCATCTGCCGATAATACGGCAGCGGATCCGATTGCTGCCCCACAAACGTCACCCGCTCCGCAATTCCAAGCTCACCGGCCAGCGCTTCCAGTTTCCCCCGGACCGGCCCATCCCCCACCAGCAATAACCGAGCCCCCGGCACAGTCATCCGCGCAAATGCCTCCAGCAGTAACCCATAATTCTTCTCACGCGAAAGCCGCCCCACGGAACCGATAAGAGGATAAGACGCAAGACCATGGACTTTAGACTTGAGACTAAACTCTTTGTGTTTCTTTGTGTTCCTTGTGGCTATTTCTCCTTCGCCAGCAAATTTTCCCACATCCACCCCATTACGCACCACCACCACCTTCCGTGGATTCACCCGCTCCAGCGTCCGCGCCAATTCGGCCACATCCTCCGAGACCGCCACCACCGTTTCCGTGAACCAGGCCAAAACGCGATTCAGCAGCACCCGCCTCGGCATATCTGGGTAATTACGTCCATGCTTCGTGTGTACCACCGCAACACCGGTCAGAAAATGCGCCAGCACGGCATAGAAATGCGGCTGGGGATCATGCGAATGTATCACCTCGATCCGATGCTTTCTGACGAACCGCGCCAGCGACAAGGCGGTCCGCCACCTTCCACGATGCGCCAGATCCCCAATCCAGACACCATCTACCTGCACCCGCCCCGCAAGCGTTCCAGGATACTCGACAAAGCCCAAGAACACTTCATGCCCATGCGCGAGCTGGGCATTCGCCAGCGCACAGACCACCATCTCCAGCCCGCCCATGTCCAGGGATATAACTAGTTGCAGAATCCTCATTGCTTACTCGATAGTTGGCTGTGGAGTGTGAACCGTGGAATGAGGAGAGTAGACTGTAGACAGTATATTGCGTATCCCGAGCCGACGGTTACACAGCACGAGCCTCACTCTACTCTCAACTTCTCACACTCAACAGCCGTCCACGCGCACCCACCGCCTACCATACCCTCATTCGGCACACCAATAGACTCGGATAAACCCCGCGTCAAGAACCTCTTTCACAGAAATATTCTTTGTTGTACTCCTGCTTGCATCTACGACCTGTTTGTGGCAACATCAAAGTGCAATATATAAACATCTTTTGCTTGCCCGCAAACAAGAAGCAGAGATATCAATATTAAGTGCGATTGGTCCAGAAATGACAATACCCCAAGAAAACAGCGGCAACTCACAAGAATACGAGAATCTATTAATAAAGGTGCTAACCGGCTCAATCTACAAGGAGAGCGCCTGGGCACTCGTACAAAAGACTCCCCTTCGAAACACCAAAAACCCTCTTTCCTGGTGCCGTTTGATGCTTAAGAACATACTGATCGGCCTTCTTGCAAAACAATCAGTGGTTTTACTTAAGACGAATGCATTCGATGAAATAGCCCGAGATGAAGGAACAGACTGGCCTTTTTTGTGCTATACAATGGCCGGTCACCGTCGTCTGGAAAACGTGCGCGATTGCATTGAACAAGTCATGAAGCTTAAAATAGACGGCGACTTCGTCGAAACCGGAGCATGGCGGGGCGGCACTACGATTTTTATGCGCGCGATGCTTAAGCTTCATGGCGACACAACAAGAAAAGTTTGGGTTGCTGATTCGTTTGAAGGGCTCCCACCGCCAAAGAACAACAAGGACGGGTGGGACCTAAGTAACAATGAATATTTGAAAGTGTCGAGAGAAGTTGTAGAAGACAATTTCCGAAGATTCGGACTACTAGATGATCGCGTCATGTTTCTGAAAGGCTGGTTTTGTGACACGTTGCCAACAGCACCAATTCAAAATATTGCAATACTGCGCCTGGATGGGGATATGTATAGTTCCACAATGGATGCATTAACGAATCTTTATGACAAGGTCTCTCCTGGAGGTTTTGTCATCGTTGATGATTACCACACATGGCCTGCATGCAAAAGAGCAGTTGACGAGTTTCTTGCAGCAAGGTCAGAAACTCCTGTTTTTCAACGAATTGACCAAGCAGCTACATACTGGCAAGTATAAGAAGCCTCTAAGTGTTTAATAGCACAGAGCAGATCTCACTCTCCCCCACCCTGAGCCATCAGCTTGGCATTGGCGTCAAAGAGTTTATCCCACGTCCAGCAATCCTGGTGAAGGGACGGTTTTGGCCCTCTTTTCGCCAGCCTTAAAAATGTGCTCTCAAGCCGCCACCATTGTTGCCTAATAGCCCTAAGATTATCTATTGCATAGTATTTACGGGGAATATTGAGATTCCGAATATATTCAGCTACTTCTGTATTCCAGAAAGTAGGCGGCTCTTCAAACAAGAAACTGTCATTCCAAAAAAGCCACACCACTTTGTCGCCCTCGCTCTTCTCACGTTCAACAAATGAATAAGGGACAAAGAACTTCCGGCTGGTGTGCAGGAAGTGGGGTTTGCCATAGAAGAGGATACGGTTGTCCTGGACTTCAACCATCCACCGATGGTGCCCTTCACCAACAACACCCGATCCCCTTTTTGTCTGTTCCCAAAGTCTCGACGGCGTCTCAATATAGCCAGCCTTTGAAACACGAACAATCTCGGAGCAGGCCCAGATGGGGTCTCGAATATCTTCCAGTGTGTGTGAGCATACTACAAAATCGAACATCTTATCAGGGAATGGAAATGGCTTTCTACTACAAATGTCGTGAATCACCCATGTATCTTTTGTAAACCGTTCCCCATCCCGTGGAGATGTGTACATGACCGAAGACGGAAGTATCCCGACCCCATGATACCCCAGGGACCGTGTCTCATAGGGACACACATCCATGACATAATCAGCCCGTAGCAGAGGATCCGCCCATCCCCCGATATCTAACACAAGCCCGTCGCCGGCGAGTTTTTCAATGCGTTCTCGATTTAGCTCCCACATTTTACTTCTCCTTTTCCATCGTCAAGCAACCAGTTCAACTCTTAGTGTCTTTGTGGTTAAACAACACTGAGCATAAGCAGCACTCCCCCGCATCGCCTTCCACCAGCGTCTCGCATTGCAAGGCCGCTGCCAAACCCGCTGCCAGCAATACTTGCAGAGGGCTCGCCTTGCATTAACTTGCTGACGCCGTTCCCCCGTTGCTGAATTCTGCTGTCCATGATACCGGAATTTGAGCAACGGGCGATCACAACAACGGGCCAGTTTGAACCTGAGGCTAACCCTCAACCAGTAATCATAATCCTCGGCAAAATCACATTTCGGGTCAAACAAGCCTACGGATTCCCACACCTCCCGTCGCCACATGGCACACAAGCCCATCTTGTTACTCGGTAGCAGCGGACTCTCTTCCGGCGTCATGTATGTAACCAACAGTTTTCCATCCTCTGCCACAATATCCATCGGAGCGTACGTAAGCCCAACCTCCAGATGTGCATCCAGAAACCCAACCAAGGTCTCCACCGCATCCGGCATCAGCCAGTCATCCTGAGCCAAGCGCAGAAAACATGTACCGCGCGCTGCAGCAAACCCAGTATTCCATGCACTAGCCACACCTCCATTCGTTTCGCGACGAATCACACGTACACGAAAATCCCTGGCCGCATAGGTGTCCGCAATCTCCGCACAGTGATCCGGACTCTTATCATCCACCACAATCACTTCCAAAGCATCCAGCGACTGCCCCAGCGCACTTTCAATTGCGGCGGCAACATATTTCTCCCCCTTATAGCAAGGAATCACAATCGTTACCTTCGGATCAGTCACTCCCCCCCCTTTTCTCACCCCTCTGCGATCCCTACGCCCATGTCCACCGACTTGTCCACCGAAGCCTTGGCGTAGGTTGAAGCTTCAGCAAAGGTGGATCTGCGAGAGCCTCTCCAACAGAGTCCATCAGCCTTCGTGTCTTAGTGCCTTTGTGTCCCACCGCGCCCACAGCACCACTAATCTTAACGGGCGATGGCCCGAAGACGCGCACGCAACGTATCAATCGTTTCATCGAGAAAACACATTTTCCTATCCAAGACGGCATCCTTCGTTAACTGAAGTAAGGATTCAAGACAAGCGTGTTCGATATTCGTATGTAACTCCGACAAAAACATACCTCGACTCAATCTCATCTTATTAAGAACACGATGAAAAACAGGCCGATCCGCCATCATGGGACAAAGCACAATAGGCGAATACTTTTCGTCAAAAGATATCAACCAGTCATGCCATTTCATTTCATTAACTTTGCCCCCGAAACAAACACTTGCCCAGGGAATCCTAAAAGCATCCGCGATAATAGCACCGTGCAATGCCTCGGAAATCACATAACGGGCTTCAGAAATTAGCGCCAGAATACTTTTTAAATTGGCTAATGGGTTAACAATTAAATACTCTCCTAGCTGATAATACAACTGGCAATCTCTATCAAATATTAGCCGTACACATTGATTCGAATGATGCGGAATAATAAGAATCTTATTTCTATCCTTTGCCTGACCATACCCCATCAGCTTTAGCGCATAGGCAAAATCAATTGCCTCACGGGAAGGCGCTACATCTAATATCATATTGGTAATTGGCCCTCGTGTGAACAATACATCGTAGGACGATAGATTCGTTCTATCTACAGAATTTCCATAACCAAAACCTGAACCCACAACGATTTTCTTTGGTTTATCAGGGACGCTGCTATTAATGATCGAACCGACTGGCAGAATCAGAATATCGTTTTCGGTTAAACCTTCACTTTCACAAGTCGCCCACCCATCAATAAGCCCTTTAAACAAGAACGGGCAAATCAAGAAATTTAACTCATCTCCAAAGTTTGTTCCGTGATCTGCTAAGGAGAGATCTGAGTTCTTAACTGATCTAGGTATAGTAGAAACTAATATCTTTATTTCCATAAGAACTCAATGAAAGTCATGCCCCACAAAACACAAGAGTACACACACTGCGTTCCTTAGTGTCTTCGTGCCTTCGTGGTTCAAATACATAATTAAACACAAAGATTCCAAGACACAAAGCGCCAATCTTGCGGCTTCTTCATTTACCTATCTTCGCACACTCGACACCAGCCGCAAACACCCCGCGCAACAAAGGAACCGGAAGTCCCTCAATCGGTAGCGGCTCAATCCTGAATCCCGGCGTCTTGCTTTCAAGCCGATCATCCCAATGAAACGATAAGTTTACAACATCCGCCTCCCCCCGTGTCACCTCAATCACATTGTAGCCCGCCTTCACCTCTGCATTTCCTGCAAGATCATAGCCCGAATACCCCCGAAATCGAAACATATTCAAATTCCCTTCCCTCCACAGGAACTCAAACCGTTCCGGATTCGCTTCCGCCAACACAATCAACTCAGGCCGTTGCAGCACCAGATACTCTACCGCGTACAGCTCCAGATACCTTGACAGCGCTCCAGCCGTCCACTCGTCCACAGGGCGCCCGAACAAAATCCCTCGATCATCGATTCCGGCAAAGCCATGCGCAACAAATGCCTGCGTGCTCAAGCCCCCCAGAATTGCCCGACCGGTATAGTGCGGCAGCAGATGCCCCAGCGGAATATCATCCACCAGCAGCCGTCCATCGCCAGGAAGATCACGCACCTTCTCGAATACTCCTTCAAAATCATGGCTCGTGCCATATGCCTGCAGATACGTCATATCCAACAGATACCCTGTAAAGGCTGGCAACATCACCAGCAGCAACAGCGCTACAGTCCACTGTGTCGGCCGCGCGGCCCTCCGCACATGCGTCCACAATGTAGCGACGCCAACCGTAGCCAACGGCAACAGGAAAAAAACCGCCGTCAGGCGAAAACGATACGGCTGAATCCCTGGCATCAATTTCACCAGGGGAAAGCCATACGTAATCAGCAGACACACCAGCGTCCCCGCAAGCACACGCCGCAAGCGCACCGACACGACTGCATCGCGCCATACCAGCCAACCACCCGACAGCCCGGCCACAAGCGCCACATGCCATAAGAACTGACGATCGAAATGCTGGTGATAAATCCGGTCTGAAAACAGATCCATAATCATGTGCTTCGCCCCGCCCGTAAACATCGGCCAAGGCTCCGGCACCGCAATCCCCCGCGACACCAGTAACGGCAGTAACCATGGTAATACCAGAACCAGGCAAAAAAACGCAGCAGCTCCGCAAACCAGCCAGCGACGAGCGGTAAACGACCCACGGAAGAACGCGCTCCCAGAAAATACCGCCGCCACCAGCATCCCCGGCACCAACAGCACCGTATGCGTGTAAAACAAGAATGCCCCTAGCAATCCCGCAGCCAGTGCCACGCGCCATCGTGGTGGCTCAAAACACAACTGCCCTACCAGCACAACGAAACACACCAGCAACAGCGAGCCCAAAGGGAAAAACACATTTCCCACCTGCCAGAAATAGCACACCATCGTCTCCAAATGCCAGAAGAGCAACAGCAACCCTAGGAAAAGAAGCTTTTGTCCTCTCGTCGCGAACAAACGTGTCAGCCACCAGCCTGCCAGCAACGGCCCAGCACAGCCAGCCATGAAAAGCGTCATGTAGAACCCCCGCTCCAACGACAATCCCGGCAGTACAAACCTAGCGAGTTCATACCCCTTCTTCCCCATACTATTCCAGAGTCCCGCGGGATACCCCGCCATCTGGTACGGGTCATACCCATGCAAACCCCCGACCCCATTCGCGGAGACCAGACTCGCGAAATATCGGGACGTATCCACTTGTAACGGCACCGCATTATCCAACAGCAGCGACGGCGGGAACACCCGGAAAAACAAAGTGGCATGAATAATTACCAACACCACCAAGCATGCAACGCTCTTATTAAAATTTATCATACAAACTCATATAAAAAGCGCAAAAGACTTCGTGCCTTAGTGTCTTCGTGTTTAAGAACACCGAACACATGCAAATACGTCGTGAAACACAAAGGCACTAAGACACTAAGCTATTAAACACCGCGTCGTAACCGGCCAACATCTTCTCCACACTGAACTCCGTCCGAACCCGATCTTTCCCGGCAGCCCCCATCCGCCGCCTCAACTCCGCATCCTCCGCCAACCGACAGACCGCATCGACCAAGTATCTCCGAACCTCGGCATCAGACCTTAGACTTTGGACTTTAGACTTTAGACTTTCGGTCGTCCCACCCTCCACCCTCCACAGTCCACTCATCACTCCCAACTCCCCTTCGTGCCTTTGTGCCTTCGTGGTTCCCCCCGGCTTCCGACCTCCGACCTCTGACCTCCGACCTCCGCCCCCCGGCTCCACAAAATACCCCGTCACCCCATCCACGACAATCTCCGTAGCCCCGCCATGGTTCGGAGCAATCACCGGCTTGCCTCGCGCCATCGCCTCCAGCAGAACGAGCCCGAACGCCTCCGGCTCGACCGGATAATGGATCGCGATATCCGCCCCATTAAAGAACTCCGCCCCATCTGGCTGCTGCCCCAGAAACACAACCTGCTGCTCCAAGCCCAGTTCCTTCACACGCGCCTTCGCCTCATCCAAACAAGACCCGCCTCCCACAAAAATCAACCGCAGCGGCACCTTGCACGCACCCATAACACCCGGCCACGCATCAATCAAAGCAATCTGCCCTTTCCACCGGTAAAAAAGCCCTACACAAACAACATCCATAGTGCCTGATATCTTCTCCGGATAAGCATCCGGCAAAATCATCGTTTCTGGCAAAGTCATCCCATGATGCACAACCACACCCTTGCGAATCTTACAGCCCAGCTTCTGCTCCCAAAGCTGCTTCAGCGTCGCAGAATTAAAAACCACCTGGCTACAGCAACGATAGCATAGCCACTCAACAAACCGCCGAACCCTGTAATCATTTCGATTCTGATTCGGGTGCGTATGTGAAATCGCAATAACTGGACTGCATGGATACAATAAGCGTACTGCTATTGGAAGAGTCTCGCATCCGAAGTGATTCATAACAATCGTAGCATCGGCAAACGATTTTCGCTCGGTCCACAGACGTCGCATATCAGACAACAGATCGCGAAAATAACCGACAGTAAGTTTCCATGCCGTCGGACAGGCAGACGGAACCGACGCAGGACAACTGGTCGCCGGTTTAGGAGAACAATCCTGTTCAAGCGATGGAAGTTCAAAAATCCGGCAATCATGTTCGGAACGCCAATGCGGCAGCACAAGCCTGACAAACGTAAAAACACCGGAGCCTTGCGACTCCCAGCGTTCTGGCAAAATATAGATACGCTTCACAGCAAAAGCTCTTTTCCCAAGGAGACTATTTTTTTTGCAATTGGATTCGCTCATAAAGCGAAAGCATTCCTTCAATCATTGTGGGAATTCCGAATCCTGCGGCCGCCCGTGCTTTCGCTGCCTGCCCCATATGCCTGCACAAGCTTCGATCCGAAGCCAAACGCTGGATTGCCCCAACCAAAGACACGGGATCATGCTGCTTCACGACAATACCGGTCTGGCCATCCAGATTCAATTCCGGAAGCGGACCGAAATCACTGGTAATCACAGGCAGACCGGCCGCCATTGCCTCTGCCAGCGCAATACAGAAACTCTCATGGCTAACCGAGACAACAGCAAAAGCATCTGCGTTTCTAAAAAGCAACGCAGGCGCCTCAACATTACCTAAAAAGTAAACACGGTCTTGGACGCCAAGTCGCTTAGAAAGCATCTCAAGCGTTTTTCGTTCCGGGCCATCTCCTGCAATCGTCAGCGCCACATCGCGATTTTCAATCCGGCCAATTGCTTCGATCAAGTAACGGAGCCCTTTCATAGGATGCAAACGACAGACCGTCAGCAAACGAAATATAGAATTCTCACTACCACTCTCTGCTTCTCTAGTTGGTTCCTGAAACTTCTGCAAATCGGCACCATGCCAGACAAATGAACAACATTCAGCGGGTAAGCGGCACAACTGCTGCCATGCAAGCATGCAGGCCTTTGATGGCGCGCAGACCATGCTGTAACGATGGGCAGTCCAGATCATCAGCCTTTTTCGAAAAGAATTCGGCTCATTAACCGGCATGGTTTCATTCATGCCTAGACACGGAATCCCCGCCAGCATACCCGCCACACCGGCAACCTCATAGCCACTCAACGACACATGCATCACATCTACTGGATGATATTTGAACAGACGACGCAAGTGCATGATCTCACGAAGAGATCCGGCCAGCAGTTTGAGTGCATCAGGTGTTAAGCGCAGCGCGAAGCGCTTTAGCGCAGACCGCAGACCACAGACTGCAGACCGCTGACTAGGGGCAGAGACTTTAGACTTTAGACTATGGACATTAGACTCTCTGCCCCCTGCGTACCTTTGTGTCTTCGTGGTTACCGGCAAAAGGTCTTCTGTCTTCAGTCTTCCGTCTTCAGTCTGAATCGAGCGCCACGCCACGCGCTCGATTCCCACCTTCCCCGCCTCATCCCACAACCGCGTGCCAGCCACCCCGAAGAGCAATACCTCATGCCCCCGCTCTCGCACGCCCTGCATCAACCGAAGCAGGAACATCTCCGACCCGCCCCAGCCTTCGATAGAAGTAAAATAGCCGATTTTCATACGCAGGTTGAAGGTTACAGGTTAAACGTTTAAGGTTGCAGCTTTTACGTTTGTGTCGCAGTGGTTCCTCTTCGAAACACAAAGACACAAAGTCAAAGAAACAACCCCTATCCTTTTCGTGTCTTTGTGTCTTTGTGGTTAACCCCCACAGCAACGCGTTCATACACCCCTATTGTCCGCTTAACCATCACATCCGATGTCAACACCCGCTGCGCGTAATCCCTGCCTTTTCCCCCATCTTCGGCGCAACGTTGCCTGTCTCCGATATACACACTCATAGCCGCAGCAAGCTCATTCACATCCCCTGCAGGAACAACAATGCCCCCACCACTCCCGCGCACAATCTCTTTGGCCCCCCCCACATCACTCACAATGCATGGCACCCCGGCAAACATCGCCTCGATATTCGCGTAGCCAATCGTCTCAAGCGATGTCGACGCCATCACATGCAAATCCAAGCAAGCTGTAAATATACAGGGATCCTCCCGATGCCCAACCAACCGAATTCGTTCGGCTACATTCTGCGGCAAGCCCGCAATCTGCCTCTCAATCACCCCCCGCTCCGGTCCCTCCCCGGCAATAAGCAGAATAAAGTTGGAACCTGTAGACCGTAGAGGGTAGACGGTGGACGGTAGACACTCCTCACTCCCCACTCCCCACTCCCCACTCTTCGCCCCCCCCCCTGC
>JFJP01005732.1_pt1 | contig 13511 bp, 9 predicted proteins | sample 431651 | NCBI WGS metagenome assembly JFJP01 (sample SAMN02602958, study PRJNA72255) | Microbial mat metagenome, whole genome shotgun sequencing project. | biome: fresh water; feature: sink hole; material: water; isolation source: purple microbial (photo- and chemosynthetic) mats found in...
TGGGGTCGGGATAACAAAGAATTGGGAGTAAAGCCATGGTGTCACTGATAAGTTGTCGTTATTTTCGCTATTTTTTGCCGGGTATATTCGGACAAGCGGCGACAATCATTGTTCAATCAAGGGCTTGGGCGCAAAATCTCATGCGATTTAACAGGGTACCAAACACCATGGCAAAACCTATTTTCTCTGCAGCCCCGGCGCTGCTGACGCTGGCGGCGCTGCTTGCCGGCCAGACCTTGGCGCAGTTGGCACAGGCGCAAAATTTCCCCATCACGCCACAGCAGCGTGCCACTGCCACGCAGGTGGCCAGCAGTGGCGTGGCCCTGAGCGAACTGCGCGCTGACGCGCCAGCCAGCTACAGCGTAAAGGGTGGTGACACGCTGTGGGCCATTTCGGGCATGTACCTGCAGTCGCCCTGGCGTTGGCCCGAGCTGTGGGGCATGAACCTGACCGACATCAAGAATCCGCACCTGATTTATCCCGGGCAGACGCTGTTTCTGGAAACCAAGGACGGCCGCGCCCGCTTGGTGACCCGCCGTTCTGGCGATGGCATTGGTGGCGGTGACGGCCTGCCCATGGTGCGCCTGTCGCCCTACACCCGCATTGAAAAGCTGGCCGTGGGCGCATTGCCCACGCTGCAAAGTCATTTGATCGAGCCGTTTTTGTCGGAGCCCATCATCGTGGGTGAGCAGGGCCTGAGCGCGGCCCCGCGCATCGTGGCCACGTCCGACGGTCGTGTGCTGCTGACGCGCGGCGACCGTGCCTATGCACGCGGCACCGCCGGCGAGGAGCTATTAGACGACCCCAGCCAGAAGCAAAAAGCCTACCGCGTGTTCCGCAATGCCACCGCGCTGAAAGACCCGATCACCGGCGAGGTGCTGGGCTATGAGGCGCAATATGTGGGCAAGGCCTTGCTGGCGCGCAGCGAAGGCATCCAGGAAAGCACCGGCCGCGACGGCAAGACGCGCGAGGATATCGTGCCTGCCACCATCGACATCATCAGTGCCAAGGAGGAGATGCGCGTTGGCGACCGGCTGCTGCCCGAGCCGCCCCGCCAGTTGCAAAGCTATGTGCCGCATGCGCCCGACCAGCCGGTGGATGCGCGCATCGTTTCGGTGTATGGCAGTGCCGTGGTCAACGCGGCGCAAAACCAGGTGGTGGTCATCAACAAGGGCGAGCAGGACGGCATCGACAGCGGCCTGGTGCTGGCGATCATGAAAGACGGTAGCCGGCTGATTGACAAAACCGACCCGAAGCTGCCCGAGGTCAAACTGCCCGACGAGCGCAATGGGCTGCTGATGGTGTTTCGCACTTTCGAGAAACTGTCTTACGCGCTGGTGCTGAGCATCACCACGGGCGTGCGCGTGGGCGACCATCTGGTCAACCCGAACTGACCTGTTTGTGGAGCGCGATGAACTCAGCGCCTGGCTGCGGCTGACGCTGACTCCTGGCATTGGCAACGTCACCGCGCGCAAGTTGCTGGCAGCGTTTGGTCTGCCACAAAGCATTTTTGAGCAGTCGCCACTGGCGCTGACACAAACCGTCAGCGCGGCGCAAGCACAAGCGCTGCTGAGTCAGCCGCCGGAACTTGACGCCTTGCTTGACACCACCTTGGCCTGGCTGGCGCAGGACGACCCGCTTGGGGTACGCCGGCAAATTGCCACGCTGGGCGATGCGCGCTACCCGCAGGTCTTGCTCAATCTTGATGATCCGCCGCTGATGCTGTATTTTTTGGGGCGTGCAGGTTTTAAGCCAAATGAGCCTGTAGCCCTTGCTGGACAAGCGCTGCCAGCTATTGATATTGAGTCAAGTGGCGTTTTCGCCGAGCCCGCGCGCAGCCTGGCCATGGTGGGCAGCCGCAATCCGACAGCGCAAGGTGTGGCCAATGCCCGCCAATTTGCCCAGGCGCTGGTGCAGGCCGGCGTGACGGTGGTCAGCGGGCTGGCGCGGGGCATCGACGGGGCCGCCCACGAAGGCGCGCTCAAGGGCGCTGATGCCAACCCGGCGCTGGCGGCCACGGTGGCGGTGGTGGGCACCGGGCTGGACCGGGTGTATCCCAAAGCGCACCGCGATCTGGCGCACCGCATTGCCGCGCACGGCCTGCTGGTCAGCGAATACCCGCTGGGTACGCCGCCGCTGACGGCCAATTTTCCCAAGCGCAACCGGCTGATTGCCGCTCTGGCGCAGGGCACGCTGGTGGTGGAGGCGGCGCTGCAGTCGGGCACGCTGATCACGGCGCGGCTGACCAACGAGCAGGGCAAGGATGTGTTTGCCATTCCCGGCTCGATCCACGCCGTGCAGTCACGCGGCTGCCACGCGCTGATCAAGCAAGGGGCCAAGCTGGTGGAGTCGGCGCAAGACATCTTTGATGAACTGAACTGGGCAGCCCCCTGCAGTGATTTAATACCTATAGCTGTCAGCGCAGATGCACAAAGGGCTACAAGCCATTTTGATCATGATGCCGGGCTGCTCGACGCGCTCGGCTTTGATCCGGTCGGGTTGGACGCACTGCAAGCCCGCACCGGCCTGGATGCGGCGACGCTGCAAGCCGGGTTGATGGGGCTGGAGCTCGACGGGCTGGCAGCCCGACTGCCCGGCGGCCTGTTCCAGCGCCTGAGTGCCTGACATCCGGCGTTGAGAAAGTCGCCGTGCCAGGCACACCGCATGAACCTGGCCGGCTGACAGCGCCGTCTCAGATCAATTCGCGCAAGAAGTCCATTCCGCTGTCGTGCAGGTCGAGTTCGCGCGCCTCCAGATTCACCTGGGTGCCCTGCAAGGGCGAGTCGTGCTTGAGGGCAAGCGCATCGAGTTCGAGCGGCTTATCAGACAGCAGTACAAAATCGTCGCCCATCACCCGAAACAGCAGCGCATCCGGGTAGCGTGACGCCAGATGCGCCGCAAAGCCTGCCAGCACCTGGTTGCCAGCGGTCCAGCCGCTGGCGCTGTTGAGCTGCGAAAAGTGCTGCAGCAGCAGCAGGTAGGCGTTGCCATAGCCGGCTGGCGGACCATGGCGCAGCATCAGCTGCAGGTAACTGGCGTTGTGCACACTGGTCAGCGGGTCATCAAAAAAATAGGCGAAGCGCTGCCGTTCCATGGCGGTCTTGGGCATCTGGTCGGACAGCGGCGGTGGCACCACCTGGCGCAGCACCTCGCAGGCCGCCGTCACCACATCGGGTGCGTAATGCGTGCCGGCGAGCTGGCGCAGCTCGGCTAGCGCCACCGACACTTCCTTGCGCGGTTTGTAGATGCGGTTGGTGGTCATGGCATCAAAGCCATCGGCCACCGCCATGATTTGCGACAGCAGGGGTATTTGCCCGTTTTTCAGGCCCTGCGGGTAGCCGCTGCCGTCGATGCGTTCGTGGTGGTAACGCATGATCTCGGCGAGGTCCTTGTACATGTCGATGTGCGCCAGCGTGCGATAGCCCTCGTCGGCATGCTGTTTGATCAGGTCGTACTCCAGCGCGGTGAGCTTGCCCGGCTTGAGCAGTACCGCATCGGGAATGGCAATCTTGCCGATGTCGTGCAGAATGGCCGCCTGTTTGAGCTGTTCGATCTGCGGCGCACTCAAGGCCAAGCGGGTGGCGATCAATGCGCAGTAATGCGCCACCCGGCGCGTATGGCCGGCGGTGTAGGTGTCGCGTTTTTCGATCATGTCCACCAGCGACAAAATGGTTTCTTCGTAATTGCGGATGCGATCCTGCTGCAGCTTGCGGGTTTCCTTGCGCTGGTTGAAGGCGTGAATGGCAAAGCCGATGTCGCCAGCGAGCTGCTCCAGCATCGCCACTTCTTCCTGGTCAAACGACTCGGACCGCCCGGTCAGCACGCAGAAAACGCCGATGGGTTCGCCGTAGGCATCCTGGCGCAAGGGCATGGCGATCACCGCGCGCACCCCGTTGCGGCTCAGCTCGGCAGCAATGCGCTGTGGGTCAGCCTCGATGATGCTGCGCTTCTCAGTGATGGCGATGCGCGACGGGCCATTGCTGAGGCAGCCAGCCACATGGCGCATCAGCTCGGCCGCACCATAGGACTTGGCCGCGATTTCAAGCTCCCCATCGTGCAGCAGCCCAACCCAGGCAAAGCGGTACTCGGCGTTGGCGATGAGGCGGTCGCAACAGGCTTTGAGCATTTCTTCCTTTGAGGTCGAGGTGATCAGGATCTGGTTCACGTCGGCCACCATCTCGACCACCCCGCGCAGAAAATGCTCGCGCGTGAGCAACTGGTCGACCTCGCCGGTGCGTTCCTGCACCCGGGCCTCCAGCGTTGCGTTGAGGTTGCCGAGTTGCAGTTGCTGCTGGCGCAGCCGTCGGTTGATTTGCCCGACATAGACCATGGTGGCCATGATCGTCAGCACAAACGCCAGCACCAGCACCAGCCAGTGGCCATACTGTGCCACCAGTTCAGCCGTGCTCAGCCGGTTGAGCGCCGCGTAAGGACCCAGATGCAGTTCTTTCAGGGCGTCGTGCACCGGCTGATAATTCAGCGGCAGGGTCCAGCCGCTGATGGCGGCCTGTTGCGCAGCGGGTGCGTCGGCGGGCATCTGCATCAGGGCGATGGCAACCTGCACCGCCAGTTCGCCGGGCACCTGGCGCAATTTGGCGAGCGGCCACTCGGGGTAAAGCGGGGTGCTCAGCAGCAGCGGGAAACCCGCCACATGCTGCTGGTTGAGGACAAAAAAATCTTCCAGCCGGATCGCGCCTTCTTTGGCCATGCGCTCCAGCACCTCGGTGCGCACCGTACCCGCATCGGCGCGTCCGTCGCGCACGGCATACACCACCGCATCATGAATGTGTTCGAAGCTGAGCTTCTTGAAGTCGCGCGCCGGGTCGAGGCCCTGATGCATCAATTCGCGCCAGCCCACCTGCCAGCCACCCAGGGAGCTTTCATCGACCGCAGCGAAGGTCTTGTTGCGCAGGTCAGACAGCGCCTGGATGTCGGAGCGGTCGGCACGCGCAAAGATGACGCCGCCAAAGGCGCTGAAGCCTGTGCCGCCATCAAAGCGGTCTTTCAGGGTGGCGATGGCGCTGACGCCATAGATCGATTCCAGCTCAACGTAATACGATGAATTGACCAGCACAAAGTCAACCCGCTCCTGGCGCACCGCCTGGCGCACCTCGTCAAAGTCCAGGGGCACGATGTGAAAGCTGTTGCCGGGCAAGGCGGCCTCCAGATAGCGGCCGGTGGCCGACCACATCTCGGCCACCTTTTGCGGCCCGCGCAGCGCCAGGACGCCAATTTTTACCTCGGCCGCCCGCGCCGGGCTCGACAACAAGGCCAGCAGGACCAACAGAACCCCGGCCCAACGGCCGGTGTCCGAGAAAAAATGTCGCCAGAAAGAAATCACGCGTAAACCATCATGGATGAACGATTTAACCCACCGAACGCCAGTATGGCACGATATCGCCAGGCCCAAAGTCAAGCTTGCTTGCCGCTTCAGATGTTCACCAGGCAGCGGCTCACGGCTACGGTACAAGGGCTTCATCACGCGCTGCTGCCACCATAAATGATGATCGACAAGAAGCGGATTGGCTTGCATAGAAGGCGCTCCGGTCCGTGGGTGATTTCACCGGCAAACGTCAGTGTGTCGCCTGGCTCCAGCACATACACGGTTTGCCCGTGACGGTATTCCAGCGTGCCTTCAATCATGTGGATGAACTCGGTGCCCGGGTGCTGAAAGGTTGGAAAACTCTCTGAAGCCTCGTCCATGCGGATCAAGAACGGCTCAAACAGCTTGACCGGCCCCTGGTCGTAGGCCAGCAGTTCGTAGCTGTGCCCACTTTTGGTGCCGCGGCGCACCACTTCCATCCCTTGCCCCTTTTTGACGTGCTGCGCGCTGCCTGCCGGCGCGTCGTAATGGCGAAACAGCATCGACATCGACACCCCCAGCGCCCGCGCAATGCGACTCAGCGAGTCCAGCCCCGGCGTGATCTGGCCGGTTTCGATCTTTGACAACATGCCACGGCTGATGTCGGCCTGCTCGCACACCTGGGCAATGGTGAGCTTGTGGCGCTGGCGCAATTCACGAATGGCACTGCCCAGCGCCTGTGTTAGCGCCGCGCTGCTGCCCGAGCCGGGCTCAAGCTGGTCTGGAATTTGCTTAACTTGTTTCATCAGTAGAATTTTAATTGCCTATAGCGAACTATTAACCCAGGATAAACCCGATTATGAAAGCTTCCGGCTCCCCACCCCAGTTCCGCAGCGCCAGCGAAGCCCAGGCCTGGCTGATGCAGCAAGGCGTCAAGTACGTGCTGGCGCAGTTTGTCGATATCCACGGCGTGGCCAAGGCCAAGTCGGTGCCGGTGGCGCATTTGCCCGGCGTGCTCAAGGAGGGCGCGGGTTTTGCCGGCTTTGCCATCTGGGGTGTGGGCATCGAGCCCAATGGGCCGGACTTCATGGCGGTGGGCGACCTGAGCACCTTGGCGCCGGTGCCGTGGCAGCCGGGGCTGGCGCGTATCGTGTGCGAAGGCCATGTGAACGGCCTGCCCTGGGGCTACGACTCACGCGTGGTGCTAAAAAAACAAGCCGCCCGCCTGGCCGAGCGCGGCCTGACCATTTACACCGGGCTGGAGCCCGAGTTCTCATTGCTCAAGCGCACCGCCAGCGGCGGCATCGAGCCGTGCGATGCCACCGACACGCTGGCCAAGCCGTGTTATGACTACAAGGGCCTGTCGCGAACCCGCGCCTACCTGGAAAAACTCTCCGACAGCCTGATCAGCGCCGGGCTGGATGTCTATCAGATTGACCACGAAGACGCCAACGGCCAGTTCGAGCTGAATTACACCTATGCCGACGGGCTGACCTCGGCCGACCATTTCATCTTTTTCAAGATGGCCGCCACCGAAATTGCCAATGAGATGGGACTGATCTGTTCCTTCATGCCCAAGCCGTTTGGCAACCGGCCTGGCAACGGCATGCACATGCATGTGTCACTCGGTGATGGCCAACGCAACCTGTTTGAAGACGACAGCGACCCCAATGGCCTGCATTTGTCGCCGCTGGCCTATCACTTTCTGGGCGGTCTGCTGGCGCACGCCCCGGCACTGACGGCGCTGGCTTGCCCCACGGTGAACTCCTACAAGCGGCTGGTGGTGGGCAGGTCGCTGACCGGCTCCACCTGGGCCCCGGCCTACATTTCTTATGGCGATAACAACCGCTCCACCATGGTGCGCATTCCCAAAGGCCGGCTCGAGCTGCGCCTGCCCGATGGTGCCTGCAACCCGTATCTGGTGACGGCAGCGGTGATTGCCGCCGGGCTCGATGGCATCGACCGCCAACTCGACCCCGGCGCACCGCACAACGACAACCTGTACGCGCTGACCCCGGAGCAATTGCATGAACGCGGCATCCAGGTGCTGCCGCAAAACCTGGAGCAAGCCCTCGACGCACTGGAGGCTGACCCGCTGATCTGCAACGCGCTGGGCCCGGTGGCCGGTGAATTTTTGACGCTCAAGCGCGCCGAGTGGCTGGAGTACATGCGCTTTGTATCGGACTGGGAGCTCAAGAGTTATCTGGAATTCTTCTGAGCAGATCACCATTTACTTTATTTTCAATAGCTGACAGCGCTTATGCCATAAAGGCTAGAAGCCAATTTTTCTTATATTCTTGATACTGAGAGGCCACTCCATGTGTGGAATTGTCGGACTACTTGTAAAACAACCCGCCCTCAAGGCGCAGCTTGGCACCTGGATGGTGCCGATGCTGCTGGGCATGACCGAACGCGGGCCAGATTCGGCCGGCATGGCGGTGTTTGGCGCGCCGGTGCCCCCCCACCAGCGCAAGCTCAGCCTGTATTCGGGAATGATGCCGCATGGCGAACACTTTGATTGGGCCGGGCTGGCCGATGCCTTGTGCGATGCGCTGGGCGACACCGCCACGGTGGTGGCCTGCGGCAACCATGCGGTGCTGACCACCGGCATCAACCCGGCCACGGTGCGCCACTGGGTGCAAGAGCGCCACCCGAAGCTGCACGTGCTCTCCACCGGGCGCGCCATTGACCTGTTCAAGGACATCGGCACTCCGGCGCAGGTTGCGCAGCGCTACAACTTCAGCAGCCTGCAAGGCACGCACCTGGTGGGTCACACCCGCATGGCGACCGAGTCGGCGGTCACGCCTGACCGCGCTCACCCGTTCACCGCCGGGGAAGACTTTTGCCTGGTGCATAACGGCTCGCTGTCCAACCCGTATGGCGTGCGCCGCATGCTCGAGCCGCACGGCATCCACTTTGACACCGACAACGACACCGAAGCCGCCTGCCGGTTTCTGGAGTGGCGTCTGCGCGAGGGCGACACGCTCAAAGACGCGCTGCAAAAAGGCTTTGAGGCGCTGGACGGCTTTTATACCTTTTTGATGGGCACGGCGACCGAGCTGGCGCTGATCCGTGACCCCTTCGCCTGCAAGCCCGCCGTGGTGGCCGAGACCGATGACTATGTGGCGATTGCCTCCGAGTTCCGCTCCCTGGCGCACCTGCCAGGCATCAAACACGCGCACGTGTTTGAACCGGCCCCCGAACACATGTATGTCTGGAGCGTCCAATGAGCCACCTGTCTTTCGATTTGAGCCAAACCCCGCTGCGCGAGGTCAACCAGTACCTGCACGGCGCGCCCGACACGCTGGCCGGTCAGTACATCGCCATTCACAACTCCGATGGCGCGCACAACATTGCCGTTGGCCTGAACGCGCCATTGACCGTCACCGTGCATGGCCATGCCGGCTATTACGCCGCTGGCATGAACAAGCACGCCACGGTGCTGATTGAAGGAAGCGCCGGCACCGGCGTGGCTGAGAACATGATGAGCGGCAAGGTGCATGTGAAGGGCTTTGCCTCCAACGGGGCCGGTGCTTCAGCACGCGGTGGCCTGCTGGTGATCGACGGCGATGCCGGTCTGCGCTGCGGCATTTCGCTCAAGGGTGGCGACATCGTGGTGGGCGGCTCGGTGGGCAGTTTCAGCGGCTTCATGGCGCAAGCCGGGCGCATGGTGATTTGCGGTAACGCCGGCAATGCGCTGGGCGACTCGCTGTACGAGGCAGTCATCTATGTGCGCGGCGAGATCGCCTCGCTGGGGGCCGATGCCCAAATTGAGCCAATGACCGATGCGGATGTGGCGGCGCTGACCGATTTGCTGGCCGCCGCTGGCCAGCCGCTGGAGCCGCGCAGCTTCAAACGCGTGGCCTCGGCCAAATCGCTGTACCACTGGAATGCAGATGCCGACCAGGAATATTGAAAGAAATACCATGACTTCTCCCCAACAAGCACTTCATTTCAAACACCTGCAGCGCGAGGAGTCGGCCGGCTTTGACCGTGCCGTGCAGGACTACATTCAGCGCGCCGCCGCCACCGGCCTGTACGAAATTCGCGGCCTGGGTGCCAAGCGCAAACTGCCGCACTTTGACGACCTGGTGTTTCTGGCGGCCAGCCTGTCGCGCTACCCTTTGGAGGGCTACCGCGAACGCTGCGTCACCAAGACCGTGCTGGGCACACGCTTTGCCAAAAAGCCGATTGAGCTCGACATCCCGATCACCATTGCCGGCATGAGCTTTGGTTCACTGTCGGCCAACGTCAAGGAGGCGCTGGGCCGCGCCGCCGCCTCGATGGGCACTTCCACCACCACCGGCGATGGCGGCATGACCAACGAAGAACGCAATTCGTCCAAAACGCTGATCTACCAGTGCCTGCCGTCACGCTACGGTTTTGATCCTGACGACGTGCGTCGTGCCGATGCGATTGAGGTGGTGATTGGGCAGGGTGCCAAGCCTGGCGGTGGCGGCATGCTGCTGGGGCAAAAGGTCGGCCCGCGGGTGGCGGCCATGCGCACGCTGCCCGAAGGCATTGACCAGCGCTCTGCCTGCCGCCACCCCGACTGGACCGGCCCGGACGACCTGGCCATCAAGATTCAGGAACTGCGCGAAATGACCGACTGGGAAAAGCCGATTTACGTCAAGGTCGGTGCCACTCGCGTCTTTAACGACGTGAAGCTCGCCGTGCATTCGGGGGCCGACGTGGTGGTGGTCGATGGCATGCAGGGCGGCACAGCGGCCACGCAAACCTGCTTTATCGAACATGTCGGCATCCCTACGCTGGCCGCGGTGCGCCAGGCGGTTGATGCGCTGGAAGACCTGAACATGAAAGGCAAGGTGCAACTGATTGTCTCGGGCGGCATCCGCACCGGTGCCGACGTGGCCAAGGCAATTGCCTTGGGCGCAGACGCCGTGTCGCTGGGACAGGGCATGCTGATGGCCATGGGCTGCAACCGCGAGGTGTATTTTCAAGACGGCCAGCCCATCAGCGCCGAAGCCGACTACGCCGCTTTGGGCACCGCACCGGGCTATTGCCACCACTGCCACACCGGCAGATGTCCGGTCGGCGTGACCACGCAAGACGCGATTCTGGAGCAGCGCCTGCAGCCCGAGTGGGGTGCCAAGCACTTGCGCAACTACCTGAAAACCCTGACGATGGAACTCACCACGCTGGCGCGCGCCTGCGGCAAGCAGGACGTGCATCACCTGGAGCCCGAAGACCTGGTGGCACTCACCGTAGAAGCCGCCGCCATGGCCCGCGTGCCGCTCGCGGGCACCAACTGGATACCGGGGCTGGAGGCGCGCTGAGACGACAACGGCAACGCAGGGATCCTCTGCGCCGCATTCAGGGCAGCGGGGTCAGCTTGGCGATGCTCAGGGCCAGCCATTTGAGCCCATGGCGCGGAAAGTTGATCTGGATGCGGGCATCGTCGCCGCTGCCTTCAAGCGCCAGCACCGTGCCTTCGCCAAACTTGGCGTGAAACAGCTTCTGGCCCACCTTGAAACGCTGGCCCTCGGTTTCCTTGCGCGCCGGCAAGGGTGCGGCAGCGGGCCCGGCGTATTTTGAATAATCAGTGCCAAATTGGCCTCTAGCCCTTTCTGAATAAGCGCTAGTAGCTCCTGAATTTGCATCATAACCGGAGCCTGCGTAACGGCTGCCCCCGAAGCCCCCCTGGCTGCGGGTGGTGTCGCCAAAACCAGGTTGTCTGGGCGTGATCCATTTCAGCGCGTCTTCGGGCAGCTCCTCAAAAAACCGGCTTTTCATGTTGTAGCGTGTCTGGCCATGCAACATGCGGGTTTGCGAGTGGCTCAGGTACAGCCGCTGGCGGGCACGGGTAATGGCCACATACATCAGACGGCGTTCTTCTTCGAGGCTGGCCTGGTCGCTCATCGAGTTTTCGTGCGGGAACAAGCCTTCTTCCATGCCGGTGATGAACACGCAGTCAAATTCCAGCCCCTTGCTGGCGTGCACCGTCATCAGCTGGATGGCATCCTGGCCGGCTTGCGCCTGGTTGTCGCCGGCCTCCAGTGCGGCGTGGGTCAAAAAGGCGGCCAGCGGTGACAGGGTTTCGCCGGTGTCGGCATCGGGCGCGGGCAGCTCTGACAGGGGCTGGTTCAGGTCCAGCCCTTGCGAGGCGGGCGATTGGGTCAGCACATTGCCCAGCTCATCCACCGGCAAGGCCACTGCGTCGCGGCCAAAGCCTTCCAGCGACACAAAGCTTTCGGCGGCGTTGACCAGCTCTTCCAGGTTTTCCACCCGGTCAGCGCCTTCGCGGTCGGCCTTGTAGTGGGTGATCAGGCCGCTGTGGTCGAGCGTGGCGACGATGATGTCGCGCAGGCTCTGGCCCAGGGTTTGCTCGCGCAGCACGTCAATACCCGCCAAAAACGCGCCAATGTTGCTGCCCGCCTTGCCGCTGAGGCCACTGACGGCATCGCTCAAGGCGCAGCCGGTGGCGCGCGCCAGGTCTTGCAACTGCTCCAGGCTGCGCGCGCCAATACCGCGCGGCGGAAAGTTCACGGCGCGCAAAAAACTGGTGTCGTCGCGCGGGTTTTCCAGCAGGCGCAAATAAGCCAGCGCGTTCTTGATTTCAGCGCGCTCAAAAAAGCGCAAGCCCCCATACACCTTGTAGGGCATGGCGGCGTTGAACAGCGCCGTCTCGATCACCCGGCTTTGCGCATTGCTGCGGTACAGCACGGCGATTTCCTTGCGCGCATGGCCTTCGCGCACCAGCTGGCGCATTTCGTCCACCATCCACTGCGCCTCCAGAAAGTCACTGCTGGCCTCAAACACCCGCACCGGCTCGCCCGGGCCTTGGGCGGTGCGCAGGTTTTTACCCAAGCGAGTGCGGTTGTGGCTGATGAGTGCGTTGGCGCTGTCGAGAATGTTGCTGCCGCTGCGGTAGTTTTCTTCGAGCTTGATCTGGTGGCGCACGCCAAATTCGCGCACAAAGTCGGCCATGTTGCCCACGCGCGCACCGCGAAAGGCGTAAATGCTCTGGTCATCATCGCCCACCGCCAGCACGCAACCGGTGGGTTTAAAAGAGCCTTCTACACTGCTGTGCGCGCCGGTGCCGGCCAGCATCTTGATCCAGGCGTACTGCAGCTTGTTGGTGTCTTGGAATTCGTCGATCAGGATATGCCTGAAGCGTCGCTGGTAATGCTCGCGAATCGGGTCGTTGTCGCGCAGCAGCTCGTAGCTACGCAGCATCAGCTCGCCAAAGTCAACCACGCCTTCGCGCTGGCACTGCTCTTCATACAGCTGGTAAATCTCGATTTTTTTGCGGGTTTCCTCATCGCGCGCCGGCACCACCGCCGGGCGCTGGCCGTCCTCCTTGCAGGCGCTGATGAACCACTGCATTTGCTTGGCTGGAAAACGCTCGTCATCAATGCCAAACTGCTTGTACAGGCGCTTGATGCTCGACAGCTGGTCTTGCGTGTCGAGAATCTGAAAGCTCTGCGGCAGGTTGGCCAACTTGTAGTGGGCGCGCAGCAAGCGGTTGCACAGGCCGTGAAACGTGCCAATCCACATGCCACGCACGTTGAGCGGCAGCATCGCGCTCAGGCGCGTCATCATCTCTTTAGCGGCCTTGTTGGTAAACGTGACGGCCAAAATGCCGCCGGGCGAGGCCTGTCCGGTTTGCAACAGCCAGGCAATGCGGGTGGTCAGCACCCGCGTTTTGCCCGAGCCGGCACCGGCCAGAATCAGCGCGTGCTCAGACGGCAACGTCACGGCGGCCAGTTGTTCAGGGTTGAGGTTGTGCAGCAGACCAGCGTCCGGCGGGCTTTGGGGGGGCATTTCAGAAAACATGGGGGCATTGTAGAAAGCCACTTGGGTAGAATCAGTCACCGGGCCCAAGCAATTGCAGCCCGGTTTTTTGTTGGCGTGCGGTGCAAGCCGTGCGTTCAGCACAACCGGGTCTCAATCCAAGCGCTCTCGTTTTAACCCGTTTGAAAGACGCTTGACCATGGAAATTTTTGACTACGACAACATCTTGCTACTGCCCCGCAAATGCCGGGTGGACAGCCGCTCGGAATGCGACGCTGGTGTCGAGTTTGGCCCCCGACGATTCCGTATTCCGGTGGTGCCGGCCAACATGAAAACCGTGGTCAACGAGTCGATTTGCGTCTGGCTTGCGCAAAACGGCTATTTTTATGTGATGCACCGCTTTGACCTGGACAACGTGGCGTTTGTCACCGACATGAAGGCGCGCGGCCTGTAC
>JFJP01027367.1_pt1 | contig 13511 bp, 5 predicted proteins | sample 431651 | NCBI WGS metagenome assembly JFJP01 (sample SAMN02602958, study PRJNA72255) | Microbial mat metagenome, whole genome shotgun sequencing project. | biome: fresh water; feature: sink hole; material: water; isolation source: purple microbial (photo- and chemosynthetic) mats found in...
ACATATCTAAAAGTTTATCGTTAATTTTATTGTAAATTTATTTTTCATATTACTTGGCAAAAATCCATTGAATAAACTGAACGAAATCTCATCTAAATCTGAATTCATGCCTATTTCTCCTTTCAAAGCCCTTTTCAAATTTCTCAAAGTCTCTGTAATTCTCATAATAAGCCTATTAATCCTTTCCAATTCCTGGAAAAGCACTACCTTCGTCGGCGAAATTTCCAGCCCTGCTTCTTTCTTGAGCGCAACCACATCATAAGGCAAAGGCATCTTCGACTGGATATCATTGGCAATTCCTTCCACATAATCCTCTTTATTAACCCCAATCGACGAAGCCACATTAGTCGTTTGCATCGAGATCAAATCATCCCACATTGTCTTCGCAGCATTCGTGAAATACGTGATTTCTGCATTCGCATGCAAGCCAAAAACATCAGGAGTGTTAATAATTGGAATATCATTCAAATAATTGAAAAATCCTTCAAGATTCATTTGTTTCGGAAGTCCATAATTGAACTCCTTTGTCTTTGAGAAGTAAAACTCCCGGTTTTTATCGAAAATGAAATCTCCCATATATTCGTCCATATAATTTATCAGGCATCTTCTATCGAAATCATCAGTGACTCGCCCTCCATACATCGCCTCCCCTATAAGATATTTCAACGATCCCCATGGTATCATTTCATCTTTATTCTCATAGGCTTTTCTAAGATACATCCCTAATAATCTAAAGGAAATTCTGAAATCACTCTCGTTAAAATCATAAGATACATTCCAACCAATTTTCCCAAATTTCCTTCTATCTTGTATAATAGCATGAAAGAACGAAACGACCCAGACAAGAGGTTTAAATGCAGGATGGGGGCATTCTTCTAAAGTATCTTCATTAATCTTCGATAAAATACTCTTCATATTCAGCTTTAAACCGTCTGGAGGCTCGGTAACGACCTTTAGCGACTTCTGAAGGATTCCTAAGGGGAATTTATCAGTAGGCTGTGTTGTAAGCCATAATCTGAAATCTCTATGTGGTTTTTCCATAGTTTCTAGCATTTTCTCCAGTTTTGACTTAAGCCAACTGGTCAATAAATGGCAATTCATCAGCATAAGCCAATGTCCTCTCGAGGCACTACTCTCAACAAACTGGGTAGCCTCTTGCTCCATACCCTGCCCTAATGATTGATATTTGAACTTTGTGCCAGTGAAATTCATTTGATCAGCGAGTTTCTGAACATCGGATAAAGGATCGGCTCCTGGACTCAGAATAAAGACAATAGGTGATTTCTCATTGCTTTGCTTGAAAATCTTATCGTACGATATCGTAGGAGCTTGGACAAAGTGATTGTTATTGTAATGCTCGATTATGAACTTTTTCACGCCATTTATCACACGGTCTGTTCGAAAAACCTTCAATAGGAGCAGCATCTGAAAAGCAGTTAATTTATTGTAATTCGGCAAATCCTCTTGTTCAGGCTTCTCTAAATCATACCATTTCTTGAAATCTGACTCGTTATTCTCAAGATCCTCTATCAAATGCTTGTATTCCTCACCGATATTTATCAGTTTATGAAGGTCTTTCCATCCTTGATCAGTAAGCCATTTATAAGGCTTTGGTCTGGAGATCTGCTCTAATGAGGTATTACCTTTGAAGAAAAAGTCTAATTCGGTCATATTCAGGTTTTTATCCCCATCTAAGATCATTATCGTCATTTGAAAAGCGAACATCAGCTTATGGATCTCGAATATACCTAAACACGTATAATCGTACACATTTATCGTCAATCTATCAATAATATATCGCAGACGATTTTCGAGGATTGAATCCTTTTTAGCATCTTTTAGAGAATTGTTGAAAACTTGAAGATAGGAACTTAAACTGTATTGGTACATCTCGGAAATCGCAGAGAGACCCACCATTGCGAAGAAAAGGATCGCACCACGTTTGGCCACAGGGTTGTAGGATTGACGAGCGATATCGATCTCTTTTTGAGTGTTTGCACCGATTTCGATTGCTTCAGCGATTTCTATCGATTTTTTCTTGGTTTCCTGGAGAAATTTATGAAAAAAATTAAAAAAATTAAATTTTTTTAAAAAATTAGAAGAAAAATCAAAAGAAAAAGAAATAATTAGAAGGAAAAATCAATTAAATCAAAGAAAAAACCTCTAAAGTATTGATCAATGGCTCATTATCTAACAAAGAACCCGTATTCTCGGCCAATTTCTTTAATAAATCATCTTCTGCTTCCTTTAATTTCTTTTTATTCTCGCTCATTTCAAAGATCAATTGCAATCTCTGTTTCTCCTTTTCTGGCTTTTCGAACCCGACAACCACATTTAGCAGTTGATCCCACAGTCCTTGCATCGTAACAGTATAATTAATAACCATCGTTTTCCCCATAATTTCCGGTGTATATTGAGGATTTGCGAGTTTCGTTGTTAAAAACATCTTAAATTCTTCATTAAATTCAATATCATTATCACCTAATCTTAAATATTTAACTCCTGCGCCTTTTATTACGAAATTCTTCTCTAAAACAGGGTCTATTGTCGGATCGAGCTCCACATCGACATTTTCAAATAATACCGTTTTTCCAAATTTTATTGCATTTTCCAATTGTTTCAAATAAACAGTCGCTCCATCATTCAAATTCATCACAGTTATCATTTTTTCCTCCTTTTTCTTTATCCATTGCACTGCTTGCAGCTGAGGGTCTATGCATAGAGGCCATCTGCTGCTTTTCGTGGTGAGAATCCCGTTTTGTACAGATAATTCATCAGAAGGCAGTCCTTCCGAAGCCCATTGACTTATTTCTACATCAGAAGTCAGTAATTCCTCTAGTCGAAAACCTGTGGAATAGGGGATATTTCTGGTCTCCAGGTCTGAAAACCATGCTTCATAGATCATTTTCTTGCGAAAACTGAAGTCAAAAGGTCCTACATAGCTTAAAAAGCTCGAACAGAGTAAACAATCGCCTAAAAGCTTATACTTTTTATCGTCAAATATCGCCTGATCATCAGTCCATCTCCTTTGTTCTCTTCCAAGTCCTGTTATCAGCTTCTTTGCTGCTGTAAGCCTCCTTTCCATTATATTGGCTTCATTGGTCAATTCATTTAAAATGCCCTGCTTTTTCAATTGGTTCTCATGTAATTCCGCGAGATCTTTATTGAGTTTTTCCAATAAATCCTGAGTTTCCTTCAATTCTTCACGTAAAGACTGCAGTTTCTTCGTTAATTCCTCCACTCGTGCTTTCAATGGATTTACCTTCTTATTTACCTCAAAAAAGTCACACATAGACTGTATCCATTTATAAAGACCAGCACATGCTGAAGAAAGTCCTCCTAAGTCAATATCCTTCAGGTTTTTCTCCTGATTCCTTATCCTTTCTATCTGTCGTTGTGTAATTCTTCCTATTTGATTCCCAAATCCCTTTAGTGTCAATACAAAAGCGGAAGGAATATTCATCATTATTTTCACGCCTGCCCAACCATCCTTTTCATCTTCAGTGCCATTTGGCTTCAAAATCAGTAACATAGTCCCTACAACCTTTATAGGTTCTTTTGGATTAGGAAGAGATTTCAAAAAGACCAAGTCATCAGTGCGGATATCATCAAGAGCCTTTTCAGCAGATTGCAGAATCGGTATCGCCTCATTCAGGATTTTATCAGCTTCCTTCTGTTTTTGCTCAATTTCGAGGTTATCTATGTCCAATTGAGCCTTTTTTTCTATAGCAGCTGTTTGATGCTTTGAAGCTATTTCTGTTTTTTGCTGAATATCTTCGATAATTGCCTCAACTTCCGCTTTTTCCTTATTTACCTCCTTTTGTTTCACTTCTAATTGCGCCTGAAGGACTTCGACATCCGCCGCGGCTTTTTCTAATGTTTTACACCCATTCGCGTATCGCAAGATCATATCAGTGTATTTCTTCCTATTTATCGCTAGAAACTTCTTATAATTATTGAGAAAATCGAGATAATTCTTCGGCGTTGAGAAATTTTTCCTTTTTAATTGTAGTTCAAATTCCTTTGAAAACTGCTGAACAGTGGTATGGACCATCACAATATGATCGGTGATATTCGGCTTGATTTCAATCGGAAGGTCTTCTTCTTCTAAATAGAATTTCGCAACACTGATCAAAGCCTCTTCTGGCCATGGGAAAAACCAATCAATACAGCTATTAGAGACCAACCCTGGGAAATTTCTGCATCTTATCCTTAAAACATCACCAGCTGGACTCATTGCTAAGACTATATGTAGATTATCGCGGACTTTATCAAGGAAATAGTTCCATAAATCGTCTTTACTCTCAGGAATTCCCTTCTTTTTGGCTTCATCCCGAATCCGTTCAGTCATTTGTTTTTTCCCATCTTCATCGAAAAGAGCAGGAACCATGCCAATTGTCAGCATATTGTTCACTAATTCCAAAAAACCCTCTTCGAGCACATGTGAGTCTGTAAAGAGAAAAACCGTCTCCTTCACTGTTAAACTTTCGTATAATTTCTTCAAATCTTCACGAAAATCCTTCTCTTTATACCCTCTAGCCAGCGCTATCGTGAAAATATCGTAAGAAGCGCAATAGCTCGCTAATCTTGTGAGACTTTGCTTACCAGAACCCCCGAAACCGACTAATAGAGCATGACCTCTTGGGAAACGGAGAATCCTGTGGACTTTTGTCAAATGTTCTAGAGCATCTTTGAAAAGCACGAGATTCATCTCTTTATTCTTATCATTATCGTTATAATCGTTCAGTATTTGCTTCATTTTAGCCTCCACTTGCTCATAACCCCCACAATCCTTATACACCTTTGGGTCTATCACCTCGGGCTCAGCAGGGTTCGCTTGCATGTAATCACCCATTAAAATAGGGTCTTTTAACACAAATTCATGGATTTCAACAGGGAAAAACTCTTTACAAAGCTCGGGGATAGTCTCGTTTAATATCAGTTTACGATCATCTTCAGTAACCAATTTATCAACAAAAACACGTAAACACTCATTTCGCCATAATCTCACGAATTTCTCAACTGTATCAAAAGAATCGACCGTTGATCGCATTAATCCTTCATAAATACGAGAAAGATCACGCAAATTGAAAATATAATGGAATTTCACTGGAGTTCTTGGCAATTTCATCGATATCGTCTCGTATAATTTCAAGGTAGCTGTAGTGATTTGAACGCCAATTAACTGGATTTCTTCAGGAAAAAGGTTCAAATGTGCTTTGAGAATCGAGTTATAGATCCGTTCCTGATTCTCATAACTTGGGAAAATTATGCTGAAAGTCACAAAAAGTGATAAAAATCGAGGGTCGACATTATTGGTCCCTCCTCCAGGTGGGAGCATTGCTGCTACGAATTGTGTATCTTTTACGATTTTCATCTCTAAATTCCCTCCTCTTTCATACATATATCCTTTGTCTAGCAGCAATTTCAAAAGGGCGATTGGCTGTTGCGTGCCGTAAATATCGACGATAGGCATGTGGATATCGTCGATGAAAACCACTAGCTTTTTACCAGGGATTTTAGGACCGAAATTTCGACCACTTTTTTTATCGATATTATCCTCAAGCGTTTTCTGAAGGTCCATTGATGTGGTTCTCGAACTGAAATTTATGTTTAATTTCACGTAATTATCTGTTGGGAGACTGTTGAGGTAGCTCTGGATTATCACGGATTTAGCAGTTCCGGACTCACCGACGAACATTGCAGGCCATTTGTTCACGACCATTTGGCCCAACAACCAGGAGAAACGCTTGGTGTCAACTGTCGGGACGAGAATCTTGCTGAAACGACCGTCTTGGGGAGGTTGGTATTCGGTGACAAGTTTTTCCCAAGGTATCCAAGCCTATTTTTTAAATTTGAATTTTAGTAATATAAAGAATCTCTTTATATGTGTAAAAAAATTGAAATTTTTTTTTCTTTCTATATATATCTACACACATTTATAAAAAAAATCAAAAGAAAAAAAGAACTTTTATGCCATTGAAATCATAGAAATTATCATAAAGTCTTGGGGGTAAGTGTCTTCCTGAAATTTTCCTCACGAATTCCTGGAATTTCTCTCTTTGTTCGGGCTTAATACACGACCCCAAACTCCAAACAAGGCAGAAAATGAACATAAACTCCAAATGATCAGGATCCTGCGCGGCATCTTCATCTACTAAAAAGCTTTCCACTAGCTTACAAAGCTGAACAATGAGATTCAAATCCGTCCTCTGCTGAATTTGTGCTAACGGTTTATCTATAACTTCTTCATCAATTCCTTCATAAATGAGATTTATACAAGGAGGCACATATTTCGCGAATAGTTCATTAAGAACTTCGATCAAAGTTTCATATTTATCCCTTTGTTTCTTCCAACGACTCATCCATTTCTCGAAATATGGTTGATATCGCAGATTCTTAGGGTCTACATATACCATCCCACACCTTGAAATCGTTGCCGGGCTCGCAAATTGTAGATCAGAAACCTCAAATAGCATCTTACAGAACCTTTCGAGTCTTATACGATCCCCATTGATCAGTGTCAGTAATTTGTTATCATCCATCACTGAATTCATGTTTTCCACCCATACAGCGTCGACATCCCCGTCATAAAGTATCCAGCGATTTTCTTCTTTAATACTGGCTGATTTCTCATTAGCAATTCTGAACAATTTGCTCAGTAGTCCATCTTTCCATTCTCGCGTTTGGGAGTCCATTATTCCATAAAGCTCATTAACCGTCTGAGCTTTTGGGTTTATGCAGAAAATAAAGACCTTTTCCACTTTTTTCAATATATCAATAACTGTTGATTTACCAGAACCTGTGGGGCCTACTACCATTGTCGTATGTCTTGTGATCATCGTCTCAAATAACTGTATCGCCTTATCGGCTTGATCTGAGATATAAGTAAGTCCTTCACTCTCTATTTCAGCATTGATTCTATCACGTTTTTCATACGCTTTTCGCTTAATATCCATACTAGGAAATAAATCAGTAATCAGACCGAGGAACAAAGGCACATCTTCGAACACGAATTTCGGCATATTCATGTCTCTTAAAGCTCGCATCAATGTTAAATCCTCTTGCATATCAGCAGCCTCTCGTTTTAAACTACCAGCCATCACTAAAACGGACTTTAGAGCTCTTAACCCAAAATCATAATGGTATTGTTTGCTTAATTGTTCACTGCCGAGTCTATATAAAACACACATCTTTTTCGCTAGGACTCTAGCATTTAAGAAACCCTCACTCATCAGCATTATCTCGCAAATCATGTTCATATCGGGAACTACCATAGTCACTGGTCGAAATAATGCTTTCAGATTATCAGGGAGTTCAGTTCGACCAGCATAACCAGGATTCATTGTTACGAAAATCCCCACTGTCGACACTACTTTCAGCTCTTTCTTCAATAATTCTAGCGTTTTCTTCTCTTTTGTCAAAGCCTCCTGTATCGTCTTTATCTGTACTGATACCACTGATAAAACTTCTGGACTTATTCTGTTAAATTCGTCAAAACACCCCCAAAACCCTGTTTGCACAAGTCCTGAGAAAATAATCCCCATTGCCTTATAATCCATGCTTTCACTACAATTCGTCACGCAACATCTTATCGCCAAAGATTTGGCCAAATCTTTCACTGTTTCCGTCTTACCAGTCCCTGCAGGTCCTGCTGGAGCTCCTCCTAATTTAAAGGTCAAAGCAGTGGTTAACGTCATAACACACCTATCTGTTAAAGGAGTTATGACTAATCGACCATTTAACCCCTGATACTCATATCCATAGGTAAAGGTGCCAGTACATTGTTTCAGCCTGATATCGTTTTCAACATAATCCCAATAAAACCGCAATTGCGACTCCCATTCGAATTCTCTCGCATCAAGGATCGAATCCCTTACAAAGCGATCCACGATATCCCGAGCATGAACATCCACGATAATCAAAGTATTGATCTTTTTCCGATCTAAAGAGTTCAATTCAGTACGAATAATATCAATAAGCTCGTTTAAGTCCTTTGTTTGCTTAGTAGACTCCTGTTTCATTGCATATTTATTACCTTCTTTCACCTTACGGAACACGTCTTCTACACGCCAAGTCCACCATATCTGTGTGCCGACTATCGCCACCATGCCTAAATTCTCCAAAACCCATTGAGTCCTTTCCTTATTCGCATATTGAAAGACCGATTCCTTTGTAATTTTCTTCAAAGTCGATTGCATCTCCAAATCGACCTTCCCCATCCATCCTTCTACAGGTTTTTCTGCTTTTTGGACCTCTTTGAACAAGAATTTTTCACTTTCATCAGACTCCATACCCAAAACTAGCTTCCTATTCAGCTTCAATTCTTTGCAATTATCGAATAATTTCAACATATGAGGCTGCACAGCTTGTGGCTCTGAACTACCTAAGATACTAAGTAAATCTTCATCAGATAAGAAGTAAAATCGTGGGAAAATGTTTCTTTTGGCATCAAGATAATCACTTAATCTCTTTTGTCTTTTGTCCAATTCTTCAGATAAATCCTTTAATTCCATCAGTCTTCCCTCATTTAAAACACAACAAGCGAGAATATTCGGGTTTTTAAAGGCATTTTCCATGATTTTCTTAAAGGATTTGTCGTTTTTATCGAAGCGTTTCGCCTCTTCTTTTAATTGTTGCCTAATATCATCACTTCCTGTGAAAATCCCCTCTAAATATATCCATTTTTTCTGAACAGTAAGCCAAAGGTCCAAAACCTCTGAAATCCTATTCAAATCGTGTTCCCATTTGCGAACTCGTGATAAAAAGGCTGATACGTATCGTGATGAAGCAACAGCTTGCAGGTTCAGCAGCTGATCATCCAATAAAAGCTTCGTTTCATCAGTAGATCTTAATACAAATCCTCTATCTTCATTCCCCTTTTTATATTTAACGATCTCAAAGGCTTCAGTCTTCCATTTAGCCTCGATCTTATTCAATTCTTCTTCATTTTGGGCTTCATTTAAGGCTTCTGTAACGATTTCATCAACTTTTTCAGGATAAAGCTGGAGTTGCAAGGCGAAAACCTGCTCTAAAGTGATGGTTTTCATGTTAAAATCCATCTTTCTCCCCGTTTCCTTCATTAATTTCTCCCAATGTCTTTCAGTAATCGAGCCAATTTTCAGCTTTTGTATCAAAGGAATCGAGTCTCTAAACCCGATGATTTTCGTGGATAATTTCGCATAAGTGGTGTTATCAGCATATTCATTCGCTAATTTCTTCCTTTTTTTCTCGAAATTATCAGAGCCTTCTTTGAGAATATCACTATCCAGTTTCGACCATATCATACCAGACCAATCAGTGATGCTTTGTTTGATTTCACGATATGTATCATACAGTCTCTGAAGCTTTTTGTTCTCTTCATCAATAAAAACCAGTTCCTGGAACGTGGAAATATCCAAATTAAACAGCTTTTCAGCCAGTACTAATGCGTCTTTCTTCCTGTTTTTCTCCATACACAACTGCTGATAAAAATTCAATAATTCAAGGCCTTTATCTAAAGAAGTCTCAGCAGATCCTGGGCCATTTAACTTATATTCCTGATAAATTCCCTTTAATTCACTTTTAAAGCTATTCACTTCTTCTTTGGTTTCTTTAGCGAAATGCTTCTTTACATGCAAAAGCTTATGGTCTTTTAATTTCGCTTCCTTCACTAATTCTTTCCATTTCTCATCTAAATTGAAAGCTTCTTCCAATTTCTCAATAGGCTCAATATTCTGATTATACATCTTTAAAGTGCGAAATTTCTCCATTACATCGGAAATCCGGAACTCCATCACCATTGTCGAGTCATTAATCTCTGCAATTGTATTCAAAATAGCCTTTAAATCGTCTATCACAACGGTATCCATGGCTAATTTCTCGTGATATTCCTCGATTTCTTTCTTTATTTGATCGAGTTCTCTACAGCCCATTTTCCTCAAAACATCTCCATGTTTATCCAGCCAGTCTTTGGCCTGTATTTTAAAGGATTCTATCACTGAGGTGAATGAAACAGCGATAAAAAACGCATTCCTTTCTTTGGGCATTTCATCATATTCAGTCTTCATATTGTTATAATAAGACATTTTCAGCTCGAGAAAGTTCGTGGAAGGATTTTTATCAATGAGTTTCTCGACGCTTAATTTGTTCTTTTTATCCCATAAATGCTTTTTCCTATCATCTTCCCACATATCTTTGAAGCTCAAAGCCTTTGTAGAGCATTTATGCTTCTGATCACCTATTATGAAACTCACCTGTGTGATAATGGGATTATCAATTATTTCTTGCCGAAAATTGTACTTTTGAATAGGCTCGTCGTTAGGACCTTTGGCAGTAGGACAAAAGATACATGTGCCATCCTTCCATCTCCAGAACAAATCACTTGTATTTAGGATATTATTCAGTAATTTCCTCAAAATCGCTTCGACTTCAGGGATCGGAGGCTGGGTTACAAGGAAGGGATGGTTATATTCGGCGGTTATTTGAAAAAGCGGCGTTTGTTTAATAGAAGGCTGGGCGATTAGGTTTTTAAAGGATAAAAGCGCTCTTAATATCATCTTTGTTAGGGCGTTATAGATTCGTCTTTCCCAGTAATAGTAGTATTCCTTCATTGTTTTACAAGAGCGAGTCGATGTTTTATTCACATGTTCTTCAATGCTTTTGAGCAATTGTTCACCGATTATCTTATATTTCTCCACAAGCTCATTCACGATTTTCTGCATATGGTCTTCAAAATAGGCATAAAACTCAAAAACTGATGGTAAAGTGTTCGTTTCTCTTCTGCTTTCGAAGTCAAAATCCTTCAGAATTTGTGAATCTTCTATGTTTTTAATGATATCTTCGATCATACTCGCGTTTTTGTTCACGTTTTTCTTGATATCGCGAAATTCATTTATCCTTTTAATGCATTCATCAATGAAATCAGGAATCCCTAATGAACAGAGATTATAGGAATCACAGCCTGGTTCTAATTGTTTATTCACTTCTTTGATGCGATCTTCGAGCAATTTACGGTCTATATCTGATAAAGTGCCTATCGCATCATCATATTCCCTAAGCATAAAGTGTAAACGGTCCACATATCGCTGATATTCCTTTTCCTGCAGGCATACATTTATGAGGATTTTCGAGATTTTATACCCCATTTTCTCAAGATTTTTCGCTTCTTTTATCAGTATTTTGAAATCTTCTGAGAAATTCACCTCATAGCGATTATCAGGGTTTTTGCGAAGGATGTAGTCTTTGAGAAAATTCATTGCTCTTTCTATGATTTTATCGCTCCAATCGGAGAATTTCTCCTTTTGATACACATAGATCATATTTGCGACTTCTAGATATTCCTTCTTAATGTTCGCAAACAATTCCGGGGCATCTAAACTCTTTTCTTTTTGTTTGAATTTAAGTATCGGTCTTTTTATTCGATAATAGATGGCTCGAGCCCAGCTGATTGACCCTGCTATAGGCGGTTTGTTCTTTGAGACCAGAAGATTGTTCCTACCTAGTTCGAAAAGTTCACGGTTTTTCGTTAATTCGTTCTTATATCGATTAAGAACTTCAGTGTATTGTTTTTGAAGTTCTTTAGAAATGTTATCAAGTGTGGCGATATTCTTGAAGTTTTGAAGCAAATCGAAGGCTCCTTCTGCTGATCGAAGGTTCTTGAACGTTCCATGGATTAATTCGATGGTTTTGCCTTCAAGTTCTTGCTTTGAGGAGTAGAATTTCAAATGGGTTTGCTTCCAATGATGAAAATTTGCTTTTGCGAAGAACTAAAAAGATGAGAAATTTTAAGCAAATTCATTTATCTATATAATTTTGTGTATATATATATATACATGAATATAAATAAATTTCATGTATAATATAAAAAAAATCATGTTTATATACATTAAATTGGTTGTGTGAAGCTTCAAAAGGAAGGACTAATGTTTTAACTTCTTTGACGAGATTGTCAATTCCTTCAGAATTATTGGTCACAGCCTTGAGATTTGAATCAAGAAACACAAGGAATTTCTTCAGAATTCCTGCGATTTTCTCTAAATTCTCTAAAATATCAATCATATGAGTTATTCGCTCTACAATGGGTTTCGGCTGGAAAACCCATCGATCAGCACCTCCATCATCTTCTATTTGTTGTTTAGTGTTCTTATATAGTGTTTTCCAAGATAAAAGGATCTTATGTCCTTGTGCGATTTTCGCTTCCGCCTCTTCTAATTGATGTTTATAAGGCAATTCATCATTGAGTTTCAACAGAAGAGGAATTTTTATGTAATTTTCGACTTTATCAGCTATTTCATTTGAAATCGTTGAGATCAATGTCTGCATTTTATCGTCGGTTTTGTAATGTCGAGAAATTATCCACACCAGTCGAAGACCGTTCATTAGTGATGGAAGAGTCTCTTCAAGACCTTTAAGCCCGTCAGAAGCATTTGCAAGATTTAAATTCTTGAATTGGCGCTCAAGAGTCTGTAGAAACTTCACGTTATCCTTAGCCTCACCATAGAGCTTCGTCAACTCGTTCATCTGGGTATTGAATTCGATTATAGTTGAAGGGGAATCAGTGAGATATTTGCCCAATCGCTAAGGGAAAACCATTATTATGAAAGAAATAAAAAATGAAAAATATGAAATATTTGATTAAAAATATGAAAAATATGAAAAATTTGATTTTTTTAGTGGTAAAAAAAAATAAAAAAATATTAAAATAAATGGAAAAAAGTAAAATAATAAAGAAATTTACTCGTTTGACGACGGCCACAAAAGGATTGCTGAGTTGTTGATGTAAATTACTGAGGGTGGCGCTTCGATTTCTCCAATACTCGATCTCTGCGAGTGCGGAATTTGGATCGGGTTTCTTATTGGTTTCTTTGACAATAATCGTCTTGATAGTGTTGGTCCATCTCTCTAAATAACTCTCATATTTCTCCATTAAAGCTTTGTTATTTATGGCATCAGAGTCTGATAAATCATCTTGTGCCTCAGGAATTACAATATTTATAGTGCCAATTATCTGTTGAGAAGATTGGTTGATTTGAGCGACGAACTTCTGAAGATTCATCTTGGTATCAGCATGTTTGGTCTCAAGAGGTACGTAGATGTTGTTGATGATCTGGGAAAGGATTTGCATGCCTTTACCACAGACCTTGATGTCTCCTCGTAAAAGGAAACTGTTCTTACGGTTGAGCATTTACGATATGGGCTGAAAAAATATAAACAAAAAAAATTTTTTTAAATTATAAGGAAAATTTAAAGGTTTTTCGACTTTTATAAGATTTAAAATAAAACTGTTTTAAAAATTTGAAATTTAGGTTTTTTGAAATTTTTTGAAATTTTTGAAATTTTTTTGAAATTTTTAAGAAAATACAAGTTTTTTTAATTTATTTGGAAATTTGAATTTTTTTCAATAATCTTATTATTTTTTTGTTTTTTTCTTCATTTTTATTCAGTTTATTTCATTAAATTCATTGGGTCATCGAACTTCGTTTTTTTTAAACGATAGGCCTCAATTTCCTCCTTTGTAACCGCATCACGAC
>JFJP01011349.1_pt1 | contig 13509 bp, 7 predicted proteins | sample 431651 | NCBI WGS metagenome assembly JFJP01 (sample SAMN02602958, study PRJNA72255) | Microbial mat metagenome, whole genome shotgun sequencing project. | biome: fresh water; feature: sink hole; material: water; isolation source: purple microbial (photo- and chemosynthetic) mats found in...
TTGAACCCGTTGGAAGAGGCGGTGGCCTATCAACAACTCATTCATGAATTTCATTTAACGCAAGAATCGGTGGCCGAGCAGGTGGGCAAAAACCGCGTAACCGTTACTAATACATTGCGTTTATTGCAACTCCCTGATGAAGCCAAACAAGCCCTCATGAGCAATCAAATTTCCGAAGGCCATGCTCGCGCCTTACTCGGCCTCAAAAATCAACCTGACCAATTAGAGTTACTGCAAGCCATTCAAGCGCAACAACTCACGGTGCGTCAAACAGAAAATTTAGTCCGTCAATATCTCGGTAGCCCCAATCCCGTTAAAAAATTTTCTCCCGCCCAACTCACACCGCATGACCGTAATCTCGTGTCACGCTTTGAGGCTACCTTTGGCACAAAAGTGGAATTAGTCCGCACTGAGGCCGACCAGGGCAGATTGGTGATTCAAGTGGAATTAGTCCGCACTGAGGCCGACCAGGGCAGATTGGTGATTCATTTTTTCTCGCAGGAAGATTTACAAGTTATTTTTGAAAGGATTTTGGGGCAAGAGGAATCGTTGTGATTGCCTAAAAAATCAACATTAAAAAAAGCCGTTAGCCTCGCCTGAGGCCAGCGGCTTTTTTAGTTTAATCACTATTTGGCAAAGGGGCGTAAGGTTATTAAAATGATGGTGAGCAAATTTAATCATGAAAGGAGACAGCCATGCGAAAATTTTCATCTTACGGGCCAATAGATAAAACCTTACATTATCATGCGCCGCGTCAGGAATTGATAGATTTAGCTTATCAACAATTGTTGGCTGGACATTACATTACCGTATGGGCGCCGCGTCAGACGGGTAAAAGTTGGGTCATGTTAGAGGTGGCGCGGCGATTGCATGCCGAAAATCAATTTGAAGTTGCAATTATTACGATACAATCGGCTAAATCTGAGACGGCGGCGGCGGGAGTATTACAAGTATTGATAACCCAACTTTCCATGTGGTTTGGACGGGAGTTTCCTATTATTCAAAAATGGTCAGAATTGGTCACGTTATTTAGCTCGGCTCATTTTAGCAAGCCCCTCATTTTAATCCTAGACGAGTTCGATGCGCTATCTGAGGAAGCCATTAACATGTTTGCCAATGAGTTTCGCACGATGTACATGATGCAGCGCAATCGCTTAACGCGTGAAAATGGACATTTATTACATGGGCTGGCCTTGATTGGCGTGCGAAGTGTGTTGGGTATTGAAAATGTGAGTGGTTCGCTCTTTAATGTGCAACGGGGTTTACATATTCCCAACCTGACGGAGGCGGAGGTGATGGGCATGTTGGCTTGGTATGAACAGGAGAGTGGTCAACTATTTGAGGCAGGGGTGAAGGAACGGGTTTATTACGAATTTCGGGGACAGCCTGGCTTGACCTGTTGGTTTGGCGAGTTGTTGACGGAAACATTTAATCAACATCACGCAACCATAACCAGGCGTGATTTTGACATTGCCTATTCAGCCGCGACTGACGCATTGCCAAATAATAACATTTTAAATATCATTAGCAAGGCTAAACAAGAACCTTATCGTCAATGGGTGTTAGAGTTATTCAAGACGGGTGAAAAACAACGGTTTCATTATGATAACCCACAGCTTAATTTTCTGTACATGAATGGGGTGATTGACCAAGATGTAGTGAGTGAAACAGAGCGTTACTTGAAATTTCCTAGCCCGTTTGTGCAGAAACGCCTCTTTAACTATTTTGCGAATGAATTATTTCATGGCCTGGGGCGATTATTTGACCCCTTTGAGTCCTTAGCCGATGTGTTTACGCCGCAAGGTTTAGATATAAAGGCGTTGTTGCGGCGGTATCAGCTTTATTTGCAACAGAATCGGGCTTGGTTGTTGAAAGATGCGCCGCGCCGTAAGACCGATTTACGGATTTATGAAGCGGTCTATCATTTCAATTTATATATGTATCTGCAACAATTCTTTCAGTGCAAAGGCCAGGTTTATCCTGAGTTTCCGACGGGCAATGGCAAAATAGATTTAATCATTCGTCATAATGGGCGGGTGTATGGGCTGGAGCTAAAAAGTTTTGCCGATGAAAGTGGCTATCGTGAAGCCTTACAACAAGCGGCCATGTATGGTCAACAATTGAGCTTAACGGAGATTACGCTCGGTATTTTTGTGGAGCGCGTGGACGAGGCTAATCGGCTCAAATATGAGGCGGTCTATCATGATGTTACAAGGGGAGTAACGGTCACTCCTGTTCTGATGGAAACAGAGTTGTAATAAAAAGAGCCTGGTCGTTTTTATGACCAGGCTCTTTTGCCTTTAGGCTAACGATTTGGCGAATGGCTTATTTTGTTTTATCATGCTAGTGTCTCGTCAATCGTCAATTAATGGAATGGTGTTAGTCATCAGGTGACTAGAAGTCACCTGATGACTCAACAAATCACACTTGATGACTCAACAAATCACACTTGACAGGACACTAGAGATGTTGGCAGTTTTGCATGAATAATTTATTTCTCATTTCTTACCTCTTATTTCTCACCTCTCGTTTCTTACATTTTAAATTCTAAAACAAAAAGAGAGTTCCATGACAATCCAAGGTTATTATCAATACCCAACCCTTTGTGGTGAAACCGTTGTGTGTGTGTGTGAAGATGATTTATGGCTCGTGGCAGCAACGGGCGGAGTGGCGCGCCGTTTGACCGCCAATTTGGGCGTGGTCTCGGACCCCGTACTATCGCCTGATGGGGCATGGTTGGCTTTTGTGGGGCGAGAGGAGGGTGATGGTGAGGTTTATGTTATGTCGGCGCAAGGGGGGCCAGCCTCACGATTGACCTATTTGGGCAGCAGTATGGCGATTGTTGGCTGGACTCGCGATAGCCAGAAAATTATTTTTGCCAGTGATGTCGGGCAGTTTTTCTCTCGCGTCACCCCTTTATTTACCTTGCCCCGTGAGGGCGGCTATCCCGAATTATTGCCTTATGGCCCCGCGCGCTCAATTAGTTATAGTTCGTCAGGTTCGGTGGCGATTGGACGGCAGATGAATGATTTGGCGGCCTGGAAGCGGTATCGCGGTGGGCGCACGGGTGATATTTGGGTGGATTTAGAGGCCAATGGCAATTTTAAGCCGTTGTTTAAGCAACTCAAAAGTAATGTGGCCGCGCCCATGTGGGTGGGAGATCGGCTCTATTTTCTCTCTGACCATGAGGGCGTGGGCAATATTTACTCTTGCACGCCCAATGGTGAGGACATCCAGCGGCAGACGCACCATGAGGATTATTACGTGCGTCACCCTAAAACCGATGGGCAGCGCATCATCTATCAAGCAGGCGCGGATTTGTATATTTTTGACCCGACACAGCCGCAGGAAGGTTGGGGCGGGGTTAAACTGGTATTTGATTTTCATAGCCCGCGTATTCAGCTAAACCGTAAGTTTGTTAATGCTTCCCGTTATTTGGAACATTACACTTTGCACCCCGATGGTCATAGCGTTGCTATGACCATGCGGGGCAAGCCTTTTACCATGTCCAATTGGGAGGGCGCGGTCATTCAATATGGGCAGCCGCAAGGGGTACGCTATCGGCTAGTGGAATGGCTTAATAGTGGTAAACAGTTGGTCATGATTAGTGATGTGAATGGCGAGGAGACGTTAGAGGCGTACTCGGCGACAGAGAATAAATTGTTAGGTCGCTTTGAGGGCGGGGATATTGGGCGAGCGTTATTTATAGAAATATCACCTAAAACCGATGCCATGATTATTAGCAATCACCGTTATGAATTGCTATATATTGATGCCAAACAGAAAATTCGGGTGCTGGACAGCAGTCAATATGGGCGGATTCAACGGGTGGATTGGTCGGGAGATGGGCAATGGGTGGTTTATCATTTCCCGACTTCGTTGAACACGGCGGCCATAAAATTGTGTCATGTGGAAAGTGGGGTGACATATTTCGTTACACCGCCAAATAACCTGTATGATTTTGAGCCGAGTTTTGACCCTGACGGCAAATATATCTATTTTCTTTCTGACCGTGAATTTAACCCTGTGCGCGACCATCATTATTTTGATTGGAGTTTTCCCGTTGCCACGCGGGTATATTTAATAACATTGCAGAAAAATCTACCTAACCCCTTCATTCCCATGCCCAATGGGATGCCTGAAAATCCTGATAAGCCTGCCGCGCCCCCTGAAAAGCCGCCCGAAGGCGCGAAAACTGAGGCCGAAAAGCCTGAAGAAAAATTATGGCAGATTGATTTAGAGGGGATTCAAGAGCGTTTAGCCATGTTTCCAATCAATGAGGCACGTTATCGGCAGTTGCGGGGGTTGCCGAAAGGTAAAGTTATCTTTTCCTCTTTTCCCGTTGAGGGGGCATTTGACCATGAAAATAATGGCACGAATGGCGCGGGGCGGGGTGTTTTAGAGGTCTATGATTTGGCGGAACGTAAAAAGGATTTTGTGGTGAGTGGGGTGAGCGGTTTTGACGTTTCCCGTAAGAAAAGCCATGTGATTTATCGGGCGGGGAAAGATTTACGGGTGATTAAGGCGGGCGAGAAACCTGATAATGCAGCGACGGGGTTTAATAGAAAGAGTGGCTGGCTCATGGTCAGTCGGGCGAGCGCAGCGATTATGCCGAGTGATGAATGGCGGCAAATGTTGCGGGAGGCGTGGCGGCTACAGCGTGACCACTTTTGGACGGAGGACATGTCAAAGGTGGATTGGCAGGAAATTTATATCCGCTATCAAGCCTTGATTGACCGCGTGGCGACCCGTTCCGAGTTTTCGGATTTGGTGTGGGAAATGCAAGGTGAACTTGGCACATCCCATGCGTATGAATTTGGGGGTGATTATCGCTGGGGGCCGCGCTATCAACAGGGCTTTTTAGGGGCGGATTTTGTCTATGATGAGGCGTTGGATGGCTACCGTATTACGCATATCGTACAAGGCGACCATTGGTTAGAGCAGATTGACTCACCGTTGAATCGCTTGGGAACAGGCATTAAGGTGGGCGATGTCCTTTTGGCGATTGATGGGCAACGCCTTAGCCATGAGGTAACACCGCAACAATTATTAGTCAATCGGGCCATATCTGAGGTTGAGTTAACTTTTGCTAACGGGTTTACCTCGCCAATCCCACCCGCGCCCCCTGAAAGTGAACCCGCACCCCTAGCCCCTCTCTCTCAAGGCGAGGGGGAGACGGAACCATCTGCTGCTGAGGCCGAGATTATTCCAGAGGAATCAGCCGAGGAGGCGGCAGCTACTAATGAGGGCATGGCAGTTGCGCCCGCGCAGGAAGTGCCGCAACTCAAAACGCGGCGGGTGTTGGTGAGAACATTACGTGATGAAGCCAAAGCCCGTTATCGGGAATGGGTGGAGCAAAATCGGCGGCGGGTGGCCGAGGCGACGGAGGGGCGCATTGGCTATTTGCATGTACCAGACATGGGCGCGCAGGGTTTTGCAGAGTTTCATCGTTATTATTTGGCCGAGTCGGAGAAGCAAGGGTTGATTATTGATGTACGCTTTAATCGTGGGGGCAATGTTTCGCAATTGTTACTAGAGAAGCTGGCGCAACGCCGTCTGGGTTATGATTTGCCTCGTTATGGCAAACCCTGGCCGTATCCGTTACATTCCGTTTTAGGGCCACTGGTGGTTTTGGCAAATGAACATACTTCGTCAGATGGAGACGTGTTTAGCCATGCCTTTAAGATGCTTAAATTGGGAAAACTCATCGGCAAGCGCACGTGGGGCGGGGTGATTGGCATTTGGCCGCGCCATGCGTTGGTGGATGGCACGACCACGAGTCAGCCTGAATTTTCGAGTTGGTTTGAGGATGTGGGCTGGGGCATTGAAAATTATGGCACTGACCCTGATATTGAGGTGGAGATTCGCCCGCAAGATTATGCCAAAGGGAAAGACCCGCAGCTAGAACGGGCGATTAAGGAAACATTAAGACAAATTAAAAAGAAACCGCCCCAAATACCCGATTTTGGGCCGAAGCCCAATCATAGTTTGCCGACATTGCCGAAAAAGTAATGGCCTGTAAATTTTTGGTAGTCAGGCCAGCCATTATAAGGTTCAAAACCTTATAATGGCTTAAATTTACAAGGGGAAAATAATGGCTTACAGTGATTTTACGTTAGAGGAATTAAAGCAGAAATTTGGCCTCATTTTCATTGAAGATATGCCAATCAGTGAGGCGATTCCTAGCCATGCCATACCCGAAACATTGCGTCAGATGTTGGCGCGCTCGGTAGCGATTGCCACCAATATTAACACGGAAAAATCCCGTTCTGAGCTAATCATTGCGCCAATTATTTTTGAATTGAAATATTTGTATCGGGATAAAATCAGCTTCTTTTCGGGGATTACCTTTGAGGTAGATGCAAGTTTGGGGCTAACGGGGCGATGTGATTACATTTTATCACAATCCTCAGAGCAATTATTTTTAAGCGCGCCCGTCGCGGTGTTAGTGGAGGCCAAAAATGATAATAATACGCAAGGTATCCCGCAATGTATTGCCGAAATGATTGCGGCGCAACGCTTTAATGAACGGAAAGGTCAGCCCATCAGCCCCATTTATGGGGCGGTGACAACGGGTAGTCTGTGGCGATTTTTGAAATTAGAGCGGCAAACGGTATTCATAGATATTACTGAGTATGGTTTGTTTAATTTAGATAAAATTGTGGGCGTTTTGGCCTTCATGGTAGGCTGTTCTCCCGCCAAATAAAACAGGTGTCATAAAGTTACGAATAAAGCCCCTCAATCTGAATGATTGAGGGGCTTTATTATTTTAAATGATATCCTGGAGTGCAAACCTTCAGGTTTGCGTAGCGAATTGTAGGCAAACCTGAAGGTTTGCACTCCAATTGTTTACTGCCCTGGCGTGGGAGTTATATTAACTAATGTTTCTACAGTGGGCAAGGGTTGGGGTGTGACATTCGCACTATCTTCCACCTTTTCCCATAATTGGTCAACCACTAGACCTGGTGGTCCCATCGGGCCTTTTTTGATACCATTAACGGTTATTTCAATTCCCCCCGCATTACCTGACCGAATGGCAATTCGTTTTTCACCCGTCCATTGACGAATTTCATTTGTTTGCAGAATCCCCTCAAAGGCCCTAACATCATCTACTGTAATTTGCACCCATGATGATTCTAGCACCAAAATCTCCAATGTTACGCCGCGATAAACAATGGGGGTGGGAGTTGGTGTAGGTGGAATGGGCGTAGGCGTGTTGGTGGGCAGTGGGGTGGGGGTGTCTAGGACAAAGAGTTGGTCAGAATTGCCATTAACAGGGGTAATATTGGCAGCAGGGTTATCGGCGGGCTGTTGCGCCACAACGACCACATCGTTAAGATTAAGTTGATTATAAGCAAGATAGCTTAATACACCACTGACGGCGAGAAATAACATCGCTCCTAGTACCAATTCCCAGGGGAAGGGGCGCGGCACCATCGCCAAAGTTGAGTATTCAATCCCATTGGAGGTGACTCGTTGCCCTTTAATGGGGACAATGCCGTGTCCATCATGTTGGGTCAAGGCTTCCAAGGGGTCGAGTTTTAAAAATGTCGCGTAATTACGAATCAAGCCGCGTACCACGATGGGCGAAGGAAAGGGCTTAAAATTGTTTTCTTCTAAGGCGGCTAATAAATGGAGGCGGATGTGCGTGACTTGAGCCACATCTTCTAAACTGTAGCCTTGTTCTTGCCGTGCCGCTTTTAAAAATTGACCTACACTCACGGTACTTCTCCCTAAAAAACTCATTTATACACTTAGGACTTTCGCTTATAGCCGATTTTGGTAGCCAACAGGAGTGTCAAAATTTTATTTTGACAGGCGAAAATGAAATTTTCGCACTCCTTAAGGGAAAGTCCTAACACTATCTAGTACACCGTTCATTTAATTTCTAGTATATCCGAACAGACAAGAATGTCTGTTCTACTGGTAGGTCGGACATTCCTGTCTGACCATGTACTAAAAACTAAATGAACAATCCACTAGTCATATCAAATGACAATTCTACTATAAATCAAACAGTTATGCTAATAAGGTGTGTATTAATGGCTAGGCCAATTGGCGTAAGCGACATGGCTAAGGGTGGGGGATTAGTTGGGTTTGTTGTAGCCAAGTGGCTAAGGCGGTGGCGGCAACTTCATGTCCTGTAGCCGTCCAATGTCCGTCAGCGACCAAATATAACGGAGTATTGTGCTTACGGCCATACGCCACCATGGGCGGGGCAAGGTCAAGAAAGGGGAGGTGTTGTTGTTGGAAAAAGTCGGCTAAACGCTGATTGGGTTGGTTGGCGTTGGCCTGAGCAAAGGCGGGGCTATCATGCCAAAATTGAGTTTGTTCGGCGGGGGAAAGGAGTTGTAAACGGATGACTAGCCCTGGGCTAATTAAGGCCACGGCAAATTCATGCCCGTCTGCTGTAACTTCTTGTTGCAATTGGCGAATAGTGGCAAGGGTGACTTGCCAGGCGTGGGCTAATTCGGCCTCATCACTTGGCACATACAGGGCGGAAAAAGTGGTCGGGTAGGCGCGCCCAAAATATTGACGGGGTTGATTAGCAATAATTAACGGCTCTATTTGTTGATAGAGGCGGGAATTTTGGTAAAGTTTGCCCATCAGATTGATAAAAGTACGGCGGGATTCATTACAATTGTTTTCTAAACGGCTGAGGCTAGGGGCGTAGGTTAAAGGCACAGGATTGAGTTGGTCATCACAGACGGCGAAATAAGGGGCATAACAGTTTATTCCGTGCAGCGTCAATACATTACCAGGTAAATTATCCTGCAAATCATTGCCAATATAAAGCATAAGCAGGACTAAATCGGGTTGAAATTGGCGGCCATGATGACGATAAAAGAGGAGTTCATTGTTCGTTCCCCAATTCACGACTCCGCCACTGATGACTTCAACTTTATGGGAGGTCGCGGTTTGATTAAGTTTATTTTCTAATAATTGATGCGCCGTTTCCGCTTCCGACACTTGCAACGCATGGACAAAGGAGTCACCTAACATTAAAATACGAAAGGTGTTGGTAATTTTAGCGACGGCATGGTCACGGTCATGCATCCCCAAAGCGTTGAATTTGACGGCTTGGTGAAATTCTGGCCCTTGTACAATGCCTTCATAGTTGGGCTGACCTGTCCAACCGAGATTGGGGTCACAGGTGAAATAGTGGCTACTGTTGTCGGGGGGATAGGGCAGGGGCAATAGCCCACGCGCCATGAACTCTAGCAACAGTAAGCTCATGGCGACGCTGAGGCTGGCGAGGGCAATTTTGCCGAGAATAGTTTGCACAAGGAATTAGGAATTAGGAATTAAGAATTAGGAATTTATTGGATACGGAAATTTCTAATTCCTAATTACGTTGACGAGCCTGGCGGGGGTTTTTTTGCAGGGTTTTTGCACCGACCATGAGAGTGCTAATAATGACTAATAGGCTGACCAACATGGGCATGGTGGCGGAAGAGGGTGCAGCGGTGGTGGCTACGGCAATGGGTTGCTCTATGGCAGGGGGAGCTTCGGCGGCATGAAGGTCATCCGCGCCCGTGACGGGCATGGCATCGGGGGGGGCGAGGCTGAAGATGGGCGCGGGATTTAGTTCAGCCACTACAGGTAGGGGTGGTTTGGCGGTGGCTTGATGAGTGAGCATGGCAAATTCAGCCACAATCGGTAAGGTATCGTGATTTTTAGTGACGGCGGCCGCAATGGGGGTAACTTTCGTGGCGGGGGTAACTTTGCTTTTCGTCGGCATGGCGGGGCGGGTCACGGTATCAATGTGGCTAATAAGTTGTAATCCTGGTTTGCCTCCCGCTAACCCCATGACAAATAAACTGTAAAGCTGACCCGCAGCTAAATCCATTTTAGGGGTTATCAATGCCTCGACCTCGGTATCCGCTACATGTAAGGTAAAGTCATATTTGCCCGCGTGTAAGGGGATATAATTGGCGGCTTCTTTGAAACCCACTTCATTAAATAGTGTAGCTTGTACCCCATTTCTGCCGAGCATGTCCAATGTAGGTGCATTAGGGGACAAATGGACTAAGCGCAATTGCACCATGCCTGGCGCGGGCAGATGGTTATTATCCTTAAGCAAAACAGGCTCAAGCAAAATAAGTTTGCCCGCAATGGCGAGGGTGTAATCTTGATTGGCTTCGATTTTGATGGTGGTTTCAAGCAGGAGGGAGTCGTTGGAGATAACTTTGAGGGTGTGGCTTTGGGCGGTGAGGGGGATATAATTAGTAATATCTATAAATTTAACTTGCTTGAACATGGGCTGGTTATCTAGCCACACGTCAATGGCGGGGCCGTCGGGAATGGCATGGACAAGGCGCAGGTGCGTGGTTGAATTATCGGCGAGGGCGTTGGTGATGAAGGTTGCCGTGAGAAATAAAGCAGCTAATATTATTAAAAAACGTTTCATATCGTGCCTCCAAAGGGTAAAACCCACTATCATGGTGGTTCATTATTATGTCAACTTGAGTGATTATTTTTACCATATTTAGAGGGCATTGTCAACTTTATGTCAACTCGGTAGGGCATGCTAGGAATCAAAACGGCTGCTATCTTGAGAGACAGCAGCCGTTAAATTTAACTTAGCTTAATTATTAAGCCGCAGCTTTACCTTGACCAAAGAGGCGGGCAAACTCGCCATTTTCCCAAGAGACCAAGATTGGCACGGCATTGAAGATGGAGGAGTAAGTCCCTGTAATAATGCCGACCATGATGATGGCGATAAATTGGCTAATGGTCGCGCCACCAAAGGCGAAAATAGCTAGGGCGACAAACAGGGTGGTGATAGAGGTGGCTAAACTACGGTTCATGGTTTCTAAAATGCTGCGGTTACTAATTAGCTCAAAATCCTCGCCGCGCCGTTGGGGGACATTTTCCCGCAGACGGTCAAAGACAATGATGGTATCGTGAACGGAGTAGCCGATAACGGTTAAAATACCTGTTAAGAATAGGGCATCAACTTCCCAACCGAGAAAGACTCCACACAAGGCAAAAATACCTGCAGTGACGAGAATGTCATGGAGCATGGCCGCAATCGCGGCCACACCATAACGAAACGCATGGTCAATGGTACGGAAGGCAAAAACCAAATAGAGCAAAATAGCGATGGCGGCGGTGATGATGGCTAAAGTGCCTGCGCGCGCCACCTCTTGACCAATGGCGGGGCCAACGGAGTCAAAGCGTAGTTCCTCAAAATTGCCGAGGTCACTTTTCATTTTATCTTGCAAAGCCACGCGGGCTTCTTCCGCTAAGAACTTGGAACGAATGAGAATGGTTTGTTTGCCTAACTGTTCAGCCGTGGTTACGTCGGTATCTTTGTACTCAGTCGTAATGTTGGTTTCGGGGTCAGTGTAGGTGTAATCTTGAAAAACTTGGCGTACTTGGGTTATCTCAATGGGCTTATCAAAATATACTTCCATTAATGAACCACTGGTGAAATCTACGCTGAGTTTAAGCGGGGTGCCAAATTGGACGGTAGAAAAGCCCATGGCTAATAACCCTGCAATCACGGTAATAATGGAAAAGGCGTAATAAATTTTACGTTTGCCCACAATATCCATTAAACCATTGAGCCAAGTGGGTGCTTGGTTACCGCTTGTATCTAAATTGAAACCCATCATAAAGGTATTGTTTTGTAATCCGTTGCCTGCTAAAGCTACGGCAAAGCGGAGCAACGTACGAGTGACAACTAACGCGGTAAAGAGGTTGGTCACAACCCCCAAAGCCAAGGTAATGGCAAAACCTGTTACAATGCTGGCCCCAAAGTTAGAGCCAAACTGCGCCAAAATAGCACAAGTGATGAGGGTACTGAAAGCCGAGTCCCGAATGGACGGCCAAGCCCGTTCAAAACTAAGTTCTAGGGCGCGGTGCATATTGCGGCCTGCCCGTAATTCTTCTTTAAGCCGTTCAAACACTAGGATATTCGCGTCAACGGCCATACCCACTGAGAGGATAAAACCTGTAATACCTGGCAAGGTTACAGTGATGGGCAGGAGTTTATATAAGCCAAAGTTCATCAGGGCATAAATGATGAGGGCCAGACAAGCCACAAAACCAGGCAGGCGATAATAAACTATCATAAAGAGTAAGACTACGATTAAGCCAATAGAGCCTGCCCGAATACTGCGTTGAACCGAGTCTTGACCTAGTGTGGGGCCGATGAGCCGATTTTCAGCCACATTTAGACCAACAGGTAACGAACCATAACGAAGCTGAATGGCTAAGGCTTGGCCTTCTTGGATATTGCTGCGACCTAACGTAATCGTACCGTTAGTATCAATCCGAGCATTAACGGTAGGGCAGGATAAAACCGCTTTATCCAAAATAATACATAAATATTTGCCAATACTACGCGCACTGTAATCACCAAATTTCGCGCCCCCCTCAGATTTAAGGCTGAAATTGATGCTAGTTTGGCGACTGTTGGGGTCTAGTCCCGCGTTGCTCACCTCGGCTAAATCACCCCCGGTAATAATCGTGGGGAATATTTTTTCGGGGTTATAAACCTCAACGGGTTTACTAATGGTTGCCGTACCTGTTACATTTTCGGTGTTAGTAATAGGTGTGACGTTGTAACCTCTAGGGTCGCCTTCGGTGGTGCGAATCACTGAGCCTTCGGGGATAGGCACTGAGCCTGCGTCCACAAACTCCAGCATCCCTGTTTCGCGGATGGTGCTAATGGCTAATTTCGGGTCATCAATGCCAGGCAATTCGACAATAATACGGCGTTCACCTTGTCGTTGGACGAGAGGTTCTGTAACTCCCAGCCCATTCACCCGATTTTCAATGATGCTTTTGGCTGCATCCATAACTCCTTCGGCGGGGATTTCTCCCGCAGGTAAATCGGCTTCTAAGACGACTTGTAATCCACCTTGTAAATCTAAGCCTTGATGGATTCTAATACTACGTTCTTGGTCACCTTGCCAAACTAATACTCTCGCCCACAAAGGCTGTTCAGGCTCTTCACTTGCGACATAATTCAAGTTGACGGCGTTGACCCAGATGAGGAAGCCAGTTAATAAAACTAGCCCAATTAACATATTGATATTACGTTGTTCCATGCTTTAAATAGTCCTTTAGATGTGCTTGGTTTAGGCAATTGTGCCAAGCCACCGATTATAATACCCTTACATGGAGATGTCAAATGTTCTACGGGTTGTGCTTACGACAGAGGATGTTAGATAGCCACTTAAAATTTGCAAAAACAGGCTGTTTCGAGTAAAACAATGGGTCTATCGTTCTATTCAATGAAGCATGTTGTTGCAAATGAAAGCAGACAAAGAATGTCACCCTAAGTTAAAATGAAAGCCACAGCCTGATAAGGAAATTTTATCGGGGCGGTGGCTTTTTGTGTTAGTGGCAGTTCAACATGCCATCGGCAGAGACCTACAAGGTTTTTTAAACCTTGCAGGTCAACGCGCGGTGGCTTCACCTGCAAGGTCTTAAAGACCTTGTAGGTGTAATTTTGTTCTTATTGATATAGTTGAGTTTTTTAGTTAAAGAGGAGAG
>JFJP01002162.1_pt1 | contig 13508 bp, 9 predicted proteins | sample 431651 | NCBI WGS metagenome assembly JFJP01 (sample SAMN02602958, study PRJNA72255) | Microbial mat metagenome, whole genome shotgun sequencing project. | biome: fresh water; feature: sink hole; material: water; isolation source: purple microbial (photo- and chemosynthetic) mats found in...
TTGGCGGCGATTTCGAAAGTGGTCCGCGTGCGCGTCGAATTTTCGAAGAAGAGGTTGAACACGCTCTTGCCACGCAATAGCGGGACTTTTTTCATGTTCCGGTCAGACACCTCGAGGAAGCTTGACGCCGTGTCGAGGATTTGAGTCAGTGTTTCTCGCGGCAGGCCATCGATGGAAAGCAGATGGGTCAACTCGCCGTTGGCGTTGAATTGCGGGTTCTTGTGTGGTGAATTACGCATGTTTGGCGTGCCTCCATTGCAGTCGTCCTTCTGCGCCAGGCTCGAGCACAAGCTCTTCGTTTTCGTCCAGTTCGGCTTGCCAGGTGCAGAACTCGGCATAGATCGGCAATTCGCGTCCGCCTCGGTCGGCAAGCACCGCCAGCTTGATGCTGGCCGGACGACCGTAGTCGAACAATTCGTTGATGGCGGCGCGCGTCGTGCGGCCGGTGTAGAGCACATCATCGACGAGAATCAACTGCCGGCCTTCCACGTCAAACGGGATGGAGGTGGGCTTGACCTGCGGATGCAGGCCCTTCTTGCCGAAGTCATCACGGTAAAAGGAAACATCGACTAGGCCGATTTCGCCGGAAATGCCGAGCAATTCACCCAGGCGTCGGGCGATCCAGACACCGCCGCTGTGAATGCCGACAAGCATGGTGTTTGCTTGCAGCTGAGGCCGGATGAGTTCCGCCAGTTGTGCGCATTGCACCTCGGCGTCAGGTAGAGTCGTGATGGGCATGGTGGTTGCGGTCCGTAGAGTCTTGGGAAAAGCGTTCGAAGAAACACTGCAAGATGATCTGAGCGGCAAGCGCATCAAGGTGTTCCTTGGCACTCCTGCCATTATATCCGCTTTCACGTAGCCGTTCCTCGGCTTCGACCGAACTCAGGCGTTCTTCAGCGTAGTCGACAGGAAGGCCGAAACGCCCGCGCAATTGGTTGGCGAAGCGTGTGCAGCGCGCGGTCATTGTGTGTGTCGTGCCATCAAGCGCCACCGGCAGTCCGACGACGAGACTGACGGGTTTCCACTCATTGATCAGCGCGGCGATGGCCGCGAAGCGCTCGGCATTGACTTCGCTGCGAATGATCGTCAGCGGGTGCGCCTGCCCCAGCGACCACTCGCCGACGGCGACGCCGATACGCTTTTCTCCGAAATCAAAGGCCAGGACGCTGCCGTGAGGGCGGCGGACGGATTCAGGCATGCCCGGCATTGAGGGCGAGATTGGCGAAATCGATACCAAGGATTTCCATCGCCGACGGAAGTCTTTCCTCGTAGGGCATGTCGAAAAGAATGTGCGGGTTAGCCGGGACGGTCAGCCAGGAATTCTGCGCCAGTTCGCTTTCAAGCTGGCCGGCACCCCAGCCGGAGTAACCGAGCGTGACCATCACCTCGCGCGGCTTGCCCTCGCGGGCGACCGACTGAAGCACATCGCGCGAACTGGTCAGGCCGACGTCCTGGTTGACCGCCAGTGTCGACTGCCAGTCGCCGATCGGTCGATGCAGGACAAAGCCGCGATCCGTTTGTACCGGCCCGCCGAAGAAGACAGGCAGATTGGCCAGTTCCATGGATTCGAATGGTACGTCTATTTTCTCGAAGAGGGTCGCCAGCGTCATGTCGATCGGGCGATTGACGATGAGGCCGAGCGCGCCCTGATCGTTGTGTTCGGCGATGTAGATCAGGGATTTCGAAAAATAGGGATCGTCCATTGCCGGCATGGCAATCAGGAAATGGTCGGTCAGGTTTATGTTTTGTAGCATGTATCTATTTTAATCGCCGACGGTAGGTGATACAAAGTTAATCAACGTATGCTGGGGAGGCCGTCAATAGGTCATCCTGGCGAGATGCATCGCAAGATCCGCATGGGTATTGGCCTGCACGGCTACGATGCCGAAGAAAACCATATTTAAAGGGGATTGGTCTTGCCGGCTGGTGCCGATGCGTTGAAACCGATGAAGCGTGTGCGGTGGCGCACGAATATTTGAAATCGGCTTGAGGCTGCGTAACAATGGTGTGGCTTCGCAACGTCGATGGAATGTGGAACGGGAATAGCCAATGATTGATTCAGTTCTGGTCTGGTTCAGGCGCGATTTGCGTGATACGGATCATGTTGCTCTTGCCGAGGCTTTGCGACGTGCACAGCGTGTTTTTTGTTGTTTTGTTTTTGATCGTGAAATTCTTGACGCTTTGCCCAGCCGGACTGATCGTCGCGTCGAGTTTATTCGGGCGTCACTGGTTGAACTGGATGAGGCCTTGCGTCAACGCGGTGGTGGCTTGATTGTTGTCCATGCGTTGGCGAGCAGCGAGATTCCCCGTTTGGCGCGTCAACTGGGTGTCGATACGGTGTTCGCCAACCGTGACTACGAGCCGCAGGCCAAAGTACGCGATGCACAGGTCGCTGAGGAACTCGGTGGCCTGGGGATCGGCTTCGAGTCCTTCAAGGATCAGGCTGTTTTTGATGGGCCCGAGGTGCTGACTCAGGCCGGGCGACCCTATACCGTTTTTACGCCGTACAAGAATGCCTGGCTGAAGCGGTTGGCCGACGAGGACCTGCTTGTTTCCGCAGGGGGACAAGGTGGCTTGGTCGCAAGCTCGCTCGCCACCGGTGTACCTTCGCTTGAAGAGATCGGATTCCAGCCGACTGATTTGCGTCAGATCGGTATTGTCCCGGGAATGTCAGGCGCTCGGCACTTGGTCGCTGATTTCCGCGCACGCGTTGCCCGCTATGCTGAACAGCGTGATTATCCGTCGCTCAAGGGCGTGTCCTATCTCTCGGTTCATCTGCGTTTTGGAACGGTTTCGATCCGCGAACTGGTCTTGGTCGCCCTGGCCGAGAGGGCCTTGGCCGCATCAGAAGGCGCCGCCACCTGGCTTTCGGAGCTGATCTGGCGGGATTTTTACTTTATGATTCTTGACCGCTTTTCGCATGCCGCAGAACGTTCATTCAAGCCGGACTATGATGCCATCGCCTGGGAACAGGGCGACCGTGCCGACATCCTGTTTGCCGCCTGGTGTGAGGCGCGAACCGGATATCCGCTGGTTGATGCGGCGATGCGCCAGCTGAATAGTTCGGGTTACATGCACAACCGTTTGCGTATGGTGGTTGCGTCCTTTCTGACCAAGGATCTGGGCATCGACTGGCGGCGTGGGGAGGCCTACTTTGCGCGCCAACTGAACGATTTCGACCTGTCCGCCAATAACGGCGGATGGCAATGGGCGGCGTCGAGCGGTTGCGATGCCCAGCCTTATTTCCGTATTTTCAACCCGGTAACGCAATCTGAACGCTTTGATCCGAACGGACGCTTCATCCGGCGTTATCTGCCGGAACTCTCGGCCGTACCGAACAAGTTCATCCACGCGCCATGGCGCATGAGCATAGCCGAGCAGTCGGCTTGTGGGGTTATGGTCGGGCTGGATACGCCGACGCCGCTTGTCGAACACGACGAAGCCAGGCGTCGGACGCTGGAACGCTACGCCGTGGTCAAACGTTCCGCTGGCGCGTAACGTATTCCGCCACGAATTGCAGCAGCTCGTCTTCCTGATACGGCTTGCCGAGGTATTGGTTAACCCCGATTTCAAAGGCGTAGTTGCGGTGTTTGTCAGCCGTGCGTGAGGTGATCATGATGATCGGAATGTCTTTTAAATGCGCGTCGGCACGGATGTTGCGCGTGAGATCAAAACCATCCATGCGCGGCATTTCAATATCGACAAGCATGACGTCGGGAATTACGTCAAGCAGCAATTCCAGAGCCTCGACGCCGTCCTTGGCGAGAACGACCTGGTAACCTTCGCGAGCAAGCAGACGCCCAGTGACTTTGCGCACGGTCAATGAATCGTCGACCACCATCACGGTCGGCAGGCGTGCGGTATTTGCCTTTTCGTCCTGCTGGGTTGGCGCAGCGGGAACCGGCAGGGCAAATTCAGCGACCGGCGCACGACTGCTTAAGGCGACCGGGTTGAGAATCAGCACGACCTGCCCGTCACCAAGCACCGTGGCTCCATCGACGCCGATAACGCGGGCGAGTTGAGGACCGATGTTCTTGACGACGATTTCCTGGTTGCCAAGTAGTCCATCGACCTGGACCGAAATTCGTCGCGTCCCGCTGCGTAGCAGCAAGGTCCAGTACTGGCGATGCTGTTCTGGCAGGGCTTGAGTGTCACCAAGCAGGTGTGGCAGATAGCTGAATGGGTAATGATGCCCCATCCATTCAGCCGTGCCGGCATCGCGAATACGGGTCAGCGCTGCTTCCTTGAGGTCGAGCACCTGTTCGATCATCACGGAGGGGATGGCGTAGCGCTTGCTTCCAGCACGTACCAGCAACGCTTTGGTGACGGCGAGCGTGAGCGGGATGTAGAGTCGAAACTCGGTACCCTGTCCAGGCGTTGACATGATTTCGATCCGCCCACCAAGGCTGCTGACCTCGGTCTTGACCACATCCATGCCGATGCCCCGACCGGCAACCTGCGACAATTCGCTCGCGGTCGAGAAGCCAGGCGTAAATATCAGTTCTGCGAGTCGTGTTGTGTCAGTCTCCACATCAGCGTCAATCAAACCGACTGAAATGGCACGTGTGCGGATGCGCTCGAAATCGAGTCCAGCACCATCATCTGAAAAGCTCAGAATGATTTCATTACCTTCCTGTTTCAGCGTCAGCGATATTTCACCGATATCCGGCTTGCCGTGCGCCACACGTACGTCACGTTCTTCCAGGCCGTGTGCAATGGCATTGCGCAGCATGTGTTCAAGCGGGGCGGCCATCTTGTCGAGTACGCTACGGTCCAGTTCAACCTGGCTACCTTTGATTTCAAGGTTGGCTCGCTTGTTCAATTCCTTGGATGTCTGCCGGACGATACGGTAGAGGCGATCAGCCACACTGCCGAATGGGACCATGCGAACGCCCATCAACTGCTGCTGTACGTCACGGTTCAGGCGAGCCTGAGCAATGATCGCGGCGTTGGCGTCGTCCAGGTTTTTTAGCAGATTCTGCTGGACTGTTGCGACGTCGTTTACCGATTCTGCCATCATCCGGGTGAGTTCCTGGAAGCGGGTAAAGCGGTCGAATTCCAGCGGATCAAACCCGGCATGTTGTTCATCGGGTTGTGTCGCACGCGATTGCATCTGCAGTTCGGACTGAATTTCGATCTCGCGCAACTGTCTGCGCAGACGAATAACGTTTTCTGTCAGATCTAGCAGCGAGGATTTAAGGCTGCGCATCTCGCCTTCAATCCGAGCACGGGCAATCGACAATTCCCCGGCTTCGTTGACCAATCGGTCGATGAGATCTGCACGAACGCGCAAGGAGGCGAACTGAGATGTGGAATCACCTTCGGCCTGAATGTCAGACTCGTGAGTTCGTGCGCGATCAACGCGCCGTTCGATGCTGACAGCCACCGCTTCTGCTGCAGGTGCCGGTTCGGCAGTAACAGGTACTGCAATTTGTTTTTCGGTCAGTGCTGCGGACGGCAGATCGAGCGATTCGCCACCTTGCAGGCGATCAATGATGTGAAGGACGGAATCGAACGAGTTGTCGATCTCGTCAATCACCCCAGGTGCAGCTGTCCCAGCCTGATTGGCCTGGTCTACGTGCGACTCGATGGCATGCGCGATTTCTCCCAGGTTCATGGCGCCAGCCATGCGCGCACTACCCTTGAGGGTATGCAAAAGGCGTGTCAGCGTGCGCACCGCTTCGCTATTGCTTGGTTCCGCGCGCCAAGCGCGTAGTTGTTGGGCAATGCCCCGGTTCAGATCGAGCGCTTCTTCAAGGAAGATGGGCAGCAGTTGCTCGTCAATTTCGTCACGTAGTTGCTGAATTTCGGTAACAAAGCCGGTACGGACGGGAACTTCTGCCTTGGCTGGCTCTTGTTCCGGGATATCTTCGGCAATTGCGGGCTGCTCGGGCATTTCTTCGTGGTCTGCCGCGTGCTCACGCGGCGCCACTACCTGCGCCGGATAGAGCACATCAAGTGCGTCGATGAGACCGGGCTGGACTTCAGGTTCACGCTGCTCCGCAAGGTCAGACAACATCAGTTCAACTTCGCCAACAGCCTGTCTGATGATGCCCAGTGCTTCGAGGCTGCCGGGTTCGGCAGAGTTGTCGCGACGCAACAAGGCATGTTCAAGCGCCAGGCCGAGTTGGTTTACTGGCTGGATACCCACGGTGGCAGAAATGCCGGCAAGTGTATGAGCGGCCCGGTACATGTCGTGCGGCGTTGGCGACAGTTCGTCGCGCTCCAATGTTGGGAGTTCGCGTTGCAGTGTAGCCAGGTGGGCACGTGCTTCCTCGGAAAAAATCTCATAAAGAACCGGGGAAATCGCAATTCTTTGCCCGATAACCGGTTCGACCGGTGCGGCTTCCTCCGTCTCACTTTGGTTAGCCGGCAGAGGCAGTGATTCATCAGCTGCAGGCGACGGCGATTCGGTCGATGGCCCATTAAAGTCGAAATTCGGCATGTCGACTGCTTCGAGATCGATGGTGAAGTCTTCATCGATACTCTCAGGCTGCGCAGCCCCGAAGTCGAGCGTGATTATCTCGGCACTTTGTAACGGTTCTTCCGCCACCTGTGGCACTTCCAGTTCTAATCTCTCAGGCTCCGGCGTGGTCGACAGCAGCGCTGCCTGCGCTTCCTCGGGAGCTTGTCTCAGGAGTTCGGCAAGCGCGACCAGAGACGTTGGATCGGGTGCATGTCCGGAGTTGCTTTCCAGGTGCTGAACCCAAACAGAAAACAGGGCATGAGCCTGTCCCAAAAGATCGAGAAGCGAGGGGCCAACTTCACGTTCCTGCTGCAGCCAAAGATTCAGGGTTTGTTCGATGGCCCAGGCAGCTTCACCAACATCCTTGAGACCGACCATACGACCACTGCCCTTGAGCGTGTGGAAGGCGCGCCTGATCGTCGTCAATAGTTCGATATTGTGCCGCTGTTCCTTAAGGGCCAGCACATTCTCGTCGATAGTCGCCAGAACTTCCTTTGCCTCTTCAAGGAAGATGCCAAGCAGTTCTGCGTCGATTTCCTCGTTGCTGGCTTTTGACAGCTGAATTGTTTGTGTTGATGGTGCAAGCATTTCCGACGCTTGCGGCTTAAGCGTTGCCATCACCTGCTCGATTTGCGGTGAGGTGTCCTCGCCTGTTTCCATTGCCGAAAGCATGGCTTTTGTTTGTTCGCCGAGGGCGTCGTCCGCCACAAGATCGGCGTCCTTTTTCAGCGCGGCAAGATTGAGTTTGACTTCCTCGCGTAGTTCTGAATCGTTGGGTTGGGCTTTGAGGGCGCTAAGCAGCGCATGTGTTTCAAGTTTCTGTTGCTCGACTTCCTGCTCGAGCGTGGCCTTGGGGCTATCCTCTTCTACTAGTTCTGTCTCGTCAGCAGTCGGGGTCCTTCCCGGTTGCATCTGTCTGGCAAAGGTGTCAAAGTCAGCCGCGCCGTGTTGCAGCGAGTCAATGAAGAAGCCAATCATTGACAACTGACTGGCGATGCGCTCGAAATCTGCTTCCTCAACGTTGTAGGCTGAATCCGAAAAACGCCTTATTTCTTCGGAGCATTCGCGCACTGCCGTAGTGGCAGAGTCGTGTCGCATCATCGTCAAAGCACCGGCGACCTGACTGAACGGCTTTTCCAGGCTTACGAGGTCCGCACGCTTCTCGGTGTCGCGGAAGAACCCGTCGAGTACTTGTTCAATCTGAGCAAAATTGTTTTGAATTTCCTTGGCCACCTGACCAATCAGCAATTTCTCTTGCGCTTGGCGCGACATTTCATCAAGCAAGGGGATTTCTGAACCCGGTTGAGGCGGTGTGCCAGCGAGACAGCTGTGAATTCGTGCGACGGTCACATCAACCTGATGTGCAAAATCGCCACCGAGTCGCTGAAAGTTCTCCTGCGCATTCTGGGCTAACAGGATCGCCGTTGCGATTTCCATTGCCAGCATATCCGAGCTGCGGGCACTGTCTTCCGATAGCCAGTTGGCCGCAGCAGCAATGGCTTGCGTCAAACGGCGGAAATCTGTGTGACCGAGTTGATCGACTGCTGTGGAGAGTGCGTTAGCGTTTTCCTTGAATAGCGGCAGCGACTGCAGAGTTCCCGCGCAGTATTTGTTCCATGATTCTTCGGTTGACGTAATTACGTCCCGCAACCTGCGCAGAACGGCTTCTTCAGGTGCAGGAGCCAGTGTTTCCGACGAGGGAATGATCGTCTGCAGTTGATAGGTATTCTGTACCAGTCGTACTGCGGTATTAGTGCTGTCTGCGTTGGCAACAAAATAGAGCGCGTCGCGCAGCAGGCGCTCCGCGACATTTTTCGATCCCTCCATCAAGCGGCGAATCTGCAGATCGATACGAGCACACAGTTGCTTAACGTTCGATTCTTCCGGCACGGTTCCTTCAGCCAATGCGGTAAGGAAACCGGTAGCAACCCACCAGAAAGCACGAGCCGATGCAGCATCTTGCGTATCCTCGATACGTTTGATGGCACTTAACATCTCGTTCACGCCCTTCCGTTCGTGCGGAGCGCGCAACCACATAAGCAATCCGCGCTGAAATCGGGCTCGTTCCTGCCGAAGGACTTGCTGAAATGCACTGGTCGGAATGTTTCTGGCCGGGGTTTCGCGGCGGGGCGGACGGGCGCTCAGATCGGGGAAAAAGAGATCAGTTGCCGACGTGTTCTTCAGGCCACGCGTTATCTGTACTTCGCGGTATAGCGAAAGCAGTCGCAGTGGCTGGTTTGGTTGGCCGTTGACCAAGTCGTCAAGGTAATGGCCTATCGTCGCCAACGCACGTTGCGCAAGGCTGATCGATGCTTCGTCGGGAGAGAGCTTTTGTTGTTCAATCTCGTCCAACATAGCCTCGACCACCTCGGTGAACTGGGTTACCCCGTCCAGTCCGACAATCGTCAGGGCACCCTGAACCTGGTGCAAGTGAGTGCGACAGAACTTGATCTGCGTCAGATCACCCAAGCCCGTTTGTGCACTGCGGGTGTATTCCTGCAATGCTTGGTCGGCACGCTTCAGCGCAAGGTCAATCTCGCCTTTGACCCAAGTCAGCGGGCCGATGTCGAATTCCGTCGCAGCATTCATGTCAGGCAATATCTCCGATCTCAGCGCAAGGAGTTAGCCCACCTTGAAGCCGGCGACTGAACCCTTCAGTTCTGTTGCCAGGCCGGCAAGTTCACCAACTGCAGAGGCAGTTTTTTGAGTACCGACCGTCGTAAGTTCCGTAACGCGCAAAATGTCCTGCATCTTTCCGGCCACGCTGGTGGCTGAATCAGCCTGTTGTCGCGTAGCATCGGAAATGTTCTCGATCAGTTCCGTCAGATTCTGCGAAACGTTTCCAATCTCTGCCAGTGCCTGGCCTGCGGCATCTGAAAGTTTTGCGCCTTCAACCACGCCGCGCGTTGATTCTTCCATAGCGGAGACGGCACCCTGGGTATCGGTTTGAATGGTCTTCACAATCGCTGCGATCTGTTTTGTTGCTTCTCCAGAGCGTTCAGCGAGTCGCTGCACTTCTTCCGCAACCACGGTGAAGCCGCGTCCCGCATCGCCAGCAGAGGCGGCTTGGATGGCGGCGTTCAGTGCAAGCACGTTGGTTTGCTCTGTAATGTCGGAAATCAGTTCTACGATTTCGCCGATTTCCTGTGAGGATTCGCCAAGGCGCTTGATTCGCTTTGAGGTTTCCTGAATCTGCTCGCGAATTTCGTTCATGCCCTTGATGGAATCTTGCACGGCCTGTGTGCCTTTACCTGCGGCCGCTAGTGACTGACGAGCCACCTGGGCTGACTGGTCGGCGTCACCAGACACCTTGGTCATCGAGCTGGCCATGGTCAGGACAGAGTGTCCGGCATCCTGGATTTCAATGGACTGACGTTTCGCAGCGTCGAGCAATTCGACCGAAGTTTGCTGGGCCGTTTCGGTAGCTATCGTAACCCGACCCGCTGCGTCGTTGATTCGACCGACCAGAACACGAAGCTCTTCAACAGTGTAGTTGATCGAGTCGGCAATGGCACCCGTAATATCTTCGGACACCGTCGCCGTGACGGTCAGATCGCCGTCGGCCAGATCGCCCAGTTCGTTCATCAACCGCAGAATGGCGTCCTGGTTCTGCCTGTTGATCAACTCGCTTGCTTGCCGGCTTTGTTCTGCTAGTTCGGTCTGATGCTTCGTGTCGTCAAGGTAAATTTTGGCCATCATGGACAACGAAGCAAGTGCCAGGATAATCAGGACAGCCAATGCGACCCCGTAGCCAACACGTTCGGAAATGCCGCGCTGATAAGCCAGTGCCAGTCCATCCGTGGCATCGATAAGTTCTGAGCTGCGACTAATCCCGGCACCGGCAGACTTGGCCGCGATCAGTGATGGCATCCCGCTAAGAATGGCATTGATGGCGTAATGAGTGTCCTGATAGGCGATTTCGAGTTCGCCAAGCTTTCTTTTCGTTTCGAAATCAGTGGTCGCAGGAATTCGCAAGGTGTCATTGCCCTGCATCAGAGCTTTAAGCAAATTGACAAAAGTGTTTGAGTCAGCGCCGAGCCTGAAAGCTACTTCCGGGTTGATGTCGTCGCCTGTCAGCAAGGTGCTGGCGTTTTTCGCAATACGCTGTGACAGTACCGCCAATTGGTTGGAGGCGCCTATTTCGCGGGCGTTTCCGTTTGCCTGCAGCTTGAGTGCAGTGACCTGTTCAGCTAAATCAAGCAATTGGTCATTTTGCTCGGTGATGGTGGATACATAACCCTTCAAACCCAGCAGGTAGTATCCCTGGTTCACCATTTGGGTGGCATCCTTATCGGTTTTACTCCAGACTTTTGATAAGGCCTGTAATTCTGCCTGAACGTCACTCGGTGAGGGGGGGACAACGGCTCCAGCAAGTTCGCCACCGTTGATAAGACCCTTCAAATTATTCGAAAACCGGAAGTATGATTCTGTCAATTGAGCGAATGCGTCACTATTGCCTTGCATCGCCAAACTGGAGGACTTTGCCAGGCGCTGCGAGAGCATCCGCATTTCGCCGGCGGTCGCAATGTAGACGCTGGAATTAGTTGATTCACGATTATCGTGATAGATGATGCCGGCAATAACCAGCATCAGCACCAGAACGATGCCGCCGAGAATCAACAATTGCCTTGTGATCGAGTATTGACTAAAAATCCCTGATCGGTTGTGCGCGGTCCTGACCGACGCTTGGGCGTCATCCATGACTGTAGTGGCCGAGATGGCTTGGTCCACCGGGTTACGTGTTGTCGACAGAAAATCAGGCAATTTCAGGTTGAAAGCCATCGTGCTTCTCCGGTTGCACTTTCTTGTGGGTATGGTTTGTCAAATACGGTATTGATGCAAAACAGGTTCAAACGCCAATATCCATGAAATTCTCATCCGCCAAGAGGCGTCGAACATTAAGCAGCTTCCAGCGCCGGCCTTCGTTGTCTGTAAAGGCTTCGGTCGCCCACACCGGTGAATCAGGGTCGGCAGTTACCGCAGTCAAGTCATCCATATTGCGCAGGCCAAGCATACGAGTTACCAGAAGCGCAGCATTGTTACCATGGCGGGTGCCTATCAGGAGCAATCGGGAGCTGGGGTTTTGTGGCGTTGCGTCCTTGCTTTGGAACGCCGAGAAATCGGCGACTGAGTAAAGATTTCCGCGAATATTGGCAATGCCGACAAACCAAGGTTTTGTAAGAGGAACGCTGGTCAGAGGCGGCAAGGGAATGATTTCGCCAGAATCGGACAGGTTAAGCAGCCAGCAGTCAGTGCCCGACTGAATGCCGAGCAGGCCAGCCGCACTCTGGTTGTTTGCACCAGCAAGCCGCGTTGCCAAGTGTGCCTGAAATTCGCGAAGACTGCCCTTCTTTGCCATACGCTGTTCGGAGGGCTAGAGAGCGGCGATTTTGGCGAGCAATTCTTCGCCGTTGATCGGCTTTACCAGATAGTCCTGGGCCCCCTGGCGCAGGCCCCAAATTTTGTCGGTCTCCTGGCTCTTGGAGGTACATACGATGACTGGAATGTTCTTCGTCGCTTCGTCACGAGTCAGAGTTCGCGTTGCCTGGTAACCGTTGAGGCCCGGCATCACAACGTCCATGAGGACGAGATCCGGCAATTCGGATTTCGCTTTTTCAATACCTTCTTCACCGTTTTCGGCCGTAATGACCTGATAACCGTTCTTGGTCAACAGTTCAACCAGAACATGGCGTTCGGTGGGTGAGTCGTCTACAACGAGGATTTTTTTGACCGGCATGGCAATAACTCCGAGGGCTGCCTTCTACTGTGCAAACGATGAATCGGATGGCTCAGGGTTGCGGAGGCGAAAAATTAGCGACAGCCTGAAGCAGGCTGTCTTTGGTAAATGGCTTTGTTAAATATTGGTCTGAACCTACCATGCGTCCGCGAGCACGATCAAACAAACCATCTTTGGAGGACAGCATGATCAACGGTGTGGTGCGAAAGCGCTGATTTTTCTTGATCAGTGCGCAGGTCTGGTAACCGTCAAGCCGGGGCATCATGATGTCGCAGAAGATGACGTCGGGCTGATGGTCCGCGATCTTGGCGAGCGCATCGAAACCGTCCTCGGCGAGCACAACCTGACATCCGGCCTGAACAAGAAAAATCTCAGCACTGCGCCGGATTGTGTTGCTGTCGTCGATGATCATCACTTTGATGCCACTCAATTTTGCGACGTCAACCAATTGCTTTCTCCACAGTGCCCTTTGTTCAGGAAGACTTGTAAGGTGCTCTGATCGTGCCTGATTCTTTATCAGCGAGCACTATACATCAATGTCTCACGGTTCAAACACTAGCCAAGTTTATTGAGTACATCTTATTCTCGGCATGCTCTATTGTCCGAAAACTCTTACAAAGTTTTGCGGTCAGGGCATGCCGGGTATTTCAGGTAAAATTCGTATTGTGAAGTTATCTCAATTCTATCCAAACGCCCTACCGTTTTCCATTTTTTCTGAAGTTTCGACTGTCTTTTCCTTATGAAACCCATTTCTCCGAAGTTTTCACCCCCGGTTGTCCTGACTTTTGCCGCGAGTGATCCCTCCGGCGGCGCAGGCATTCAGGCCGACCTGATGACCATTTCTTCGATGGGTTGTCACGCACTGTCGGTAATTACAGCGCTGACGGTGCAAGATACGATTGGTATTGACAGCATTCTCGCCATTGATGCCAACTGGGTCGATGATCAGGCGCGTGCGCTCCTTGAAGACATGCCGGTGGATGTCTTCAAGATCGGTTTGCTCGGAAGTGTCGAGAACATTGCAGTCATAGCCGAGATTTTGTCTGACTACCCGGATATCCCGTTGGTGTTCGATCCTGTGCTGACTTCCGGGCGCGGTGATGAGTTGGCCGACGAGGACATGATCTCTGCGTTTCGGGAGTTGTTGCTACCGCAAACGACAGTACTGACTCCAAACTCGTTGGAAGCGCGCCGATTGGCCGGAGAGATGGACGGAGATGATGGCGACGGCAATTTGTCGCTTGCCGAATGCGCTCAGCGGATGATCATGTTTGGTTGTGAGTATGTGCTGCTTACCGGGACGCA
>JFJP01027949.1_pt1 | contig 13507 bp, 11 predicted proteins | sample 431651 | NCBI WGS metagenome assembly JFJP01 (sample SAMN02602958, study PRJNA72255) | Microbial mat metagenome, whole genome shotgun sequencing project. | biome: fresh water; feature: sink hole; material: water; isolation source: purple microbial (photo- and chemosynthetic) mats found in...
TAAAATACAAAATATTTTTCTTATTTGTTAAAATCAAAAAATCTACAATTTTTGACTAAATTTTATTTTTTTAAAATAAATTTTACCAAAACAAAACTTTTATTTTTAAAACCAAAAGAACTTTATCAAAATTTTTTTCTCTCTCTCCTCAAATGATTCTTCTTCTTAAAATTTCTAATAAACTATTTCTATATATTTCTCATAAAGTTTCCTTTATTAGGACTATTAGTAAAAGATTTTTTTATTTCCATCTTAACTGATTTATTCAAAGCATAAATCAAAGTATTGACTAAACCATTAATCGCAGAACATATATGATGCATCCAAGAAACCCAAAAGCTTTCATACCCTACCATTTGAAAAATCCTGTAAACAGAGGGCATCATCCAACAAGCTAACATAGCGACAGGGAACCAGATAATTTTTTTAAGGTGGCGATCATATCGGCTCAAGAGAGCAGCATTCTCTGGAATTCTGACATGTCTAAAGACGAGAAAAATTAAAACACTGTTATAAACTAATCCGCACCATAAATATAGAAAACAAACAAAAATGTTGAGCAGATCATGTTTTGTGGGGTTTATTTCATCCAATTTAATCCAACACCAATATCCTGAGTTGCCATATCCGTCCATAATGAAGGGTCTATTAATTATTATGAAAGGATTATGTTTTATTGCAAAAATTTTTGGGATTACATTATGGACAACAGTATAGGAAATAAGAAACTAATCAAAAGGAAATGCCCTTCATATAACTCAACTCGACGCCAACGGCCAGTACAAGAAAAATAAATAGATGATGAGATGCAACATGTCCAAAGAAAGGACGAAACACATCCAAAATTCATTAAAAAAGCTTGAGTCTGGCATAATGCATTGTTCTCAATTGGGTCGAAAATTTCCAAAATAAATGAAAAAGCCATAATTCCGTCTGCTATTTGAAGGTAAACAACCATTTTGAAAGCAATATTCCGGAGTTTTTTCTTCGTCAAGTACATGAATAAGACAAAAAAGACCGATATAAAAGAGGCTAATGCAGTCGGAAATACTGAGTATTTTACGATATGATAATGTGCAATGTAATCTGGCGATGTAAGATTTATTTCTGAATTAAAATTGATGAAATTAGTTGTATTATCCATTTATCTCCTTTTGAAAAAAAGCCAAAAAATATTCTTATTTAATTTTTAAACTTTTAATTAATTTACTTTTTAAATTTTTTTAGTTTTAAAAATTTCTATTTTATGATAACTCCGATTAATTATCATTCTGCTTTGAATTTCTTTAAAAATAACTCCTTCGCCTCTTCAAAAATGTTCTTTGACTCGGTGCATTTCTAATAAAAATAAATAGTTTAACAAAATTCTTTTTAATAAAATAACAAACTTCCAAAATGTTGAAATTAAAATCTTCAAGTTTAAAACTATCTAAATTCACTTTATTAAACAAATCTTGCATGTTTTTATTCTAATTAAATAATAACATACATCATAAAAATTTTACAAATTCAAAAAAAAAACTTTATGAAGCCATTGAATAGTTTCAAAATCTTTCACTTTGTTAGTATTTTCTGTCACATCTTTTGCTTTATTCAAATTTTCTGGGTCTTTTTCATCTCCAAAATTATTATTTTTTCCATCCTTTGATTTTTTTTTTGTTTCTTTTGTTTCTTTTTCCTTTTCTTTTTTGATCATTTCATTGAAATTAATGAGATATCTCCCCAAAGATTTCGCTAGATTCTTCATTTTATTTTCTTTGCATTTTTTCTCGAAATCTGATAATAATTTTTTACTCATATTCATATAAAGATTTTGATCAGAATATTGCAGGAACGCTTGCACTGTTAAAAAGATCTCTGTTGTTATTGGCAAACTATTGAACTTTTTAAAAACAAGCACATCTTCAATAGATTTCTTTGTTTTTGCAGGAGGTTCTTCATTTTTTTTCTTCCCTTTCACATTAGAAATACCTCCTCTTTTATCGAATCTTAAAGGTTTTAACCCCATTCCAACTCCTAAATTTTGGAGCAAATTAGGTGCATTTTTATCATTATCATCTGGTGCAAACTTCTTGTATCCAGGCTTATAGTATGGTTGTGGTCCAAACTGAGGTCGAAAGAAATTATGAAAAGGAAGAGGTCCCATTGGCATAAACGGAGCTCCATAATGCGGTCCAAACAATCCACTCTGCATTTGTCCAAAAGGTAAATGTTTTGGCTTTAATAAAAATAAAAAATTTAAATAAAGTTCTTTATGAAAATAACATTAAAAGGCTGTGGATTCATAAAGTTTTGGAAATTTGACATGACTCCACTTGGTTCTTTTTTATCTTCCTCTTCCATTGATCTTTCTTTTGTCTCTTTTTGTTTTTTTGGCTTTTGGATAGGATGTTTTTCTTCAGATGATTTGCGAGACTTTGATGATTTGGATTTGGATTTTGAAGCTGATTGTGATCGCGATCGTGAACGAGAATAAGATTTTGAATCAGAAGGGGATTTGGTTTTAGGGTTCGGATTATTGGTCTCAACTGTCCCAGAATCCTTATCCTCTTTTTTTGAGGAACTCTCTAATTTCATGAAAGTTTTTTTTTATTTTTAATAAAAACTTTGTAATCAGATTTTAATCATTTTTCAAATATTAGAATAGATGATATTCATAATAGATTTGAAATTTTTGTCTGATAAAATAAATTTCGAAAATTTAGTTTTTTAAAAATCTCCATAAAATGAATGTCACAGCCAATAACTTCTCAAGCTTCATTACTGAATTCAAAGAGAAACTCCCACTTGCCAAACTCTTGGCTTTTGATTTCGAATTGACTGGCATAGCAACTGGATTACAGGATCAAATATGGGATATGCCATATGAACGATATGCCAAAGTTTTTAATTTTTATACTCATTTAATTCATATAATTTAAATATTTAGATGAGAGTGGCTGCAAACAAATACAATATAATTCAGGTTGGTTTGGCTCTTTTTATTCCTAAAAACGTGGAAAATTTTGAGACTTTCAGCAAAGAAACTTATGAGGTCAGGTCATACAACATATATGTTTTCCCAAGAGAAAATTCAGAATTTTCTCCACAAATTTCCTGCGATTCTTCAGCCATGGAATTCAATATAAAACATGGCATGAATTGGCAAACTTGGGTTCAAGAAGGTTTATTTAAAATTTTCTGAAAGAAAAAAAAAAATCATAATGAAAATTTTTATTTTAACTAATAAACAGGTGTCACATATATTTCTAAAAAAACCTGCAAAAAGATGTTAGAAAAACTGCATAAAGAAAAGGAAGAATCTCAACAAGATGAAGGCTCATATACTTTTACAGAATCTCAAAGAAAGTGTTTAGATGGAAATATCGAAAATTTGGAAAAATGGATCAATGAAGAAAATTCAGAAAGCTATTTGTTTAAGGAAAACAATCGTCTTTTTAGGTCTTATTTTTATAATTATTTGGACAAGCATCATCGAGAATTGAAATGCGACACAATAAAAAAAGGCAATGATTGCTTTTTACAAGTGATGAGATTCAATGAAGCTCAAAGCAAAGCTTATAATGACGAGAAAAAGAGGGCAAAATTAGAGAAATTCGAAAGTGAAAAAGGCTTCACAAGAATCTTCGAGATGATTTCTGAAAGCAAAATCCCGATTGTCGGCCACAATTGTTTCTTTGATCTGCTTTTCTGGATGGGACATTTCCATAGTGGATTAACTGCCTCTTATTCTCGATTCAAGCATTTCTTGCATAAATATTTTCCAACAATTTATGACACGAAATTCATTGGAAATAATTGTTCATTAAAAAAGGAATTTGAAAAAAGCTCTTCTTTATGTGATTATCATAAATCGCTATTAAAAGGCAAACTAGCTACTAAGAATTTAGAATTTGTATTCCCTGAAGGTTTCGAGGGTTATCGGTTAGATGTTTTGGAAAACGAGAAAGAAATACAAGCAGACAATCAAGTGAAAGAGAGATATCATGAAGCTGGGTATGATGCTTTTTTAACAGGAATTTCTTTTTTGCATTTTAAAAAAGTGATTGATATCAAGAATTTTGAAAATTTTTATGCAAATAAGTTGAATGTTATGTATTCTTTCTTTAATTTGAATTGTGCTGGTAATGATGAATTTAAACCAAATGCATTGGTTTTTGTTTTATTGGAAAAAATAAAGACAAATGATTTCAAAAAAATATTGAGAGAAGTTGAAAATGCCTTTGTTGAGATTGGGGATTCCGTTATGACTAGGGCTAGTTATTATGAAAATGATCATCCTATTTTCATTAGTTTGAAAGATCCAAATGATAGTTATCAATTAAGTGAAGAATTGACCAATTTTTTTAATATCAACAAGAAGAAAGAAACTTTCTTCAAAATTCTTTTTCAGTTACAAAAAAAGGGGTACAATATCATGAGTTTTTCAAAGTACATTGAAAACAAAGGAATGGCTAAAATTGGAAACAAAAAAGAAGAGGAGGCCTTTGATATTTAAATTTAATGAAAAAAAACTTTTATTGGAAAATTAATATGAATGAAAAAAAAAAAAAATAATTAAATGAATTTCTTCATAAAATCACTGTTTTTTTAAAAAAAAATCTAAATTTTAATGCTAATTATTCAACATATGGCTCATTTCAACCAGTAATTTATCTTTTTCCTCATTAATCTCCTGCATATCCGTTTCCATAAGTTCGATTTTCTCGATATTTTCTCTATTTTCATCAGTTAATCGGATATTTTCCTTCAATAATCTCTCATAAGAAACCTTTAAATTACTGATCATATTCTGTAATTCGCTCTGATTTTTCAAATTATTCATGTTATTTGAATTTGTTTCATTTTCTTCTTCTAATTTTTCTTTTAATTTCTTCTCTTTTTCAAGAGAATTTCGCAATGAAATAATTGTGGAATTTAACTCAGAAACTAATATATCATTAAGTTCTTTTTTTCTTGCATCATCATTATTCTGTGTAATTTCTTCAATTTTCTTCAATAAATTCATGTTTTCTTCCTTTAAAATCGAAATTTCTGATGAAAAATCCTCAAATTCCTTTAGGTTTTTACTAAGGGAATTCAGTTCTAATGACATATTTTGTAAAGAAATCTCGAGGGTTTTTATTTGATTATCCTTCAATAATAGCATTTCTTTTGATTTTTTCTGAATTTCATCAGTTTTTTCTTTGATTTCCTGTAAATTCTCCTTTAATTTCTCGTTTTCTGACTCTAAAATAACAATTTTCTCTTGTAATTCCCGGTTTTTCAATGAAATATCATGGTTTTTCTGTTCGAGTTTTTCAAGAATTTCTCGAAATTCTTGAGAATTTTGTGTTTTTTCTCGTTCTAAAGCCTCTTTTTGTAGAAATTCGAGATTTTCTTGTGTTTTTTCGTAATTTTCTTGAGTTTCTTTCAGGTTTTTCTTTAATTCCTCGATTTTTTCATTGAATTTCTTGATTTTTCCTTCATAATTCTCTGTTTTATTCAGGAATTCCATTGAAATTTGATCGTTTTCTAGCTTTAAAATCTGGAGTTTTTTCTCAGAATTTCTATCAATTTCTTGGGTTTTTAACTCAAAATTCTTATTATTTTTATCGATTTCTGAAGATAATCTCAATATTTTCTCTTGATTTTCTTTGAAAATCTCGTTATTTTTCAATTTTTCTTCTTTAAAAACCTCGATTTCTTTAAGAATTACAGTAATTCTGTTTTGATTTTCTAATAAATTCCTTTGACTTTCTTCAAATTTTTGCTGATATTCATGGAGTTTTTCTTTGAGAAGGACCTCTTTATTATTGGAGGTTATTGTGATTTCCTTTATAGAATTCTCGAGAGATTCTATTTGAATTTTCTTCGTTTTTATCATTTCTGTATGAGTTATGGTCTTTAAATTGAGTTTTTCTTGGAAATCCTTCAGTTTTTCTTCATTTTCATCAAATTTCTTTTGTAATTCATTGTATTTCTCTTCATTTTTATTGCGATTTTCATCGAATTTCTGTTGTAATTCATTGTATTTTTCTTCGTTTTTATTGAGATTTTCTTCATTTTTCTTGAGTTTTTCTGTTAAAATTGAGATTTCCTCAGATAATTCTTTATTTTTCAAGTTTTTCTCTGAAATTTCTTTGATTTTTTCCGAAAGTTCATTAGAAATTTCTTTGTGTTTTGCTTCGAAAAAAGCAATTTTTTTAAGAAAATCAGCATTTTTCTCAAGAAATTCTGTTTTTAAAGAGAGAAATTCTGTTTGTTTTGTATCGAAAATCACGATTTTCTCCTTTAATTCATCGATTTGTTTTGATTTTTCTGATAAATTCCTTTGTAAAAGCTCTTTTTCTTTTGATATTTCTTCGATTTTATCAGAAAATTTAGAGTTTTCAGCTTCTTTTTTTGTGAGATTTTCTCGAAAATTAGAGATTTCTTCAAGAAAATCGCTTTTCATTATAAGAAATTGTAGTTGTTTCTTCTCAAAAATATCGATTTTTTTTTTGAATTCTTTGATTTCATTTGATTTTTCTTCAAAAATTCCTTCATATTTCATTTGAATTTCTTCGATTTCTTTTGATTTTTCTTCAATAATTCCTTCATATTTCATTTGAATTTCTTCGATTTCTTTTGATTTTTCTTCAATAATTCCTTCATATTTCTTTTGAATTTCTTTGATTTCATTTGATTTTTCTTCAATAATTCCTTCATATTTCATTTGAATTTCTTTTGATTTTTTCTCTAATAAATTAGAGTTTTTTTCAATGATTTCCTCTATTTCTTTTGATTTTTTCTCTAATAAAACCGTTTGTTCTTCATATTTCTTTTCAATTTCCTTTGATTTTTTCTCGAATAAAATGGTTTTTTCTTCAATAATTCCTTTAAATTTCTTCTCGATTTCCTCGATTTTTTCATTGAAAAATTCTTCTTTTTTTTTGAATTCATCGATTTTTCCATTGAAAAACTCTTCTTTTTTTTCTAAAATCTTCTGTAAAGCCTTTTTTTCTTCATGAATCCCTTGATTTTCCTGTTTTTTTTCATCATATTTTTGTGATAAATTCTGATTAATCGCCTTAAATTCCCCTAATTCTTGTAACAAATTACGTTTTTCTTTCATTAAAATCTTTAGATTTTCCTTTAAATCCATTTCATTTTTCTCTTTTTCCTTTAAATCATTCAAATTTTCATTGAATTTCTCTTGTATTTCCACAAGATTTTTCTCTAAAAATTGCGTTTTCTTTGTATTTTCTTCAATTTCTTGTGAAGAATTCGCTCTTATTAACGATATTTCGCTTTTAAATGCATAATTCTTTTTATTTGAAGCCTCTTTTTCAAGGAATAACATACGTACTTCATTACGAAATTTATTAATATTTTCTTCATTTTCATCAATTTTTCTTTGTAAAACCTCATTTTCTACAGTTTTTTCTCCTAATTTCTCAATATTTTCTTTTAATTTTCTTCGTAAAACCTCATTTTCTTCAGTTTTTTCTTCGAAATTTCTGTTAATTTCATTGATTTTTTCTTCATAATTCCTTTGTAAAGTTTCATTTTCTTCGCTTTTTTTAATTAATTCATTGAATTTTCTTTCATGATTTCTCATTTCTTCATCGAATTTTCTTTTTAAAACCTCATTTTCTTCACATTTCACTTGATAATTTCTCATTTCTTCATCAAATTTTCTCTTTAAAACCTCATTTTCTTCACATTTCACTTGATAATTTTTCATTTCTTCATCGAATTTTCTCTTTAAAACCTCATTTTCTTCATATTTACCTTCAAATTCCCCGATTTTTATTCTATAAACCTCATTTTCTTTATTTTTTTCTTCGAATTCCTTGGTAAATTTCATGTTAAATTCATTGAATCTCTCATGATAATTACTTAGTTCTTTCTCTAATTCATTAATAATTCCTTTTAAATAACAGGTTTCCTTATCAGAATTCACCTTAAAAGCCGTTATTTCTTCATTTTGTTTCGTGATTTTATGAAGGAATTCACTTAAAAGCCTCTCTTTTTCCAATAAAATCCCTTGTTTTTCTTTATAAATACCTTTTAATTTCTTATATTTCTCACTTTTCTTCACAAAATCGCTATTAAATCCTTCAAATTCCTTTATTTTCATGATAAATTCACGATTTTCATTAGAAATTCCTTCTTTTTCTGAAGAAATCCTATCTTTATCTTTTTTTTCCTTCGAAATTTCGAATAAAAACTGGGTTTTTTCACAGTTTTTCTCATAAATAATTGCCTTTAATTCCTCATTTTCTTTACTTAATTTCGAATTTTCTTCAATAAGTGAAATTTTACCATTTATCAATGATTTATTCCCATTATCAAGTTCTTCTTTCAATTTCTCTTGAGAAACCTTTAAAACCTCATTTTCTTTCATAATTTCCTTCAGATTTACCTTCAATTTCTCAATTTCAGAAGAAAGTACTGCTTTTTCCATTAGAAAAACCTCTGTTTTTTTATTTGAAATTCCGACATTTTCCTCGATTTTTCTTTGGAAAATTCCTTCATTTTCTTCTATTTTTCTTTTAAAATACAGGTTTTCTTCATTAATTTTTGTTTTTTCTTCAAGAATTCGACGATTTTCTTCTTCTGAAATTAAAAGGATTTTCTGATTTTTTTCATTATTTAAGCTTCTTAAACCATTGATTTCCTGTGAAATAACCATTAATTTATCATTATTTTCATTAGCTTCCATCAATAAATTCCCTATTCTCTGATCTTTTTCATTGATTTTCCCTTGTAAATCTCTTAATAAATTGGAGTTTTCTGATGAATCTCCTTGATTTTTCCTTATTTCTTCAATAAATTGCATTTTTTCTTCATTAAATCTGTTTTTTTCCAATGAAATTTTCTTTTCAAATTCCTCAGTAAATCTCGTTTTTTCTAATGAATTTTTCCTTTTAAATTCTTCGAATTCTTTTTTTAAAACCTCAAATTCTTCATTACTATCAGAATTTTTTATGAAACTATTAGAAGAAAAAACGTTGTTTTTAAGTCTTTCTATCTCATTTTTCAATTTATTCCTTTCTTCTATCAATTTCCCTCTTTCAATAATACTGGTTTTTCTTTGGGATTCGAGTTCTTGTCTCAATTTTTCAATTTCACTGATATTTTCATTTGAAAATACTGATGAATTTATATCAGATTTTCCTTTGGTTTTATTGGAAAAAGCTGAGATTTCGGCTTTGAGTTTTTCACGTTCAGTGATCAGTTTTCCTCGTTGAATTATGCTATCTTTAGAGATTTTCTCGATTTCTAGTTTAAGTTTCGTGTTTTCTTCAAAGAGATTGGGGTTAAAATCTAATGTTTTGTTTGGGTTAGGGTTGCTTGTGAAGGCTTTTAACTGGTTTTCAAGGCTTTTGATCTTTAATTCATAAATTTCCTAAAGAAAGATAAGAAAATTCAATTAATAAATTAATAATGAGAAATTTAAATGAAGAAAGATAAAAATGAAAAAAAAAACTTTTTCTTGTAAATCCTCGAAATTCGCTTTATTTTTCTGAGGAGTTCCTTCTAAATTTATTTTGACATTAGCCTTTTCTATTCCTTCCTTCAAATGCGCGATCTCCTTTATCTGGCTTTCCCTCTGCACTTTATACGTATTAACCTCCATTTTCAGCATTTCATTCATCATTTTCAATTCAAATCCTTCATTATTGCTTTGAATTTTCTCTAATAAACCTCTTTTTTCATTTTTTAATGACTCATTTTTTAATGAAGAAATCTCGATTTCTAGATTGAAATCTCTTGCTATCAGATTATCTTCTCTTTCAAATTTATCTATAATCGAAATATCTGATAAAAAGCTCTGTTTCATATCGAATTCTTGAAAGAGTTTATCAGGTTTTTTCAGTTCTTTTATCGTGATTTCGAGTTCAAAAACTTTTTTTTCTAACAATCGTTTTTCTTCAATAATTTTTATCGTATTTTCCTTTGAATTTGCTGAGTTTTTATGCTGTGATTCTGAGGTAAAATGTGATGTTTCGAAGAAATGTTCTTTATTTTCCTGAAGAATTTGATCATTTTTCTTCTTTAATTTCTCAATTTCTAACAAAATATCGGTGATTGAATAACTGTTAAAACTCTTGTTGTTTTGTTGAATATTGATAAATTTATCTAAATCACCGAATTCATCGATTATCTTGTTATTTATCAAATATTTTTTCGCAGCTAAACATCGAAAAACCATCAAAAAGACATCTCTTATATTCTTATTCTCAAATACGACTCCAAGTCTTAATTTCTCTTTAAAATTCCCTGTTTCTTTTATTGATAAAAAACCTCGAATTTTCTCATAATCTGGATTATCAGCCTTAAATATCAGCGTTATTCGTAAAGAGTCTGAATAATCTATGTCGATTTCTGGTATATACCTTGAATATTGAATTTCTAGTAGATTTCTTGTTTCCGAGTTATTATTTGAGGAAAAAAGCCTTAAATTCTCTTTATTTACGAGGAAAACAAAACGTTCTTTCCCCTTTAAATCTCGTATTTCATTGACTAAAAGCACTGAGTATTTGCTTTGACTAGACTCAAGGATATTCTCTACATCAGATCTAAGCATTTCATCAGGAATTATAGGTCCAATGCCTAGTATCGCAACACCTTTATAATCATCTTCTTCGCTTTTTACTTCACATTTCAAAGAACAGCCAATTTCAAATGCTGATAATTGAAAAGTATTGGAGTTTATTGGCAAAATATAGCTTTTTTCATTGATAATACGATACCATTTACAGGAAAAACCTATTGCATATTTACAGGAAAAGTCTGTAAAAGCGTTGATTATTATGATATTTGATTGTGTTAGGCATGTGTTCTCTTTATTCTCTTTAGAAGAGAGCTTAGGGTCGATAAAGAAGGTGTAGTTGCCTGAGATCTTGAAGAAGGAGGAGGAAAATTGGGGGAGAGAGGGAGCGATTGAGGAGTTGCTGCGATGAATTGTGTAGAGATCGGGGAGTTTTGGGGAGGATTTTGTCAGACTATTTATTAGATTTTGCATTTTTTTAGAAAAAAATTTAAATTTGAGGTTTTGAAATTTTCAGGGGTTTTATCAAGTAATAATAAATTGAAAAAATTTAGATTTATTGCAAGAATTTATATAATTTTTGTTTATTTTCGAATTTTTTCCAAGTTTTTTTTCATTCAAATTCAAGAATTATTGATAAAATTTTAATTAAACAAGGCTTGTAGGTGTGATTTTATTCTTGTTCCTCAACAATTAATTTGAATTGTGACTCAAGATATTTTTTGATCAGGTTCATCTATTATATAAAATCAATTAACTATATTTTTATTGAAAATAAATCAACCTTTTGTATTAGAAGACCTAAGCTTTGTAAGTTATCTGAATCGATTCCGAGGATATATTGCTGGTTCATTAAAGTAATTATCGCTTTTCCTTTCTTTTTATTGAAATAAATTATCAATTTTTAAAGAGAAAAAACATCATGTTCTATTAAGGCATATTGCAGACCTTGATAATTATCCTCATTGCCTAATTTTATTTTGCCGATATCGTAGAAATCAGTCCAAATGTTCGAGAGACATGCTGTGAAGTTTTTCTCTTCTTGGCCGAAATTTGTGCAGGCCACTAGAGAACCATCAGCTTTTGCAATGCTTTTATGAGAATTTTATTGAGCAAGAATTTTAAGAGATAGGGGGTTTTACAATATGTTTTTGATATCTTTTAAAGTTTTGTTGGTTTTTTCAAGGAATTCTTTCAAAGCTTTGGGACGAAGCATTTGGTAGTTTTGTCTTTTAATATTTTCAAAGATTTTTTTGTTTTTATGAGAAAATTTAATTAAAGGTTTTTGAATATAATTGCTTTGAAAGAAAAAAATAGTTATAGGTTTATTATTTAATTAATTTATAATTGTTTGATATATATTCTTTTATAAAAAACCAAACTATTTTAAATTTAAATTTCATTCAAATTCATCACAATTTTTTTATTCTGCTTTATTTAGAAAAAGTCAAAAAAAAATTAGATTTGTTTTTTAATAAAATTCATTTTTAAAAGAATTTCCCATAAATTTTCTCATTAATAAAATTAATTTTCGCATTAACTCCTCTTAAACCATACCAATCTCTATAAGAAATATTTACGATTTTATGTCCTAATGCTTTTAAAAGCTTGCTCTTCACAAAACTTTTCCCATTCAGTTCAAATTCTTCAACGATTTCATTGAAAAAATAGTGCAATGGGCCATTTATTTCAAGAAAAACCTTTGTTTCAGGTATAAAGAAATCTATGATATAGATTCTTTCGAGACGTTTCTCCATTTCAAAGGGAATCTTCGCGATTTTCAGTATAATTTTTACATCATTCTGCAATAAAGACTCCTGTTTATCAATGCCTCCTTTAAAGGCCTCATCTTCAAAAGAATTTATATATTTCCAGGACTTTTCATAGATTTCTTTTTGAAAAATTGAGAGGAAAACCTCAATTTCATGAATTTTATAAACTTGAATCATTTGAAAAGCACCGTTTTTAACCTCTTCTTTTGGAGTTAAGGATTTAATCAAGCTTTCTAACAAAGATTCTTCGATTTTTTCTGGGCTAAACCTTAAATTAAAATAAACTAAAGTCCATAAACATTGAATAATTTCAAAATTTCTTCTAAAAACATGTGATTTTATCATTTCAAAACTCTTTAAATAAAGTTCTTTTGGAGCAAAGTTCATTAAAGCTGATGAATATATTGTTTCAATCAGTTCTTTTGGCTTAATCTTTCCAAATTCTTTCAAAATTAAAGCTGAATAAATGTTTTTTAGGAAATCTTTTGAGAATTTGGAATTTTTTCCGATTGAATTTATCAATAAAATCAGGATTGAAGGATTTTCCCTTGAAATCAATGAAAAATTTAAAAGATTTTCTAAGGTGTGATAGAGTTTCTTTGAACCTTTATTAATTTTCATTGAGAGAATGAGTAATTTAAGCAAAAAATCGGAAGAAATTTCTAAATCAGAGCTTTTTTGGAAAAAATTAAGAACATAAATATCAATAAAATTGAAAAAATCAGGATTTTCTCTCAATAATTGAGGATATTGATAAAACATTTGAATTAATAAGAGAAATTCTTGAAAATCTAAAGATTTAAGATTGATTTTCTGATGAGTTTTGAAGAAATGATGGTAAATGCTCAAGAATTTCTCAAAATCTTCAGATGATGTCTCTTTAGAACATTCGCGGAAAAAAAACAATAAAATTTGAAGTATTTTCAGGTTTTCTTCTTTTTCTTCGATAAAATAAAGAATTTCTTTATAATCATTCTTATAAATATCGGCATTTTGTGTTTGGATCTCTAATTTTTGTCTTAAATTTCTTAATTTATTCGATAATTCTGATGTATTCATTTGATTTAAAACGCTGTGAGCTTGAATTGAAGAAAATCTTTTGAAATTTTCACTCAATGATTTGAGTTTAAAGAAAATTTTTCTCATATGTTAAAAATTTTTAATGATTCTTAGGAAAAATTCATATGAATGTTTATTTTTGTTTTAATAAAAT